>Ga0308024_1000432_pt1 | contig 17163 bp, 17 predicted proteins | sample Neamet420_FD_201295 | JGI IMG/M metagenome (GOLD analysis project Ga0308024, IMG submission 201295) | Marine microbial communities from water near the shore, Antarctic Ocean - #420 | ecosystem: Environmental > Aquatic > Marine > Unclassified | place: Southern Ocean | collected 2014-10-03
GATTCAGACGTATTGTAGTTAGAACGAACACCATCTCTGGGGATTCCGTCCCGCGGGTTTATTATGGTGGTTATGTTTGGACCGCCATTTGCGAGGGAATTAGGATTATTTGGAATATCCGCTGCGGTTGGTCGGACATTACCGGCAGCTGCTGCATAATATCCCAGCTCTGTAGGCTGACCGATAGAATAACCGCCCCAAGCAGGATTACCTATGTAGGAACCTGGGGTTGCAAGCTGCACCGTGGGTCCACGAGTTCGGCTGGAACCACCGGTATTGTTCAAGCCGCCGCCCTCGAGAGTGATCTCATTTTGCATATAGTTCGCGAAGGCATAAAACTCTGCTGCCTCGCTGAACGTATGATCGAATGCCGCCGCAAAACTGGTGCGCTCGGTATCTCTGGAGAGAAAATTAAATCGAGATACTTCCTCCAAACAGTTGCCGCTGCGCTCACCGCGCTGCTCTCTCAGACTACCTGTATAGAATGGTCTGCCCAGGTTGTCTTTGAGTGATTCACACAGAGGATCGCCAAGGACAAGAGTGCCAGCGCCGCCCTGAGCCAGGTTAAAGTCCATTATGTCCTGACGGACATAGGCAGGGTTTATATTCGTCCCGAAACTAGGGACGGCTATACCGGAGCCGCTTACAGAAGACACCGAACCATTGAACTGAGAGTTTCCATCGATGTGATTGCCATCAAGCACATTGACCGCGTCTCGCTCGAAGCGCTCGGCCGACAATACTAAGTGGGTATCGCCACTATCGCTGGCCCAGCCCCAGATACCACTAAGAGTCGTATCGTAAGCATCGCCTGCCGCCTCAACTCCCTGAACGTCACCGTAGAGCTCCAGGCCTTCGAAGTCGGTACGCATGATCACGTTGACCACACCGGCCACCGCGTCAGCACCGTAGAGTGCAGAGCCGCCATCGGTGAGGATCTCTACACGGTCAGTCATTACCAATGGAATAGCATTAATATCGACGAATTCGCCGCCAGCGTTGGTGATGGCTGCATAGGGCGCAACTCGCTTGCCGTTGATCAAGGTCAAGGTTGAGTTCTCACCGAGGTTACGCAGGTTAACCTGTGCGGTACCTTCTACTTGAGAACGTTCGCCGGAACCTGAGTTTGTAAATGAGCCGGAGTTCACTTCCAGATTTTTAATTACGTCCCAGATTATCGCAGCACCCTGCGCTTCGATACTGGCTCTGTCGACAACTTGAACCGGAGAGGGCGCGTCAATAGCAGAGCCGCGAATGAAAGAGCCGGTTACTACGACCTCTTCAATTTCTGCATCCTGAGCGACTACCGATGTGGATAGTCCAGCAAGTATTACCCCAATGGTAATAGCCTTGCGATTGCATGGAAACTTTTTACGCATAATTTTTCCCTTTTTCTGATTATCGATTCTTTTTATTAGTCTTCTATTGCTAACTTCCTATGCCTTATGCAGAACCCTAGTTGCTCGACTTATAGCTTACTAAAACTCGTCATAACCTTCGGTTAGCTCAATATACCCCAAGTCTAAAACTAACCATTCGGTCAAGAGGATGACTTCATAGTAAACTAAAAGCCCGAAATTACATCAATTTTTCAGCTACAAAATGGCACAAATTGCTCTAATTTTAGAGTACTTCAGTATATGTGTTACTTAATCTCACACTTTGTCAATATTATTTAAACAGCGTAGCATCCGCCGCTTAGTTTCAGTTAAGAAGCGGCCCACATGAAGAACAAGATAAGACTATCGGTGATCGACCAATCCCCCGTAAAAGACGGCTCAGATGCGGCGGCCGCCCTGCAGGAAACTATCGAATTAGCCAAGTTGTGCGACGAGCTCGGATATCACCGCTATTGGGTAGCCGAACATCATGCCTCCGACGCGCTGGCAGGCTGTTCTCCTGAAGTGCTACTTGGCAGACTGGGTGCAGAAACCGCTAATATTCGGCTCGGTTCCGGCGGTATCATGCTGCCCTACTACAGCCCGTACAAGGTAGCGGAGAACTTCAAGATCCTTCAGACACTGTACCCGGACCGCATGGATCTGGGTGTTGGCCGAGCCCCTGGCACCGACCCCTTTACCGCTGCCGCCATACGCTACGGATCCCGCGTTGGCGCGGAGCATTTCCCGAACATGGTCGTCGACCTACAGGCACTGCTGAACGACAGCGATCCGCGTACGCCGGGCATGGAGAAGGCCCGCGCATTCCCAACTGTAGCGACGCCTCCCGAGATGTGGATGCTAGGCTCTAGCGAAGACAGCGCAGTGCTTGCCGCACTGACTGGCCTGCCTTACAACTTCGCCTACTTCATCAATCCCAACATCCGACCCGACATCTTCGACCTCTATAGAGGGCGATTCGAGGCCGGGCCGAATTTAGACGCACCCTGGACTTGCCTAACTTTGTTTAGCATCACTGCAGAATCCGAAGAGGAGGCTCTGCGCCTATCCCGAAGTCGCGACCTCTGGTATTGCCGTCTGTTGCAGGGGAATCCGGGTCCATTCCCGACAGTACAAGAATCAATGGACTATCCCTACTCTCCTGGTGAGCTGCGCACCCTGAAAGAGAACAGAGGCAAGCGAGCCGTCGGCACACCCGAACAGGTAAAAGAGAAACTGCTAAGCCTAGCAGCGAAATTTCAGGCCGATGAGATCATGCTAGTAACGATCACTCATGATGTTGAAGCGAGACGCCGCTCCTACCAGCTGCTCGCCGACATCTGGTAAGCATCGAGAATAGCCTTTTAGATTATTCGCCATAACGCATCAGGTGTGTGAATGCATGGACTCGGAGTTCACAAGCTATTATTCTTAATTCAACTATTTCAAGCGAACCAAGCCCCCATAACAAGAAAGGAATTAGCACCATGAGACTTCTATCTGCTTTACTACTTTTCGCCTTGGCGACTACCGCACAAGCTCAACTCGCTACACCTAACCCAGCCGGCCTGACCTATGGCCATGTGCACCTTAATGTTGTGGACATGGATCGGCACAAAGAGATTTGGGTCGAACACTTCAATGGCGTGGTTGTGGAAAAAGGGCCCCTAACTGCAGTTCGTCTGCCGAATATGCTCGTTGCACTAACAGAGAAGGAACCAACACTGGCGATGCAAGAAACCATAATGGATCATTTTGGTTTTAAGGTGCGCAACATGGAAACCTTCCTCGACAAATGGCGTGCTGACGGCTTAGAAGTCGGCCGAGTTTTCATTGGCGCAGAAGGACAGACCAATGCCTACGTCATGCTGCCCGGCAATGTGTATGTAGAAATGCAGGAAGATCAGGGACTGTCCGAGGAGATCACCGGCTACCATATTCATTTCATCTCACCCGACTATGAAGAGATGCTCGCCTGGTACACCGATATTTTCTCACTCGAGGTTAAGCCTCGTGGTTCAATTCAGACCACGACAAATGCACCGGGCATGAACATCAGTTTTGGCAATTCAACTTCTCCCAGACTGCCAACCCGTGGTGCCGCACTGGACCATATCGGTTTCGAATTCGATGACCTTGAGGCATTTTGCAATGAGCTGACGGCAAAAGGCATTGTGTTCGATGTACCCTATCGTGACATTCCGGCGATAGGCTTGAAGATTGCCTTTATCACAGACCCTTGGGGAGGGTATATCGAGCTAACCGAAGGTTATGACGAGTTTTAGTAAGCTATAAGTCGAGCAACTAGGGTCCTGCATAAGGCGTCGACAGTTTCTTTCCGGTCTATCTTCAAGCGCCGCCGTTGCGGCACTGGCTCTGGCGAACCACAAGCTGGTTATTCCGAATCACGACGGCGGCCAGCTCGGCACGGTAGCCGACGTATGCTACCAAGACCCAGATAATCATGCCTTAGTCTGCCAGTAGCCAAACCAGACTAAGGCTGCTACACGATTGGAGAATTGATTCACCAGCAGGTCAACCGCCGCAGACACAAGCACATCATCTAGCGAGTCAGGAATCGTCGTAGGGTCAAGAATTATGCGAATAACGTCTCTGATCTCGATAATAACAAAGGTCCAAAGACCTGCGAGACCTTAGAAACCAATGCCAAACCACATCCATTTCTCGACCATGTAATTCGAGGCGCCACCCTCCTTCTTTTTCTTGAAGGACTTCTTTATACCCTTGACCTGAGCGCCGATGGATTTTTTGTCTGCCTTTCGATCTAACTCGCCGCCACCATAAAGCCGCGTAAAGATAATCCAGCAGAGAACTATCATGGGAATTCCCAACTTGATAGTCGCTTCCAATAAAGTAAGAAAATTCATGCTACAGCTTAAACTCGTCTTGTTATCCAGGCTTTACTAAGCTATTCAAACTGACCTTCAATCTTCATCAACCCGGCCTTAATTGCTCTTCCCCATATCGCATTTCCTTTGTCGTTCAGATGCAATCCATCCTCCACGAAAATATCGGTCATCACCGAGCCATCAGATTTCAGAAACACTGAGGCAACGTCAATGTAGTACACGAGAGAATCGGATTCGGCGATAGCGTGCATTCGGGCGCTTACTTGCTGCGCTGCTGGCCACACACTTACCCGTGCCACACTGGGTTTAACTGATAGTGCATACACTCGGGTCTCCGGCAGCACCTCGTGCACTCTTGCAACAATCTCTTCGAACTGACCGATGATCTTTTCTTCTGATAGCTTATACCAAGTATCGTTATCACCCTCGTAGATAAGAATGGCACGAGGCTTGTAGGTCAATGCAACCCGATCCAAGTAATGCAATACATCGCCCATAACGCTACCCCCGAAGCCACGCGGTATCACCGAGAGAGGTGCCAATGCTGCCTCTGCCTGATCGTTCCAGCGCGCAATACTGGAACTGCCAGTGAGCAGGATGGCACCTTCTTCTGGCTGTGACTTCGCATCACTAGCCTCAAAGCCAAGTATCGTATTCTCAAATCGAGCTGGGTCTAAGTTCTGCGCGGTCGCAATTGAAGCGAACGCAGCTAATCCTAGTAGTAGAAATATTTGTGCACTACGCTCTATCCCATTATTTCTCATAGCTTCACCTTTTTCTCGTTATCGTGATCCCGTTTTTCCAAAAAGCGCTAAAAACTCAACAGTTTCTTATCCACTGACACCGCTGTGTTTCCTGCGATTGATATAGCCACATCCAAGCGTTCAAAAAGCTCGCTCGCATCAGCAAACTACTTTCGCACCACCAAAAAAATGCCAATCGCCATAAAAAGTAAGCCCATAAGTCGCGGCAGCGTTAAAGACGTCTGCGGCGCACCCATCAGCCCAAACTGATCTATGGTTGCCATAGATATTAGCTGACCAAGCAGCACAAAGGAAACCGCGTTGCCGATTCCAAACCGTGGAGCGATCCAAGTCACGCTTAACACATAGAAGACGACGAACAAGCCACCGAGATAAAAATAAAATGGCGTCGAGGGCGCCGAAAATGATGTGGGAATCCCCTCCACCAATAGCAGGTAGGAGAGTGACGCTACCATGGCTACAAGAAAAAGAATGCCAGCAGCCAGCGCTGGGCTCTGCAATTTTGTTCCCAGTCCCGCATTGAGAGCGGCCATGATGGGAATGCCAATACCAGCGAACAACATTGTCAGGGCATAGACGGTTGAGTTCTGTGGAATCTCAATCATACAAAGTTACCTATAGAGTCTAAGCAAAATATTTATTTTTTATGAAAAGCTAGCTCAGCTGTAATAACAACGAGGGAGAGATCCAAGTCTGTGCCCGCTAGTTTAAGTCTGCCGCAAACTCTTTCAGCTTGTCGATGCTCACTATCTCGAGGGCGCGCTTGTGCGTGCGCGTTAGGTAAACCTTAGGGGCCATATCCTGCTCATAGGCTTCCAACCACCGCGCAGCACATAGACACCAGCTGTCGCCAGGACTGAGCCCTGGAAATCCAAAGTCTGGCATGGGCGTGGAAAGATCGTTGCCGCGAAATCGTGAATATTGCAAGAACCGCTCGTCGACCCGTATGCATACCGTATGCGACCCCGGATCGTCATCGCTCGTATTGCAGCAGCCGTCACGATAAAACCCTGTTACCGGATCAGTGCTACAAGGCACTAATGCTTCATCGAATACATTGAGTGAGTCATCCATTTCCTACCCCTTCATTAGCGCCTTAGTAGCATAAACCAGCGACCGATATGGAGAACATTCGCCAATGCGGCCGCAAAGTACGTTAGCGCCGCCGCCTTCAGTACCTGTCGAACAGCGGGCATGTGTGCCGGCTGTATGTATTCGCCTTCGATTAGGACAGGCAATGCCTTGTTAAAGCTCGCGTCCCATTCTTCTGGCAGAATAATCAAGTAGGCAAAGGCACCTGCGAGCTGAAGTAACAAACTTAGTGCTATAACTCCAGCTATCGCAAGCGGCATGCGAATAAGCACCGCTATAAAGGGAATCGTCATCATGATGACAACGCCGACCTGATTGAGTCTAGTAGCCAGAGGAAGATAGCGCTTACGCAGTTCAAATATTTTCTCGCCACGATAAAACTGCATGGCATGACCAACCTCATGAGCCGCTACCGCCACAGCCGTAAGCGATCTACCGTTGAAGTTATTCGGGCTCAACCGAACGACAGGTCCGGAAGGGTCGAAGTGATCGGTATTCGGCGCTGCCTCTTCGACAGTGATACCGGTTAGCTCAAAACGCTCTATCAGATGCTTTGCTAGCTCACCGCCCGTGCCCGGCAAGCCAGCTATCTCCTTGCTGTGCTTGGACATAATATGGCGCACCCAGAAGCTCGGCACATACACCAAAATCGCCAGTACAGCACCAATAATCAGCAAGGGCATGATTTATCTCATTAGATAACGCGACTGTATTTGGGTGGAACAGTTGTATCCTCAGGCTCGGCTGGAACAACTCCGAGAGTTTGATACAGCAATTCTCGAAACCAAAAATTACAGGCCCATTTCTCGCGCTTCAAAACGGGCATACCACCATGAAGACTGTCCGGGTGACGGGCCGTGCCGCCCTCGTGGCAATTATGAAACAGTGCCAATCGCCCCTTCTTATCTCTAATTTCCATGTCTAAATTTGGGAAGGATGTCCCGCCGCCTTCTTCTACATCACTTAGATAGAGCAGGCAGGTAACCATGCTCTGGCCAATGCCTGATTGAGCTTTGGCTCTGCCACCGTAAGCACGTGCTCAACTTTACTATCGTTTAAGAAATCTTCGAAGATACAAACCAGCGGCTCATCGTTAACCTGGTTGCCGGTTTCGTAAAACTTGCGAAGCTTCGCGGTCATCTTCAGACTCCTACTAAGGAACAAGCTCTAGTGAATTTTCGAATGGTCTCAAAAACCGTTTAGGGTTGCGTATCGATCCCGGTGAAAAGAAGAATCACCCAAGAATTGTTGAGCAACTCGCGCTCGCTTGATAAAAAATCCTATATCGAATTCGTCAGTCATACCTATGCCGCCGTGCATCTGTATGCCTTCGTTACTCACGAGGAAAAAAACCTCGGAGAGCTTGGCCTTGGTCATGCTAGCTAGCACAGCGATCTCAGCCTGAGTCGTATCGGGCTCATCCAGACCAGCTAAGGCCGCACGAACAGCTGACTTGCAGAGTTCTATCTCACTGTACATCTCTGCGGCGCGATGCTGAAGCCCCTGAAAGGAGCCTATCAATACACCAAATTGCTCGCGCTGTTTTAGAAACTCCAAGATGCTTTCGAAGACCGCCTGCATGCTACCCAACATCTCAGCAGCGATTCCAATGCGCGCGATATCCAGCACCGAATCCAGCCCATTAAAACCCTGATCCTTCTCCCCGAGAAGTGCATCCTCGGCAACGACTACATTCTTGAATTGAATATTAGAAGAGTTACGGCTATCCACCATGATAGTGCGAGCAATGTTAAGCCCCTCGGCGTTAGCATCCACTAGAAACAGCGATATCCCCTGCTCACTATCAGTCTCACCGGATGTTCGCGCAACAACAATTAGCATGTTCGCAATATGACCATCGAGGACAAACGTCTTGCTGCCATTCAGACTATAACCACCGTCAACCTTCGTTGCAGTAGTCGCTATCTTGCTTGGATTGTGACTCGTGTGTTCATCGAGCGCTAACGCTGTGAGTAGCTCGCCGGCGACAATCTTCGGAAGCAGGACTTGCTTCTGCGCTTCGTTGCCAAGTTGGGCAATAGCAGTAGCGCCGACTAATACAGTGGGTATTAACGGAGAACTAACTAGGGTCTTTCCCGTTTCTTCCAATACAACACCGAGCCCGCCGTAGCCAAAATCGAATCCTCCGTAAGCCTCTGGTATTGCCATTCCTGCCCAACCAAGCTCGATCATCTGCGACCATATCCCCTGGTCATAGCCTTGCTCATCTTTGCTATCACGCAGTCCTCTAAGCACTGAGACTGACGCATTTTGCTCGCAGAAATTCTTTGCCGAGTCTTTCAACAATTGCTGCTCTTCACTTAACACTAACGCCATTATTCAAACCTTCCTTAGAATAAATATCATTCGATCCAGACGACTATTTCTGCGCCAAGCTTAAAATATCTGGCAAGCCCAGCACTCGCTTGGCAATTATATTTAACTGTACTTCTGAGGTGCCACCCTCGATGGAGTTCGCCTTGGAGCGCAGCCATTCACGAGTCAGCTGCAACTCTTCATCGTTAAAGCCTTCGCCTTCCCAACCTAAACCCTGGCTTCCGATTGCCTGCAGCATTAATTCGTAGCGTCGCTTGTTCAATTCACAGCCATAGTTCTTCAACATAGAGGAAGTTGCGTTCGGCCCCTGCCCTTGCTTGGACTCTTCTATTGAGCGCTTTGATGTATGAGCGAATGCGTCGGCATCTATCTTGAATCGCGCAATCTGATCACGCAGCACCGGATCTGATAATTTTTTGCTATCGCCGCGATAATGCATGGCTGTGCCTTCCAAACTTGAAATGGTAGACGTGGTGCCACCGTTATCAGATTGGCCAGCGCTTAAACCAAAACCAGAAATCATCGTGCGCTCGTGCTGCAATAGACGTTTGGCTATGGTCCAACCTTCGTTGAGGCGCCCTACTAAGTTGCTCGCGGGTGCTTTCACATCGTCAAAGAATGTTTCGCAGAACGGAGACGAACCACTAATCAACTGAATAGGTTTAGTTGATATGCCTACGCTAGTCATATCGAACAGGATAAAACTAATACCTGAATGCTTCGGGACGTCGAAGTCGGTGCGCACGAGACAGAATATCCAATCAGCCTTGTCGGCATAGGAGGTCCAAACCTTGGAGCCATTGATGAGATAGTTATCCCCCTGCAATTCAGCCTTGGTAGAAAGGCTCGCAAGGTCCGACCCTGAGCCCGGCTCAGAATAACCCTGACACCAGCGAATTTCGCCACGCACGATCTTTGGTATATGCTCCTGCTTCTGCTGATGATTGCCGTATTCCAGCAGCACCGGGCCTAGCATGCTGATTCCGAAGCTCGTCAACGCAGGTCGAGCATTAATTCTAGCCAATTCCTCGCCCAATACGATCGTCTGATCCTTGTCTAGACCACCGCCACCGTACTCAGAAGGCCAAGTGGGACAAGTCCAACCTTTCTCCGCCATCCGCTGCAGCCAAATCTCGCTATCGGGATTGGCAAACTCAGCATTGCGCCCGCCCCAGACAACTTCCTCTTGTACCATTGAGGTTCGCATCGACTTTGGGCAATTCTGCTCCAACCAGGCTCGGGTCTCGATTCTAAATGCTTGTTGGGACTGCAAGGCAACCCTCCTATACTATTCAATCTACAAATCAGTTAGTTATGCATTACTAAAAAAGCTAGCCAATAACCAGAACTTGACGCCCCTGTACCTTACCCGCCTTTAGATCTGCTAAAGCCTCAGAAACTTCAGACAGCGGTCGTTCCTGTATCTGGATTGGCGCAATCTTGCCCGCGCGCACCAACTCCATGAGCTCGGCCATATCTTGCGGCGTTCCCACGTAGCTGCCTTGAATAACGCGCGCATTCATCGGTATGAATGGGATAGGTATATTCAATGCTCCGCCAAAAAGGCCGACGATGACCAGCATCCCGCCTTTACGCAGGCAGCCCAGACCATAATTCACCGACGCTTCTGCGCCAACGAAGTCTAGTACCGCGAACGCACCGCCGGTTGCCTTGCGAAGCGCTTTCGAGGTCTGCGGATCAGAAGAATTAAATGTCCGAGTTACGCCGAGCTCCCGCGCTGCTGCTAGCTTTGATTCGTCAATATCGACCACAATCGGATCGATACCCATCGATGAGATCGCGATCTGAATCGCCATCATCCCAACGCCGCCAGCACCGATAATGACCACGGCGTCATCAGAATGAAGCTCGCCAATTTTCTTTAGAGCACTATAGGCAGTGAGACCGGAACAGGCATAGGTGGCAGCCAAGGCATCAGACGCATCCCCTTTGTCGAACAAATAACGACTGTGAGGAATGATTACATGATCGGCGAAGCCGCCGTTAACTGCGATGCCTAGAGCGCGACCGGGCGTACAGAGCTGTTCTTCACCGCGTTTGCAGGCTGCACATTCGCCACAACCTATCCAAGGATAGACTACGCGGCGATCGCCAACCTGCACGTCCTCAGCATCAGGACCTACAGCTACAACTTCTCCAAATATTTCATGACCCAACACCATGCCCTCTCGACCAACTTCAAGTTGCTTATCGTTGCCAAGATTAAAAACACCATCATGCATGTGTATATCGGAGTGACATACACCGCAGGCGATTGTTTTAACCAACACCTGCGTACCTTGAGGGACAGGCGTCTCTGACTCTACTGCTACCAGAGTCGCGCCGGGCGAAGCCGTTTGATATGAAATCATGTTGTAGTCTCTTCTATAAAATCCTGTGAAAGATAAAAAATATATTCGAAACCCCCTAAAACGGAGTTCTATCCATTATCCGGTTCCCACTCGGCAAAGGTCTTACCTTCTTTCGCTAGCTTTTCTAAAAGCGGAGCAGGCTTCCAATACATCTCGCCGTCGCGCTCTCTGAACTCACAGATCTTATCGTAGACATTCTTCAGCCCGACTTGATCTGCATAGTGCATAGGTCCACCTTTAGCTGCTGGGAATGCATAACCAAACACATAGACGACATCGATGTCACTAGAACGCTGAGCGATGCCCTCTTCGAGGATCAGTGCGCCTTCATTGATCAGCGGATAGAGACAACGCTGCAGAATTTCTTCGTCGGATATATCTCGTTGCTCGAGATTTAACTTCGCCGCCTCTTCCTTAATCATCGACTCGACTTCAGGGTCTGGCATGCGACGTCTAGTCTCAGGATCGTATTTATAGAAGCCAGAGCCAGTCTTCTGGCCGTGCCGACCCATCTCAACTAGCAGCGTACCCATACGATAGAGTTTTGGGTCGTCAGGTAGATCAGTGCGCCCCTCGCGTGCCTTGTAGCCAACATCCAGACCTGCCAGATCGCCCATAGCCAAAGGACCCATCGCCATACCAAATTTTTCTAATGCTGAATCGACCTGCGTTGGCGTACAACCATCCATCAACAACATCTGCGCCTCGCGACCATAGCCACCTAGCATGCGGTTTCCGATGAAGCCGTAGCACACTCTTGATAGCGCACATACCTTGCCAATCTTCTTTCCGATTTTCATAGACGTTGCCAAGGCATCGTCAGCAGTCTTCTCGCCGCGCACGATTTCCAAAAGCTTCATCACATTAGCCGGGCTAAAGAAATGAAGTCCCAGCACGTCCTGTGGTCGATTAGTAGCAGCAGCGATGGCGTCCACGTCTTGATAAGAAGTGTTTGTCGCTAGGATTGCACCTGGCTTACAGACTGCATCCAATTTCGCAAAAATCTCTTTCTTGAGTTCTAGATTTTCGAAGACAGCTTCGATGACTAAATCGACATCGGCTAAGTCTGCGTAATCAGTTGTGCCAGTAATTGTGCTGATCAATTGCTCCATCTTGTCCGCAGGTAGCTTCCCTTTGGCCACGGTAATCGTGTAGTTCTTGCGAATGATCTTCATACCACGTGCAAGCGCTTCGTCATTAATCTCTACCATGACAACAGGAATGCCTACATTCGCGAAACACATGGCAATACCGCCGCCCATAGTGCCGCCGCCGATGATGGCAACCTTCTTAATGTCTCTTAGCGGAGTATCTTTAGGCAGGTCTTTGATCTTCGCAGCTTGGCGCTCTGCAAAGAAAATATGTCGCATAGCTGCCGACTCTGGAGACGTTACCAATTCACGGAACAATTCTCGCTCTCGCTCTAAGCCTTCATCCATTGGCAGATTCACCGCTGCTTCGATGCAAGACACGATCTTATCTGGAGCTATCTGACCACGGGCGCGCAGGGCAAGCTTCTTTCTTGCTGCATCGAAGAAACCCGGTTCAATAGTTGAAGCATCGATAGTAATGTCGCGAACTCTCTTCAATGGAGCGCCAGAGGCCACCAAATCATTTGCATACTTAATCGCTGCCGCCTGCAGATCATCACCTTCGACGACTTCATCTACTAGACCCATACTATTTGCCTTCGCCGCCGCAACCGGGTTGCCAGTGGTTATCATATCCAGTGCTGCCTTCGCCCCAGCCAATCGTGGTACACGCTGTGTTCCACCGGCACCTGGAAGAAGACCTAACTTAACCTCAGGCAAACCAACCTTTGCTGACGCAATAGCGCAGCGGTAGTGACAGGCAAGAGCAACTTCAAATCCACCGCCCAGCGCCGTGCCATGAATAGCAGCGATTACTGGCTTCTTCGAATTCTCTATGGCAGAGAGGACTTCTGGTAAACCAGGTTCCATCGGCGGCTTGCCAAACTCTGTGATGTCCGCGCCTGCGATAAAGGTACGACCCTCGCAGCGCAACACCACCGCTTCAGATGCATCTTCGGCTGCAGCATTCACTGCATTTAAGATGCCTTCGCGCACGGCTTGTGAGAGTGCATTCACTGGCGGACTGCTGACACTAATTACGCCAATATTTCCAACTAATTCATAACTAACGACATTCGACATGTTTAATTCCTGTGTTGCTGATTTACGTGTAAGAAGTACTGCTTACTAGTTTTTGTTCGTCTCTAGGAGTCTCTAATCGACTCGCTCAATAATCGCGGCGACACCCTGGCCAATTCCGATACAGAGACTAATAGCTGCATAGCGGCCGCCTGTTCTTTCTAACTGGCGCATTGCAGTGATGGCGATTCTCGCGCCTGATGCTCCTAACGGATGGCCCAACGCTATCGCCCCACCATTTGGGTTTACACGCGAGTCACTAAAATCGACTTCCAACATCTTCAGGCAGCCCAGAACCTGCGCTGAGAATGCCTCGTTGATCTCAATGATATCCATATCCTTAAGTTCTAGGTTTGCACGCGCCAGTGCCTTGCGAATTGCGAACACCGGGCCTAGACCCATGACGCGCGGCTCAACACCTGCAACCGCACCTGCGATAATGCGTACGCGCGGCTTGACCGAATATTTTTCGCCTATAGCGGCACTGCCTACAATAAGTGCTGCCGCACCGTCATTGATACCACTCGCGCTGCCTGCAGTGACCACGCCATCCGCAGACAGTGAACGCAGCCCAGCAAGAGCTGCGAGTGTAGAAGATGGTCGTGGATGTTCATCGGCATCTACCGTCAGATTCGGCTTCTTTCGGCCCTGGGGCACGTCGATAGCAACGATCTCATCCTTGAAGAAGCCATCGGCTCGAGCTGCCTCGTATTTGGCCTGAGACGCAGCGGCGAAGACATCACTGTCTTCTCTGGAGATATCCAGATCGCTAGCAATATTATCTGCTGTCTGTGGCATCGTGTCGTTTCCGAACTCGGCTGCGTAGGCAGGGTTTGTGAATCTCGCACCTAGAGTGCTGTCTGCGATTTGCTGCCCACGATCGAATGCTGTGTGTGCCTTGGACATAACGATTGGCGCGCGGCTCATGGACTCAACGCCGCCTGCGAGAAATAATTCGCCCTCGCCTGCTTTGACTCCCCTCGCTGCATCTAGCGTTGCCGCTAAACCCGAACCACAAAGCCTATTCACCGTTAACCCGGCGACAGACGTTGGCATACCAGCTCGCAAGGAAGCAAAGCGCGCAACATTGCGACAGTCTTCACCAGCGCCATTGGTATTACCCATGATGACATCTTCATAGGCTTCTGCTTCGAAGGCATTTCGCTCAACAACCGACTTGATTGCATGGGCCAATAGATCATCGGGACGAACTGGGGAAAGCGCACCTGCATGTCGACCGAAGGCGGTACGACCACCGTCATAGATAAATGCATCGCGCTGAGAATTATCAAGCATGTTTCACTCTCACTCTGTTTTGGTATAAAGGGGAAATAGTTTTAGAGCACTAACAACTAAGGCTCATTCTGACAGAAACTTCTCTACTTCTAATAAGATTGCTGCGAGGTCTGTCGGTTCACTCGCTTTGTCGGCCTTGGTTCTCCCTGAATCCAATACCAGACCTCTGCCTGCTTTAAAAAGTACCGGTATTGCAGACGCGAGGCCTGTTATTCTAGCATAGCCATTCGGCCTAGGGTATTGGGCCGAACTCCAGCAATTACGCTGCATGCAGTCGCTTCCAGCAGACAATTATGCTAGTTTAAAGCCGATAACTCCTGAGCCTTCAGCCCCATTGATACGAACACAGCACAAGGGCTAAGCTGCTCAGATTTTGACTACACGACTTAATTAGGAACTCAGGCAAAAATTCAATGATACGAGACCCAGAAACACTCAAACTACTGGTCGATCTAATCGAGCGCTTCGTGAGCGAGAGATTGATTCCCGCCGAAAATCATATGGCCGAAGAGGGAAAACTTCCTGAGGAGCTCCTCGAAGAGATGAAGAACCTCGGCCTGTTCGGGCTGACCATTCCGGAGGAATACGGCGGCCTGGGGCTGACCATGGAGGAGGAGCTCCTTGTCTCAATGGCGCTGGGTCATACCTCTCCCGCTTTTCGCTCTATCTTGGGAACGAATAACGGCATCGGATCTGCAGCCATCGTGTTTGCGGGCACGCAAGAGCAGAAGCAAAAGTACCTGCCCAAGTATGCCAGCGGTGAGTGGGTGAGTTGTTTCTGCCTAACAGAGCCCGAAGCCGGTTCTGATGCCGCGTCACTGCGAACCACAGCAAGGCGCGAGGGTGACCACTATATAATCAATGGGACCAAGCGCTATATAACGAATGCTGCGGTCGCCAACACTTTTAACGTCATGGCCCGAACCAACCCCGACATCAAAGGCGCGCGTGGCATCTCATCTTTTATCGTTGAGAAAGGCACGCCTGGCATCACTTTAGGACCTATCGATAAAAAGATGGGCCAATCTGGCTCCATGACCTGCGACGTCATCTTCGAAGACTGCCCAGTTCCCGCAGCAAATATCATCGGCGAGGAAGGCACAGGATTTATTACCGCAATGAAGGTACTAGACCGCGGGCGCCTGCACATATCAGGCGTTAGTGTCGGCGTAGCAAAGCGTCTCATCAAGGATGCATTAGACTATGCGATGCAGCGCAAACAGTTTGGTGTACCCCTATCGGATCAGCAACTCATTCAGGCGATGCTTGCCGATTCGCAGACAGAAACCTACGCGGCCGAATGCATGATTTTAGAAACGGCGCGCAAGCGAGACAATGGCGAGAATGTCAGTACCGAATCATCTGCCTGTAAGTTGTTTGCAACAGAAATGGTTGGCCGAGTTGCCGACCGTGCCGTGCAGATACATGGCGGCGCTGGCTATATGTCAGAGTATGCAGTGGAAAGATTCTATCGCGATGTTCGCCTGTTCCGACTGTACGAAGGCACGAGCCAGATTCAACAAATTATCATCGCTCGCAATATGATTAGGGACGCACAGTAGGCAGACGTTGGATAGCCAGAGCACTACACAGAAGAAAATCAACGAAGTAATTTTCGGCTACGAGACGAAGGCTGGTAGGTGGTTCGATATCCTGCTTATCCTGCTGATAGTCATCAGTGTTTCAGCTGTGCTTCTGGATTCGATAGCCTCGGTGCACGCACGCCATAGCGACCTGCTCTATCGGTTGGAGCTAATCTTTACTATCCTGTTCACCCTCGAGTATGCGCTTCGACTCTATAGCACTCCTGATAAGCGCCGCTACATATTTAGCTTCTACGGCGTGATAGATCTACTCTCTATACTCCCAACTTATATCGCCTTCTTCTATCCGTCGGCGGTATACCTCATCGTTGTGCGCATAATGCGCGTGCTGCGCGTATTCCGCATTTTAAAACTATTGCGCTATATGGGTGAGGCGAACATGCTATACGCTGCACTGCTGCAGGCACGTCGCAAGATCTTCGTGTTCCTGTTCTCGGTAGTCACCCTCATCATCATCTTCGGCGCGCTCATGTTCATCATAGAGGGAGGAGAAAATGGCTTTGATAGCATTCCACAATCAATCTATTGGGCTATCGTAACCATCACCACCGTAGGCTACGGCGACGTCGCGCCGCAAACTCCGCTTGGGCAATTCTTTGCAGCAATCGCTATGATTTGCGGTTACGCCATCATTGCGGTACCAACAGGAATAATTGGTGCTGAGCTCATGCAACAGGTTCAGGATCAGAAAAATACACCGAAGACTCTGGACAGCGAATGTACAAGTTGCAAGGCAATGGGTCATGACTTAGATGCGCGCCACTGCAAACACTGCGGCAATCTTATACATCAAAACTAACTGCCGCAAACCCTCAACTCTCTCCTTCAAGCCTAACGCAGGCGCTAGCTATACCATCTTTCCCCATACTCTCTATCTACTTGACATACATCAAGAGGCTACAGGAAGATAAAAGTTGCAATAGAGTTATGGGAGCACGTTTCAAAATAAAATCTAGAATGAGCTGAGGAGAAAACAGCAACATCCACCTAGCGCATGTCGTGGAACCGGTTGCCGCTGCATATAGCATAGACATCTACGCAGTTAACATTACCGAGTTTCAACAAGAAGCAATTTCAATGACGGAGACAAAGCTAAAAGAGATCGCGAAGCGACTGGATATTGATGAGACTAAAGCGCATACATTATTAGGCGCACCTGGACCCGAAATTAGAAACCTCGCCGCAGAAATAAATGCCGATGCCATCGTCATTGGTAGCCATGGGCATTCAGGCTGGAAGATCTTGCTTGGCTCTACGGCCATCAAGGTATTGCATGGC
>Ga0308024_1000442_pt1 | contig 16957 bp, 15 predicted proteins | sample Neamet420_FD_201295 | JGI IMG/M metagenome (GOLD analysis project Ga0308024, IMG submission 201295) | Marine microbial communities from water near the shore, Antarctic Ocean - #420 | ecosystem: Environmental > Aquatic > Marine > Unclassified | place: Southern Ocean | collected 2014-10-03
AATTTTCAAAAAAAGAATGATTTCAAAGTGCTTGGGAGAAAAACAAAGAAGATAACTACATTTGAGGAGTATTACCCACTTTTTGATGCAGTAAAAAACGAAAAAGCAATTGGAGAAGCCTCTCCTGGTTATATTTCAAATACAGATTGTCCTAGTTTAATTCAACAGCACCTACCTGACACCAAGATTATTGCTGTACTCAGGCAACCAGTTGCTCGAGCATATTCGAACTTCCTACATGCGAGAAGAGCAGACAGAGAGCCTATAGCTGATTTTGAAACAGCCTTTAATAAAGAAACAGAACGAAAAGCTCAAAACTGGAGTCCGCTTTACTATTACAAAGGCAAAGGTTATTATTCTGAACAACTCGAAAGATACTTTACTTTATTTCCAAAAGAAAATATAAAAGTTTTACTTTTTGAAGACCTTGTTAAAAATCCAGTTAAAATAACACAAGAGGTTTTTAAATTTCTAAATACAGATAACTCATTTATACCAGACACCAGTAAAAAAGCCAATGTATCAGGAACTCCTAAGGGATTATTTGGATTATTTATTATGAAACTTAGGTACTACAACTTAATCCCAAACATTCAGTTCAGTAACTACCTTCCTGGTTTTATAATTCAGTTTATATTTAATTCTGCTTATAAAAAGGCAAGTCCATTACCCCCAGAATTAAAAAAGAGACTTACACATACTTTTTACAAAGAAGATATTTTGAAGTTAGAAAAACTTATTGGAAAGGATTTACAACATTGGCTCAGCTAAGTTGAATTGATGAACACCTAATTCATAGGGGTTTTCTAATAACTGTTTTATTCTTGAATATACTTTTTCATCTTCCTTAAAGTCAACCTTAGAAATGTCAAGTAAAAGCACTGGGAAATGATTCTGCTTTCTCAGATAATCCAGATACCTATTTTGAATGTTTTGTAAATATTCATCAGTAATTTCTTGTTCAAAATCTCTACCTCTTTTCTTAATATTATGTTGCAAACGATCAACATTTGAATACAAGTATATTAACAAATCAGGTTTAGGTAATGAAGAAAGCATAATCTCAAATAAATTATTGAATAATTGCTGTTCATCTTTTTTCAAATTGTTTTGTGCAAACAATTTAGATTTTACGAAAAAATAATCAGCAATAGTAATCGGCCTAAACAAATCTTGTTCTTTTTGATTTTTGAGCTGATGATAACGCTCTGCCATAAAAAAAAGCTCTAAAGGAAAAGCGTGATTTTCTGGATCCTTATAAAATTTTGGCAAAAAAGGATTTTCTTCAAAGGACTCCAAAATTAAACGAGCTTGATATTCCTTAGCAAGCATACTTGCCAAGGAAGTTTTTCCCGCCCCAATATTACCTTCAACAACTAAAAACTTATAGTGCATACTCCTTTACTAATTCTGTATCCCTACACATATTCAATAATTCTTCTATTGTTTTATTGTACTTTGGATGAACCATTTCTGGCGCAATATTATGTAATGGCGTAAGTACAAACATTCGCTCATGTAAATGCTTGTGAGGAACGCATAAATCTGGAGTTTCAATAATAGAATCGTTATAAAAAATAATATCAATATCAATAAGTCTTTCGCCCCACTTTTCAAGTCGTATTCTTCCTAGTTGCTTTTCAATATCAAGTACAATCGATAATACTTCATCAGGTAATAATGCTGTTCTTACTTTTAGTATCTGATTCAGATAATTCTCTTGCCCTTCAACTCTCCATGGAGCGCTTTCATAAACTTTTGAAAATTCAACAACATCACCAACTCTGTTTTCAATTGCTGTGATTGAATCTTTCAATAACAGCTCTCTATCTCCAAGATTACTTCCTAATTGCAAAAAAACTATATTCATATCTATTATTAAAGTCCCCAAATATAAAAAGAAACTATGAAAAACTCTTTTAAATAGCTTAATTTTACAAACTCTAAAATATATCTATGAAATCTTTTTTTAAAAATGTATTATCTACCATTGTTGGAATGGTATTGGCCGTGTTTGTAATTGTTTTGCTTTTTATTGGTATTGTGAGTTTCAGCATGTCTTCACTAAATAATGATAAGGAAGTCACAGTAAAAGAAAATAGCATCCTAAAAATAAACCTTGCTGAACTTTCAGTAGTTGAACGCACTTCAGAAAACCCTTTTGAAGGACTAAACTTTTCTGGTGACTTACCTAAAACTATAGCATTAAAACAAGTATTGGATAACATTGAAAAAGCAAAAACAGATGAGAATATTAAAGCCATTTACATTAATACACCTTATGTAAGTGCAGGCATATCGCAAATAGAAGAAATTAGAAATAAACTTCTTGAATTTAAACAAACAGGTAAACCTATTATTGCTTATTCAGAAGTATACAACCAAGCAGCCTATTATTTATCATCAGTGGCCAACACAGTTTACTTGAACCCTGAAGGCATAGTAGAATTAAAAGGATTATCAGCAAGTATTATGTTCTATAAAGGGCTTTTTAAAAAATTAGATATTGATGTCCAAATAATACGTCATGGAAAATACAAAGGTGCTGTTGAACCCTTTATCTTAGATAAAATGAGTATTGCAAATAGAGAGCAAATGCAATTATTGCTCAATTCTTTTGCTGATAATATTATGGATAGCATTGCTAATCAAAGGGGATTAACTTTAACAGAGGTCCAGCAACATGCCAATACTTTAAGTCTTGAAAACGCAAAATCATGTATTGACTATAAGTATGTAGATGCGCTTTTATATCAAGATCAATTAGAAGACACCTTAAAAGCTTTATCGGGAGCAGAAAAATTATCCATTGTTACTTTAAGCAAATACACACATGTAAAAGGCAATAAGAAAGAAATTAGTAGAAATAAAATTGCTATTATTTACGCAACAGGCTCTATAAACTCAGGTAAAGGTGATGAAAAAAGTATAGGCTCAGTAAGCACTTCTGCAGCAATAAAAAAAGCCAGAAAAGATAAAAATGTAAAAGCAATAGTACTACGTATAAATTCTCCAGGGGGAAGTGCTTTAGCATCAGATGTAATTTGGAGAGAAACTATTTTAGCAAAAGCAGAAAAACCCTTGGTTGTTTCAATGGGTGATTATGCCGCAAGTGGAGGGTATTATATTGCCTGTGCTGCCGACAGTATAGTTGCAAACCCGACAACACTGACAGGATCAATTGGTGTATTTGGAATGATTCCTAACCTAAGTAAATTTTACAAAAACAAATTAGGCATTACCATAGATACAGTTAACACAGGGAAATATGCTGATATGGGCGTAAACAGGCCGCTATCAACTTTTGAGAAAAATAAAATTCAAACGAATGTAAAAAATATTTACACTACATTTATCACACACGTTGGTGAAGGTAGAAACATGAGCACAACAGCAGTAGATGATATTGGGCAAGGGAGAGTTTGGACGGGCTATGATGCTAAAGAAATTGGCTTAATTGACACTTATGGAGGACTAGAAAAAGCAATTGAAATTGCTGCTTATTTGGCAAAAGCAGAAGACTATAGAACTATCTCGTTACCTAAGAAGAGAAATCCGTTTGAAGAACTTTCCTTAAAAATAGGTGGAGAAGCTAGTATTTCTAATCTAATTCTATCTAAGTTCGGCTTCACAACTCAAATGACTGAGCCAATTGAAGAATTACTTAAAGGAGATAGAATTCAGGCAAGAGTTCCTTTTATTATGGAATTAAAATAACAAGCCTTGCTGAAGGGTTTCTTGTTGGCTAAAAGTAGAAATAAAACCTTCATGTGAGCGGATATTAAAAACTCTATCTCCATCTAACAATAAGTATTGACCTTTTATTCCTAAAAGTGTCCCTTCAATAATTGGAGTACGCTCCAACTTTACACTTTTTATCTTTTTAGGATATTGAGTGACTGGATAGACAATCTCTGTTACTGTATTATCAGATAATATATACTTCTTTAATTCCTCAGGTACATGAACGGAAAGTTCTTCTTTCATTTTGACTAAGTCAACTGGCTCTGGAGTTCCCGAAAGCATCTTACGCCAATTTGTTACGTCAGCCACAAAGCGTTTTAGAGAAACCTCAATATCTCCTGAAAATCTTCTATTCGGCACTTCAGCTAATAATATTGCTTGGCTTGCCCCTTGGTCCATCCATCTTATTACTCCTTGTGTACCTCTTGTTATACCAACCTTTATTCCACTTGAGTTGGCTAAGTATACATAGTGAGGTGCAAGTTGAAATTCTTTTTCCCATTCCAAATCTCTTTCCTCAATTCCCAAATGAGCCGTACATAATTCAGGTTTAAAAATACTCTGAGAAGCCAAAGGCGATTCCCAGAAACATTTATAACAATAACCAGAACGATAAAATTTATCAGACTTTTTACCACACTGACAAATAACAACCCCACTCCAATCAATCTTAATTTTTTTACCAATATAATCGTTCATCTTATGATTAACACCATGAATGTCTAGCGTATAATGCACTACATCATTCAGTTCAGTATCCATTCTTTTAAGTGTATCTCTCAACATATATTTTTGTATTTTTCAATCCTTAAAAATACCAAAATTGAGCCAGTTTTCTGTTAAAAATTCTATTCTTTCTTTTATGATGCAAAAACGTATTCATAATATTGAGGAATTCTGTATGAACCCAATAAAGACTCAAAAAAAGGTTTTTGACAATCTTATTTTAAAAGGAAAGAATACTGTATTTGGGAAGGAACATCATTTCAACTCAATAACTAAATATTCTAATTTCAAAAACAATATCCCAATTAGAACCTATGAAGAGTTTTCAGTGTACATTGAAAGAGCAAGAAATGGGGAGCAAAATGTACTTTGGCCAGGAAAAATAAAATGGTTTTCCAAGTCGTCAGGAACAACAAACGCACAAAGTAAATTTATTCCTATTACGAAAGAATCCTTAAAAGAATGTCATTTTAAAGGAGGAAAGGATATGCTATCATTATATGGAAATAACTTTCCATTTTCTGATATGTATAACGGTAAAGGGCTAATGCTAGGCGGAACGATAAAAGAATCAGAGAATGGAGATTATAAAGATGGTGATTTATCCGCTATTCTCTTAGATGAATTTCCTTTTTGGGTGAATTATCATAGAGTGCCCGATATTGAAACTGCTCTTATGGAAGATTGGGAAGATAAATTAGAGCGTATTGCTCAGCAAGCTGTAAAAGAAAATATTACAAATTTAACAGGAGTACCCTCTTGGATGTTAATTTTACTAAAGCGTGTACTAGCAATAAGTGGTAAAAAAAATATAAGTGAAGTTTGGCCAAAATTAGAGCTCTATATGCATGGAGGGGTAAACTTTGAACCTTATAAGGACCAATTCAAGACCCTTATTCCATCTGAAAAAATGAACTACTTAGAAGGCTACAATGCATCAGAAGGATTTATGGGAATACAAGATAAAAATCCATCAGAGGGTTTATTGTTAATGTTAGATTATGGGATTTTTTATGAATTCATTTCTATGCAGAAATACAAAAAAGGAATTTTAGAAACAACTAATTTAAAAGATGTGCAACTCAATACTGATTACGCCTTAGTAATAAGCACCAATGGAGGATTATGGAGATATCTCATAGGAGATGTAATTTGCTTTACTAGCCTTTCTCCTTTCAGAATTAAAATAGTTGGCCGTACAAAAAGCTTTTTAAATACATTTGGTGAAGAGTTAGTTATAGAGAATACTGACAAAGCACTGCTTGAAGTTTGTGAAAAACATCATGCCTTAATAAAAGATTATACTGTCGCTCCTATTTATATTAATGAAAATTCAGGAGGGCATCAATGGCTTATAGAATTCAGTAAACAACCACAAGATATAGATAATTTTAAAACTGATCTTGACACAGCCTTGCAAGCATTAAATTCTGACTATGCGGCAAAAAGAAATCAAAACTTAGTACTCAATCTGCCAGAAATAATAGTCATTCAAAATAATGAATTTTACATGTGGCTAAAACAGAATAATCGACTTGGTGGTCAATACAAAATACCAAGACTCAGTAACGACCGTAAGATTGTTGAAGAAATTCTAGCACTTCACTAGAAGTTTTCAACAAAAATAGTGGCTAAGTGACATTTCAAGCATGCAGTAGAGTAACTTTTTTTATTTTAGACGAAAATTTAATATATGCACATAGCAATTGCAGGAAATATTGGTTCTGGGAAAACGACCTTAACTACAAAACTATCTAAACATTATAAGTGGGAAGCACATTATGAAGATGTGGAAAATAATCCTTACTTAAATGATTTTTACAAGGACATGCAAAGATGGTCATTTAACTTACAAGTGTATTTCTTAAATAGCCGTTTCAGACAAATTGTTGAAATCAAAGAAAGTGGGAAAACTTACATTCAAGATAGAACTATCTATGAAGATTCTAAAATCTTTGCGCCCAACCTACATGCTATGGGACTCATGAGTTCAAGGGATTTCGAAAATTACATGGAAATATTTAACCTAATGGATAGCTTCATTGAAGGTCCAGATTTATTAATCTATTTAAGAGCCTCAGTCCCTAAGTTGGTTGAACAAATACAAAAAAGAGGAAGAGAATATGAAAATAGTATCCGTTTAGACTATTTAACCCGACTCAATGAAAGATATGAGGCATGGATTGGCGAATACTCAAAAGGTAAAATTTTAATAATTGAGGTAGATGATTTAGACTTTGCTGAAAATGAAGAAGATCTAGGAAGTATTATTGAAAAGATAGATGCTCAAATTAATGGTCTATTCTAATATTTAGCTTTTAAGGCATAAAAAAAACCATTCAATAAATTGAATGGTTTTTTTTATGATAAGTATTTTTATTACTTTCTTTCTTTTTTCCCTTTGAAAATCATATAAACCTTAGTACCATCTATATTAATTTCCAATAATCCATTCAAATTATTTATTTCCGCATTGTAGTATAATGTAGCGTTATGTATGTCTTCCCCTACAATAAGATTTACTTCACTAGTAAATTTATAATCACTACCATCAGCATTTTTGTTTGCAAACAATTCACTGTTTTCAGTTCTTTTGATTGAACAGTTATTTTCTTGTAAACTCCTAACTAGTTCATGAATTATAGTTTCATCATCAGATAACTCAACTGAAAGACGAACTGATTTGTTGTCAACCATAGCATTATGGAATATTCCATCTTCTTCTACGATATAGTCACTCAGTTTAGAGTCAATTGAAATTTTCATTATCGAAAAGTCAAGAGGAGTTTCTGTTTTCTCAGTAGAGCTTTCAGCATCACTACCACATGAGATAATAGTAATAGAAAGCAAAAGAGCTCCTAAAATATTTAATAAATTTTTCATAATTTTATTTTTTATCTTCAATTATTACAGATGAAGACTCATCTTCAGTTGCAATTATATTATTATTTTCATTCGCTATTTCTACTTCAATATCCTCAATGGCTACTTCTTCAATAGTTTCAATAGTCATTTCAACTGTAGGCTCTTGTTCAGTATGAGTAGCTGTACCTTCCCCTAAAATTGGAGCAATTACTAGACCAATTAAACACGTTAATTTAATTAGGATGTTCATAGAAGGACCAGAAGTATCTTTAAAAGGATCACCAACAGTATCTCCAGTAATTGCAGCTTCATGAGCGGCAGAACCTTTATGCGTCATCTCTCCATTAATCATCACACCAGCTTCAAATGATTTTTTAGCATTATCCCAAGCACCACCAGCATTGTTTTGGAAAATTGCCCAAAGCACTCCACTTACTGTAACTCCAGCCATATATCCACCTAGCATTTCAGCAATCATTAATTTATCCATTCCAAACAACATTGGTAGGAAAGTAATCACTAATGGGAACCCAATAGTTAATAAACCTGGCAACATCATTTCTCTTAAAGAAGCTTTAGTAGAAATTTCAACACATTTATCATATTCTGGTTTCCCAGTTCCTTCCATAATTCCAGGAATTTCTTTAAACTGTCTTCTTACCTCATAAACCATTTCCATTGCTGCTTTACCTACTGCATTCATTGCTAGAGCAGAGAATACAACAGGAACCATTCCACCAATAAATAACATTGCTAAAACTGGAGCTTTAAAAATATTAATTCCATCAATACCAGTAAAAGTAACATATGCAGCAAATAATGCTAAAGATGTTAATGCTGCAGAAGCAATTGCAAAACCTTTACCAGTTGCAGCTGTAGTATTACCAACTGAATCTAAAATATCTGTTCTTTCTCTTACGATAGGGTCTTGCTCACTCATCTCAGCAATACCACCAGCATTATCAGCAATAGGACCAAAAGCATCAATAGCTAACTGCATTGCAGTAGTAGCCATCATTGCTGATGCTGCCATAGCAACACCATAAAAACCAGCAAATGCATATGAAGACCAGATTGCCATTGCGAATAAAATAACTGTTGGAAAAGTAGAAATCATACCTGTTGCAAGTCCTGCAATAATATTTGTTCCTGCACCTGTAGCTGATTTTTCTACAATATTTAAGATTGGTTTTTTACCTAAACCAGTATAGTATTCAGTAACAGAAGAAATTACGGCCCCAACAATCAAACCAACAATTGTAGCATAAAATACACGCATTGCTGTAATATCTTTCAATACATTCCCTCCTGTTTCAAAGAAATTCATTTTCATAGTTTCAGGCAACATCCAAGTAACTAAACCATAACAAGAAACTGCAACTAAAGCAATTGAAAACCAATTCCCTTTGTTTAAAGCGGCCATTACTTCTGATTCTTTTGCATCATTATTCTTAATACCAACCAACATAGTTCCTAATAAAGAAATTACAATTCCAACACCAGCAATTGACATTGGTAATAAAATAGGTCCGATAGAACCAAAACCGTTAAATATGTTAATATCATTTACTTCAATAATATAGTTTCCTAATACCATTGCAGCTAAAACTGTTGCAACATACGAACCAAATAAATCAGCCCCCATACCAGCAACATCACCAACATTATCACCCACATTATCTGCAATTGTTGCAGGATTTCTTGGGTCATCTTCAGGAATACCAGCCTCAACCTTACCTACTAAATCAGCACCAACATCAGCAGCTTTAGTGTAAATACCACCACCTACTCTTGCGAATAAAGCAATAGATTCAGCTCCTAATGAAAAACCAGCTAACGTTTCTAATACGATAGTCATATCGTGAGTATTAGTCCAAACACCACCCATAAAGTAATTATAGAAAGCAATAAAGAATACTGTTAATCCTAACACAGCTAAACCAGCAACCCCTAGGCCCATTACAGTACCACCACCAAAAGATACTTTTAATGCATTTGGCAAACTTGTACGAGCAGCTTGTGTTGTTCTAACATTTGTTTTAGTAGCAATTTTCATTCCCATATTTCCAGCTAAAGCTGAGAAAAATGCACCCAAAATAAAAGCAATTACTATAAGCCAGTGTGTAGAAGGCACTATTGTTGAAACAATAAATAGTAATACACTTACACAAATAACAAAAATTGTTAATAATCTGTATTCAGCATTTAAGAAAGCTAAAGCTCCTTCATATATATGGTCAGAAATTTCTTTCATTTTTCCATTACCAGCATCTTGTTTCATAACCCAAGATTTCTTAACCATCATATAGGCTAATCCTATAAGTGCCATGATTATTGGCATATAAATCATCATTGATTCCATATTCTTTTTTTAGTTTAATTATTTAAAATAGTTTGCAAAAGTAGTATTTTTATACAAACCGCATAATATCAGAGCTACTTAATGTATATATCTGATTTTTATACCCAAAATTCAAGTTCATTTTATAGCATTTTATTAAGTTTGCAATCTTATTTAATCAAATCAAAATAAAAGATGAATATTGTAGTTTGCATAAGTAGTGTCCCTGATACTACATCAAAAATTAATTTTACTGAAAATAATACCAAATTTGACTCAAGTGGAATTCAATTTGTAATTAATCCTAATGATGAATTTGGATTAACTAAAGCAATGGTATTGAAAGAAGCTAATGGAGGAACAGTAAAAGTTATCACAGTAGGAGATGCTACAGCTGAACCTGTAATAAGAAAAACATTAGCAATTGGTGCAGATAGTGCTGTAAGAATTAATAAAGCTGCAACAGATAGTTATACTACTGCACTTGAAATTGCAAATTACTTAAAAGAAAATCCTGCTGATTTGATTATTGCCGGAAAGGAATCATTGGATTATAATGGAGGTGCTGTACCAGCAATGATTGCTGAGATGCTTGGACTTCCATTTGTAAATGCATGTAACGGATTAGAAATTTCTGGAACTGATGCTAAAATAAGCAGAGAGATTGATGGAGGAAAAGAAACTTTATCTGCAAGTTTACCTTTAGTAATTGGCGGGCAAAAAGGATTAGTTGAAGAATCTGCTTTAAGAATCCCGAACATGAGAGGAATCATGCAAGCAAGGTCAAAACCATTAGAGGTGATAGAGCCTTCTGCTACTGAAAATTTAACGACTTCAGTTAGTTTTGAAAAACCAGCTGAAAAAGGAGCTTGTAAATTAGTAGATGCTGATAATGTAGCGGAACTAGTAAGTTTACTACATAATGAAGCAAAAGTTATTTAATTAAAAGAAATTAGAAAAATGTCAGTATTAGTATATACAGAAAACTGGGAAGGAAATTTTAGAAAAAGTACTTTTGAAGCAGTGTCTTACGCAAGTGAAACTGCAAAATTATTAGGAACAGATCTTATTGCTATCTCTTTAGGAGAGGTAAGTGATGACGAATTAAATAAATTAGGAAACTATGGCGCAAGTAAAGTAATTTCGTGCAATGCTATAGAAAAAGGAGATAGCCAAGCAGCAACAAATGCAATTGCAAAAATAGCAGATGATGCTAGTATATTAATATTTTCAAATACTAATACTGCAAAAATGATTGCTCCAAGGCTATCTGCAAAACTCAAAGCAGGAATAGTAAGTAATGCGATTGGTTTATCTGAAAGTGCAAGCCCATTACAAGTAAAAAGACAAGCATTTTCGTCAAAAGCAATTGAATTGGTAACTATAAACACAAAAACTGCTATTTTAGCTATTGCACCTAACTCGTTTAAGCTAATTGAAACTGGCGGGAATTGTACTATTGAAGAAGATTCAATAAATGAAAAAGGGGCAATTACTATTGAAGGGAAAGAAACAGCAAGTGGTAAAATATCTATCTCGGAAGCTGAGATTGTTGTCTCAGCAGGAAGAGGATTAAAAGGACCTGAAAACTGGGGTATGATTGAAGAATTAGCTGAGCTTTTAGGAGCTGCAACTGCTTGCTCGAAACCAGTATCTGATATTGGTTGGAGGCCACATGGGGAACATGTAGGTCAAACAGGAAAAGCGGTAGCGGCCGATCTTTATTTTGCAATTGGAATTTCAGGAGCTATACAACACTTAGCAGGAATTAATTCATCCAAAGTAATAGTTGCTATTAACACTGACCCAGAAGCACCTTTCTTTAAGGCTGCTGATTACGGAATAGTTGGAGATGCATTTGAAGTAATACCAAAACTTATTGAAGAAATTAAACAACTTAAAGGATAAACTATGGAGTTTGTTCAATTAGATATATCAGCAATTAGGCAAAGTGATTCTCAGAACAATGCTTATGTATTGCTATTGAACGAAACAAATGGAAAAAGACAACTCCCTATAGTAATTGGTTGGTGTGAAGCGCGTTCAATTGCTATTGCACTAGACGGAACAGAAGAGCCGGATAGACCTTTAACTCATGATTTATTAAAAACTTTGGGTGACAGCTTTGACATTACAGTTCAAAAAGTTATTATTCATACTTTAATTGAAGGAATTTTTCATGCTTCTTTCCATTGTAAGCATACAATTAGCGGGGAAGAAGTGAAAATTGACGCAAGAACTTCTGATGCTATCGCTATAGCTATACGATATGGTTGCCCAATTTTTACTTATGAGGACATTCTAGCTCGAGCAGGAATTATAATTAATAGCGCTAGAGAAGATGAAGAGTTTTCATTGGACGGAGAAGAAGATAAAACCATGGAAGATGACAATATAACAACTTTTGGATTAGAAAAATTAAAAAAACTATTAGCTACAGCAATTCAGGAAGAAGATTATGAAAAGGCATCAGAATTAAGAGATGAAATAAAAAAAAGAAACCAAAATTAGATGAATGAGGTAATTCAAACTACAGGATTTTCTTTTGAATCTCTTTTAAGAGGAATTTTAGGTATCTTTTCATTATTACTTATTGCCTTTGCCTTTTCGCGCAACCGAAAAGGAATAGATTGGAAACTAGTAGCAAAGGGACTTGGGATACAAATTGCCTTTGCAGTACTTATATTAAAAGTTCCATTTGTACAAAATGGATTTGAATGGGTAAGCTCAATTTTTGTAGTTATTTTAGGATTTACTAGGGAAGGTTCGCTTTTCTTATTTGGTGATTTAGTGGGTAATATGGATTCATTCGGATTTATTTTTGCTTTTCAAGTATTACCAACAATCTTATTTTTCTCAGCCCTAACTTCCCTGTTCTTTTATTATGGAATACTTCAAAAAGTAGTTTATGGCTTTGCTCTTTTCATGAAAAAAACATTGAACCTATCTGGATCGGAAAGTTTAGCTGCTGCAGGAAATATCTTCTTAGGACAAACAGAATCACCACTACTTATTAAGCCTTACATTGATAAGATGACAATGTCAGAATTACTATGCCTTATGGCTGGTGGGATGGCAACTATTGCTGGTGGAGTATTGGCTGCTTACATTGGTTTTTTAGGAGGATCTGACCCTGTTCAACAACTATTTTTCGCCAAACATTTATTAGCTGCATCAGTGATGTCAGCACCAGCTGCTGTGGTAGCTGCCAAAATATTATTACCTGAAACTGAAAAGGTAAATGAAGACATGAGTATCTCTGAGGAACAGATAGGTACAAATGCTCTAGAAGCTATAAGTATAGGGACAACTCAAGGTTTAAAGCTAGCGGTAAATGTAGGTGCTATGCTACTAGTGTTTATTGCATTCATTGCTATGGCAAACTATTTTCTAAAGGATTTTATTGGGGACTTTACAGGGATTAACACTTGGGTAGCTTCCATTACAAGCGGACAATATGATGGTTTAACATTACAATTTATTTTAGGCTACACCCTAGCACCACTTACTTGGCTAATGGGCGTTTGCAAGGAAGATATTGTTTTAGTTGGACAATTGCTAGGAGAAAAAACAATATTGAATGAATTTGTCGCTTATGTTTCCTTAGGGGATTTAAAAGCAAGTGGCAAATTCTTTGAAGAAAAATCAATAATTATAGCCACATATATTTTATGTGGATTTGCCAACTTTGCATCCATAGGAATACAGATTGGAGGGATAGGCGCTTTGGCACCCAAACGAACTAAGGATTTATCCAAATTAGGAATATTGGCTTTAATAGCAGGAACATTAGCTTCCTTATTTACGGCCGTAATTGTTGGGATGATATTGTAAAATGAAACACTTTGAAATGAAAAAATTACTGCTTATTTTAATTTTTTTTCCTTTTATAGGAATGAGTCAAAATGGGCCTTTTTATTTTATGGATAATAATATCCAAAGAGAGTATTATTTACACGTTCCGAATAATTTACAAGCAAATTCCGCAATCATATACGCTTTTCATGGTTGGAATGGAAACGGCTCAAGTTTTATGAACACAACAAATTTCAATACCTTATCAGATCAAAATGGATTTATTGTTTGCTATCCTACTGGATTGATAGATAATTTTGGATATACAGCTTGGGATACTGAGGGGATTACTGACATTAACTTTATTACAGAATTAAATGATTCTTTAACAAATTTTTATCAGCTAGATACATCAAAAGTTTTTGCTACAGGATATTCCTATGGAGCTGAAATGTCTTATCATATTTCCAACTGCCAAACAACAAAGTATTTTGATGCAATTGCTCCTCTTGGGGGGGGCACTTGGGATTATGTAAATAATGGTTGGAGTGTCCCTTGTAGTCCTTCAATAAATATTCCAGTTTTCATATTAAATGGTACTAGTGATAATGAATTCAATTATTATGGAGGATATTATCCAAATATAGGTTATTATCTATCTGTAGATTCAACAGTTTCAATTTGGACAGATTTTAATTCCTGTACATTTAATTCTAATTACACGTTAGCTGATTTAAATAATGATAATCAACTTACAGAAGTAACAAAATACATAAACCCAACAAATGGAATTCAAGTCTGGCTCTACAAGGTTAATAATGGTGCACATGAATGGTTTGATGTTTCCCCCTTGGGCTCAGATGATTTTTGGGCAAGTGAAGAAATCTGGAATTTCTTTTCGCAAATTCCAATTATTTCAACTGTAATAGATGATAATAATACATCAAATAGTAGACTTATTAAGTCTATAAATGTTTTAGGTCAAGCAATTAATTCAGCATCTAATTCTATTATTTTTAATATTTATGATGATGGAAGGGTGGAGAAAAGAATAGTAATAGAATAAATCAAAACGAGCAAAAAACAAATGCAACAATATTTAGATTTAATGACACGCGTGATGAAAGAAGGCACGCTAAAAGCAGACAGAACAGGAACAGGAACTAAAAGTGTTTTTGGGCATCAAATGCGTTTTGATTTATCAGAAGGGTTTCCCTGTATTACAACTAAAAAACTACACTTAAAATCCATCATTCACGAATTACTTTGGTTTTTAAAAGGAGATACCAATATCAAATATCTTAAAGAAAATGGTGTGCGTATTTGGGATGAATGGGCAGATGAAAATGGAGATTTAGGCCATGTATATGGTTACCAATGGAGAAGTTGGCCTGCACCTGATGGAAAACACATTGACCAAATTACTCAAGTAGTAGAAACACTTAAAAACAATCCGGATAGTAGAAGAATTATTGTGAGTGCTTGGAATGTAGGAGAGATTGAGCAAATGGCCTTACCTCCTTGTCATGCATTTTTTCAATTTTATGTAGCAGATGGTAAACTTTCTTGTCAACTGTATCAAAGAAGTGCCGACATCTTTTTAGGTGTACCATTCAATATTGCATCATACGCATTACTTACTATGATGATGGCACAAGTCTGTAATTTGGAAGTAGGTGATTTTGTACACACCTTAGGTGATGCGCACATTTATACCAATCATTTTGAGCAAACAGAATTACAATTAAGTAGAGATACAAAAGCATTACCAAAAATGAAAATTAATCCAGAGGTGAAAAGTATTTTTGATTTTACTATTGATGATTTTGAGTTAGTCGATTATGAATTTCACCCACACATTAAAGGAAAAGTAGCAATATAATGGCAAATATAATAGTATTAGGAGCGGGATTAGTAGGAGGTGTAATGGCTGAAGATTTAGCTAAACAACACAATGTTACCTCTGTAGATATTTCACAAAAAAACTTAGATAAACTAGAAGGCATCAACACTATTTGTGCTGATGTTGCCAACACAAAAACTTTACAAAACCTGATAAAGGATTTTGATTTAGTGGTAGGTGCAGTACCAGGTTTTATGGGTTATAAAATGATGAAAGACGTCATAGAGGCAGGAAAGAATATAGTCGATATTTCTTTTTATCCTGAAGATCCTTTCGGATTGGATAAGTTAGCAAAAGAAAAAGGAGTTGTTGCTGTTATGGATTGTGGAGTAGCGCCAGGTATGGGAAATATCATATTTGGGCATCATGATTCAAAAATGGAAATTACCGATTACGAATGCTTAGTTGGTGGCCTACCTGAAAAAAGGGAATGGCCTTACGAATATCAAGCGGTATTCTCTCCTATTGATGTGATTGAAGAGTATATTCGTCCAGCTCGCTATGTACAAAATAGCCACATGATTACCAAAGAGGCTTTGTCCGATACTGAGCTTATAGAATTTGATGAAATAGGAACGTTAGAAAGTTGGAATTCTGATGGACTAAGAAGTTTGATAAAGACCATGGCACATGTGCCAAATATGATTGAAAAAACTTTGCGTTATCCTGGTTGTGTGGAGTATTTGAAAGTATTGCGTGCTAGTGGTTTTTTCTCGTATGAAGAGGTGGAAGTAAACGGAACTATGATACGCCCAGTAGATATGACAGCCAAATTATTATTCCCAAAATGGGAAATGAAAAAAGGCGATAAAGACTTTACGATAATGCGAATTATCATGAAAGGACTAGAAAATGGAAAGGAAGTAAGTTACCAATACAACTTGTTAGATCGCTTTGATAATGATACAATTTCAATGGCTAGAACTACAGGGTTTACGTGTACAGCAGTTGCTAACCTTGTGGTAAATGGAGAGTATGAAAGAGTAGGAATTTCACCACCAGAATACTTAGGAGGGCACTTTGAATTTGTAAAAAATTACTTAGAAGAAAGAGGTGTTAAATATAAAGTAATTAAGAAATAATGGGAGTTTCCTTAATAGTTGCGGTGGCTGAAAATGGAGTGATTGGAAAAGATAATAACTTAATCTGGCATTTACCAAAAGATATGCGTTTTTTCAAAGAAACTACTTTAGGACATCATGTAATAATGGGGCGAAAGAATTTTGAATCTATACCTCATAAATACAGGCCTTTACCAAACCGAACAAATGTAGTAATAACAAGACAAGCAGATTATAAAGCAGAAGGGTCTGTTGTAGTAAATTCAGTTGAAGCTGCCTTGGATATTGCCAAAACCAATGGAGACACTGAGCCTTTTATAATTGGAGGAGGACAAATCTACAAACTAGCCCTAGAAGCAAACTTAGTAGATAAAATATACATAACAAAAATTAAACATCCTTTTGATGGAGATACTTTTTTCCCTGAATTAGGAAACGACTGGAAGTTGATAAATTCTATTCCCAATAAATCAGATGAAAAACATAAGTATGACTTTGATTTTAACACTTTCGTAAAAAATA
>Ga0308024_1000444_pt1 | contig 16885 bp, 13 predicted proteins | sample Neamet420_FD_201295 | JGI IMG/M metagenome (GOLD analysis project Ga0308024, IMG submission 201295) | Marine microbial communities from water near the shore, Antarctic Ocean - #420 | ecosystem: Environmental > Aquatic > Marine > Unclassified | place: Southern Ocean | collected 2014-10-03
CTTACCAAAGAAAAGTTTATTGCCTTTACGTTTAACGTATTTCATGGTGTCTAATTACCCAACTTGAGGAAGGTTCTGAGGAATATAGAATACCATATAAAGCTAATAGCTAGCAATCACGGCACCTTAGGCTAATACGATTGCCCCTTTGTAGGTCAATGTCATGCTCTATACCCATTGATATCGTTGACTATTAGGTTAATTTAATAGGATCTGAGGAAGGTTCTGAGGAATTATTTAGCTATTCTCCAACTAATTTAGGGTAGACGGGGGCAGGTTGCTTCGTGGCTAAAACTGTAGCTGCCGCTGACACATAGCAAAAGCCAATTTTCAATTTAGTAAAAAACCTAGATCCAAATTAAAGTTAACTCTCCATAATGCAACTTCTCAAATGTCATCTACACTTAAAAGGATGGTCAACCAAGGAACGGCATTATGAACTTACGAACCTACATCACCCTATATGATATTCGCATGATGATACTGTGTGGACACCCACTCTCTACCGAGGAGTATGGTAATTGCTTCTATGATGGTGATGAAGGTGTAACTAAAGACCCTGAAGAAGCCTATGTCTGGTACAGGGTAGCTCAGTGTGCTGGTAATAATAATGTCGACTCACTTGTTGACTACATAGGTTCCACGTTATCCAAACCTAAGTGCCTTAGGCTGTCATCGAGGGCGAAGCATATCTACACTGAGGCGCTTCAGTGTTAAGCAAAAGCACTGGCAGGGCCTGTGTTTAACGACAGCCAATACAGGAGCTTTAAGAAGCTTTTATAGACTAATATACACACTTAATGCCCATGTAGGTTGGTAGGCTAGCGTTGCTCACAGGGCCTCTGTGGAGCTTACAGCGGCGCTTTTGAGGGCGCTTTGAGATGTATGGTTATTGTGGTTATAGCTATGCCTTGAGATTCAGTAAATACAACCCGAGTGACTTAAAGCTAATCAGGATAATCTACCTTCAGCCGTGTCTGGCCACCTTGGGTCTCTTCAGTCCACACACGTTGCATAGCGTCCTTTGCCCACTCGGCATCACCTTGCTCTAACAGCGATGACATCAGTGCTTGGTGTTGACACAATGACCCTAAGTTGAGACCTATATGTACTGACATAAAGGATGACCAATACGTTAAACATAAGTACCTAGTGGCTTAAGAGTGATGGGTATAACTTAAGGCGCCTTAGGGCGTTATGTGTCATTAACACCGTTAACTAAATTATTAATGACAAACTATATGTAAACACTTAAGTGTATGCTTTATGTATTATCATTCATGGCTACTCTTAAGTTCTCTTCACTATAGGAAGAAACTTCACTAAGCACAGAAGATAGTATTAGTTTGAAAATGGAGTTTTAAATCATTGAATAATCGAATTATTAGTATTGATGTGCTGCGCTCGTTTGCCATTGTTCTTATGGTGGTATTTCATTTTATATATGATCTTAGGTTTTTTGGGTATGTAGAATGGGACATTCCAGATGGAGTTGAGTGGCGTACCTTTAGACACATTATCCTAATCTCTTTTTTCATTTGTTTAGGCGCATCTCTACATTTGTCATATCAGAACGGCATTGACTGGAAAAAATTTAGTAAACGGCTCACTCAAATTTTAGTGAGTGCGCTCGCTATCAGTTTAGTTTCGTTGGTAATAGTACCCAATAACTATATATATTTTGGTGTTTTACAATTTATTGTTGTTGCTAGCGTCCTTTGCATTATGTTTGCAAATAAACCACGAGCCTCACTGAGTATAGGGCTCGTCATAATTGCCACATATAATATCGGGGGTGTGTCTGGAATGTGGCCATTCACGTATATTCAAAATCACCTCCCAGCATACTCAAATGATTATGTTGGTTTGTTTCCTTGGTTAGGGGTGGTATTCGTCGGCATTTGGTCTGCTTCTACATCATTTGTCAAAAAGGATCCTCTGCGGCACCTAAAAAAACACACTTGGATAGCATTCCCCGGCAAGCATAGCTTAGTGATATACCTCGTTCATCAGCCAGCTTTATTTGCAATATTTGGATTAATAGCATACTTATCAGGGGGCTAGTAGTCACGGTTCCATCAACTGGTGGGTGCCTGTGGCTTAGCGCTGCCTGCTCTGAAGGTCTTCAGTAAATACAACCAGAGTGGCTTAAAGCTAATCAGGATAATCAACCTTCCGCCGTGTCTTGCCAGCCTAAGGTCTCGTCAGTCGACACTCGGCTCTCGGCTTCCTTTGCTGCCTAAGCAGCACCTACGATGCATTTGTGCCACAATGTCCTCTAGTATTAATTACGTCCGGGTAATGGAATAGGAACTTAGATTTGTTCTCTTAGTCATACTTATATCATTACTTTGTTATTCTTATTGTTTAATCTTAATGTATACAACTATGGGTTTATTATTATGGTTAAAGACCTTAACAACTCTAGACCCTTTGATGTCCATCGTTGGTCTAATCACCCTGAGGTCAATTTATTTGTTAATCACTTATGGTTGTCTGGTTTTGGTTCGTTATTAGATTCTATACAACCTAAGCGTGGCCCTAAGCCTCTCTCATCATTAAAGAAGCAATTTAAAGTTGTCCTTTTAGACCTATACCTTTGCTGGTGTGAGGATCCTGATCAGTGCCTTGGTTTGTCTCTGTCTAACGGTGCTTTTGTAGCTAAAAGCCGTTACAACGCACTCCATATCTCTAAGCGTATTATCCCTATTGTCCGCACTTTGGTTGACCATGGATTCATTGGCTTACACCTTGGAACTGAAGGTTCTAATAAGGTTACTAGGATATGGGCAGAGGCTCCTCTAATTGAATACTTCAAGGACGTTACTTTTAGTCACTTACTAGTTGGTCAAGCTAAGGATCAAGAGGTCATTGTCTTAAATGAGAAGGTAGCTAGATATAACTCTAAATCAGGAAAGGAGGAGCATGTCACTAAGGCCATTGAATACTTTGACACTGATCATTCAAGCATACCCCTATGGCGTGACAACCTTACTCAGTACAATGCTTTGCTTGACCAAACTCACATTGACATAGGCGACCTTGAAGACCCTTGGATTCCTTATAAGAGTATGAATAAATATGGTGTTATGGTCAGCGGTAAGGTTCACATAAGCCAACACCGGAAGTTTGTTAAGAGAATATTCTATAGGGGCTGCTGGGAGCTAGGTGGTAGGTTTCATGGTGGTTATTGGCAACAGATCAAAAGCAACCTCAGAAGTAAGTTACTAATTAATGATCAACGTACTGTTGAGATTGACTACTCTGGTCTTCACGTGTCTTTAGCTTATGCTTTAGAAGGTTTGAAGTCCCCCAAAGACCCTTATGCTTTGCCTCAAACTCTTGAGAACTACACAAGTGTCGAACAGCGTAGTGTAGTTAAATCTCTTGTGCTTATGTCCATTAATGCTAAGTCTAGATCAGCTGCTTTTAGTGCTTTTAGGTCTGACCAGGATACTGGGAGTAAGCCTAAGACTTTAATCAATACGGTGCTGTCTGGGTTACTTGATTTGTTTCTTGAGGCTCACCCAGTTCTTGAGAAGTACATCTGTCATGATTATGGCGTTAAGTTTATGAAGCTTGATGGTGAGATAACAGCCTACATTATCAATAGGTTTACTGCTAAGGGCATTCCCATGTTATCTGTGCATGATTCTTATATCGTACCGGATGACAAAGACCAGTTACTTATAGAAGCTATGGATGATGCTACTGAGTTAATCGTAGGTCAGCGTTTAGGTTCATCTTACGACACTGTAGGTTCTGGTATTACTCAAGCTTTGAATAATCAGGATCGTATGGACACCTACGGTGCTAGCCAGCGCTGGCAAAGTGTAGCAAAATTGAATGTTGATATAGTTCGTTGTAAGTCATATCTGGATAGAAGACAGGAGTGGTTAGAGTTTGGGCACCTAGGTACTTAGCTTATACTTCACTCCAAATAACCCGAATAACCACATACCGATATGCACCCTTAACATCACCTACAGGAGCCTCAAACAAACACTTTTAGAGGGCAAGGACTACCAGTGGCTGCATGATATTAAGGGTATGAATCAATGTTTAGCTTAAGGTGGGCTATGCCCCATTAGACAGCTATAGGCGCCCACAGCACCTCATATACTTAGGTTTCTCAGCACCTCTCCTGTGGCCTCCTGTGTAGCCTCAGGGCCACTATAGGCACCTGTGTTTCATGTCTATCTGTAGCCATCTGTAGTGCTATATGTCTCACTCACGAGATAGGTGCTATATCAAGCAAAGGACAAACTCAGAACTATTCCTAGGTATGTAAGGGTATAGTAGTCACTATCAAGGCTTCTCAGCCAGCAGTTGATCAAATTTTCAATTAATAAAGAATTAAAGGTGTTATGGAAATTAAAAGAAACCTGAGTGCTGCCTTTTTGATTGTAATATTAAGCATTACGATGGGTTGTGGAGGTGAAGCTAATTCAACCACTGCAGGTGTCGGATCTACTGACACTGACACCGATACAGATACAGACACTGACACCGATACAGATACAGACACTGACACCGATACAGATACAGACACAGACACAGACACAGATACAGATACAGATACAGACTCTACATGGGGCAGTGGTGAATGGGGCAACTATTCATGGCAAGATGATTCAAACGCAAATAACAAATGGGGAACAGGGCAATGGAATACAAACAAATGGTAAGTAAGAGTATTAGTCTGGTATTCACTATGGCAGTCGTCATGGTTTCTTCGCAAGCCGCAGCATCATCTCTTACGGTGCCAAATACCTTTACTTCTGGAACAGCCACAAGCGCGTCTGAGATGAACGCAAACTTTACGGCTGTAAAGGCTGCAATTGATGATAACAATACGCGAATATCGTCTACTCAGTCGGCAACAAACTCCTTCCAAGGTTTCTCCTCTGGCACTTCTACCGGAGGTGTCGGGCTGATTACTTTAAGTAATCTATGCAATAGCAGCTTTGCGGGCAGCCGCGTATGCTCGACTCAAGAGTTTGCCACATCATCATATTCTAGCGCAACGGGACTCTCGGGCTCTGCTTGGATTCGGGCTACGTTGCATCGTGAAGATGACAGTTCGCTATTTGATACCATATCAGGACTGAGTTCGCCTGCATCAGCAATAACTTGCAGCGGTTGGGCCCAAAGTGCCTCAGTTAATGACAAGGGTCTTACAGTATCTTCGGTAGGTAAGTTCGTCATACAGCAATGCTCTCTCTCTCTTGCAGTAGCATGTTGTAACTGATCTCAGAGCAAAGCGACCAAATTAGATGTGAGTGAAGGTGCTTTAGTTAACTACGGGTAAATACTCTAAACGCTTAACTACAAATGGCTGCCTTACTTCACCTTAACCCATCTGTACGCTAGATGTGGCCTATGGCCTCACTCATGCTCTGTACTCGCTGGTATGCTGGTGGTTACCTAATAGCTTGAGTTAGATTAGCTTTCTATGAATATCCTGACTCACCTTATAAAGCCTTTCAATATTCTCACTACTGAACTTACCACCGCGCCCATAGCTGTTAGACATAGCAGAGGCTGCACCATAGCTAGCCCAGCCACCTAAAGTACACTTATCATCATCCCTACAGTCTGAGTCTCTACAGTTCATACTAAAGCTGTGGCGGAGTCCGTGAGATACATAGACGTCTTTAGTGCCAGTGGCGTTATCTAGGAACCTCTTCATCTGACCTATCCTAGTAGACTTAGCCACATTAGCCCAAGCTATCGTAGCCTCTATATTATCACGCACCACATCTAACCCAAGAACCACTGGCACAGGCCTCCGTCTATATGGTGTCTTAACTTCACCTTCTATTGTCACATGAGGCGCTAGTTCATTACTCAGGTTATCAATCTGCACCTTAGCATCCATACGCCCCACTTCAGTAGGCATGATGCCACCTTGCAGATACAGCAGTGCCATAGTCGCTTGAGGTTCATGTGAATGCTCAGAACTCAGGCAATAGCTCACCAGCTGTCGTTGATGTTCAAGGCTCAAGGGTCTACGCTCAATGACTTCATCAGCAGCAGCGGTGGGGAGCAAGGTTCTACTTAATCGCCAGTCGTAGTTATTCTCATTGGTCACAAAGTTCAAGCAAGCTTTTATAGAATTTAGCTCACGCTTAACAGTAGCTACTTTAACCTCAGTTAACCTGACATCTCTAAAGGCCCTGAGTGTCTCATTAAGCTCTTTACTCAAGTCCATATGTCCTTGGTCAGATAGGTTCAATGATCTGTTCTGAATCAAACTACAGAATCTATTCCAGTTGCGCGTATGAGTCTCAAGTCTCTTGAAGTCAGTGTAAACCTTCCACTGATCGTACAGCATCTTAGGGCGCTTCTTAGCCTTAGTCTGCAGAGCAACCCAAGTAGCACTTGCAGCTTTCTCCCGCATGGTTAGCCGTTGGCCTGTCTTCTCTTTGAATATGATGTCGTCAAGCTCTGGTACTAGACTGCTAGCCATAGCACCTTTACTACCAATGAACTCTTGCGAAGCTGCTGTTCTACTTACTTGTTTACCCTTTATAGGCCCAAACTCAGCTATGTCCTCAGCAGAATCAGGCTCAAAGTCATTCTCATAATAATCAATCATGTGTTGGTCAGGTACTTTGAAGTTAGGTAACCCATGACTCTGCTTCATACGCCTTAGATTAGCTTCAACCAATACATCAATCTCATTCTGATGATAGTCTTCTGTATCGCTGTTAGTTGCCATTTTTACCTTAGCGTCATACTCTTTTAAAGCTAGCACCACTTGACCAGTAACCTCAGCCTCAGTCTGCTCCACTGAACCTAAAGGATATGTGAACTGCTTACGACCAATCACAGCTTGCAACTTAGAGGGCCAAGCCTTACCAAAGAAAAGTTTATTGCCTTTACGTTTAACGTATTTCATGGTGTCTAATTACCCAACTTGAGGAAGGTTCTGAGGAATATAGAATACCATATAAAGCTAATAGCTAGCAACAACGGCACCTTAGACTAATACGATTGCCCCTTTGTAGGTCAATGCCGTGCTCTATACCCATTGATACCGTTGACTATTAGGTTAATTTAATACGATCTGAGGAAGGTTCTGAGGAATTATTTGTTATTCTCCAGCTAATTTAGGGTAGGCGGGGGCGTGGAGTGATTTGTAGATAACTGTGGTAGGCACCTAGATTTGCTAAAGAGTGATTTTCAATTTCAAAAGAAAGCTTATACTGGGAGTAGTCCATCATTTACTGCTATAGTAACTGCGTGACACAGGTGAATGTCAAAACCACCACAAGGAGTACCTGCTTTATGTTCCCAAAGAAAACAGTTTTCATTCTATCTTTAGTTGTGTTGGCTGGTTGCGCAAAGAGCCCAACGCACGCGACAGACTACAATCTATGTTACAAGCTTGCTACTATCCAGGGCTTTAATGTTAATAGAGGCGCCAGAGAAGCCGAGGTTCGCAATCGAAACCTTGATTGTAGAGTTTATGCGGGCCGTATCGATGAAGAGCAAAGGGCGGTTGATCTTGCGGAAGCTGGCGCTACACGGATTAACAACACAACGACAGTGCAGCAACCTATCCAGCCAAAGAATGATACGTTAGTCTGCACCACGTATGGCACTCAAACCTACTGTAACTAAGTTAGGAGCAGCAGAAATACAAAAGGGGCCACACGGCGTTAGCCATGCAGCCTAAGGCTAATGGTTATAATAAAAGGTAAACTATAACAAAATCAATAACTTAGAGACTATATAATAAACTTCTTACAAATCAATGACTTACAGAATAACCTCAAGACACCTGTAAGTCCCAATAGCCTCGCGTAAAGCCATTAAGTCTGCACCAATACACACAGCACTAGCGGCACAACGGCTCACCACGGGCGCTACAGACAGCCTGAGGCACCCTGACAGCCTCTCACACCTGTGCTTTATAGACGCGCACAAGAAAGGCGACACAGCTTGATTAACTATGCAGCCTTAGGGTCAGTAGTGTTATGGTCAGAACTCCTTCCAACCCATTATCACTTTGTTATTTACTATATGTTGGTAACCTGAGTCAGTCTTGAGACAGACGCTAGAACCATCAGCCATTAGCAACACAGGCGCAACACCATTAGCAGCTTTAAGCGTCACACCTTTGCGTGTCCAAAGTGTCCTATTTTTACCTTCGTACTTCTTAGCTAGTGTTGGCACTAGGCCAGCTGCTAGCATCTTATGACGCTGTACAGCCTTTGCTATGTCATGATTATTCCAAATAGTGTCAAACATGTCGCTTGTGAAGACATTGATACTATCGTGAGTCTCAAGTAAGCCAAGAACTTCATCAACAGAGCCGTCAGCCATTAACGCGGTCACTTGTAACTTCTCATCGGTCATCATTGCATGAGCAGCTATTTCAACTTTGCTAATGTCACGTTCAGCTAATAACCCCGCAATAGCTTGGTAGCCCTGTTCACATTCAAGCCAGTTAATGTATATCTTGAAGTATTCACTCTTGCTTTCATTGGGCTTAAACTCTGTTTCCCATGTAGACACAAAGAACCTACGATCGTCAGCCTCAAGAAACGTGGGCGCATGGTTACTGTTCATAATCAATTGTGCTGGAGTCTCAAACTTCCTGAAGTGTTCACCTTTGCGAGCTGCATTAAAGCTCTGTCCACCAGTCATAGTCTTTAGATTGTTATAACAAGCTGACCCAGCCTTTACATCAAACTCATCCACAATCGCCCAAGTCTTAGTCCAAACATCGATACCTGACATAGATTTTAAAGAGAGTTGATCGGTCACAGTAGTTACAGCTGTAGCACCGAACACTGCTTCTACGGTTGAACTAAAGATGCCCTTACCAAACCCTTGGCCACCAAAGAAGTACATTGCCACGTGAGGTTTAACATTGGTTCTGCTTTGATACCTGTAGGCTAGTATATCAATGACATAGTCAGCCTTGTCTTTAGTGCCAAGCATACGTTCTAGATGATCAATGAATGGCTTTGCACTGATAGAGGCATCAGGCTTAATAGTAGGCTCACGCCAAGAGTTGGGGCGCCAGTGGTCGTTTTGTTGGATAACCTTAGCTTGATGTGGGCGGTAGATGTCAGATAGGATAATAGGTTTGAAACAAGTGTAATCAATAATGCTGCCACAGATAGCACCAAAGGTTCGCCCATCATATTCACTCACACCAAGTGTCGCTAATGTACTGTGTAAATGCTTTGCTGTTAAGTTTCTATGATCCTCTTCTGAGTCCCAATAGATATTATTGCCACCAGACTTTGTTATAAAGTAATACCGCTCGGCTAACTTCTCGCTGGCTGCATAACCTAGTAGCACTGGGTCTTTAGGCGCTGATGTTGCTGATGTTGTTTGTAGTTTGTACATGTGTAGAACCTTTATTAGCAAGTAGAGTTGCTTGAGTAGATTTTATTCCAGTGGTTAGGATTGCTTTTACTGCTTGAGTAATGTTCAAGCTAATGCCTAGCTCATCACAAAGCCGTTGTGCTTCAATTGCGAGATCTTTAGACACTGTGAGCCGTAGTGCGTCACGTTTGTTTAACATTACATTTCTCCTAGTAGAGCTTTCATGTGTATTTCCTGTGGGGCTACTCCATGAGGAGTGCTTCAAGTTGATTAATGAGATGCTGGTGGTGATGCCATGAGTATTCATTTGAGCCATTGACCCAATAGTTTTTAAAGAAGAGTTCTAAGTTCTGGCGCGTCCATTGTTTGCCGTGGTAAGTGTAAGTGCCGTCTGTATTGAGTGAGACAGCACGGGCGGCCCAAGAGTCTAGTGTCTCGTTGAGTGATAATAAGTGTGGGAATAGGTCATGCTTGAAGCGTTCTTTGTCTAAAACAGCTAATAGAATATCGTGCATAAGTAAATCTCTAAAGTTGAGAGTACCTAGTGCGCTGCTTGAAGCAGTCATAGTTGGTTTTAGGAGAAGTGAAGCAGAAGTAAGCTTTGAGGAGTCTTAGATAAAACTCTAGCCTCCCCTCTATTGTAACATATTTAGAGCAATAAGTCAAGTTTTTATTTGCATCTATAGGAAATGTATGCTAGTACTACCTGAGGTTAAGTAAGCCTCGCCGGCGTTAATCGGCCTACAGCCCTTTGATACCAAGACCTTTGCCGTTTTTGGCCTGACCTTTACCAGACCTTTGCCACTCAAAACGCTCTGAAATCCACTGGTAGCAAGACCTTTACCACCTTTACCACCTTTGCCACTGTGTCGGTAGCCCGTAGGGTCACTCAGGTGTCCAAGAGCTTATCTAGGTTATCTAAGACTCTTAACTTACGCTACTCTTGGCTGCTACAGAGTTACCATTGTGCATGGCAAGCTAGCTGAAACTACAGCCTCTACAGGCCACCATAGGCTCCCACACCGCCTCATACACTTAGGTTTCTCAGCACCTCCCCGTGGCCTCCTGTGTAGCCTCAGGGCCACTATAGGCACCTGTGTTTCATGTCTATCTGTAGCCATCTGTAGTGCTATATGTCACACTCACGACATAGGTGCTATATCAAGCAAAGGACAAACTCAGAACTATTCCTAGGTATGTACGGGTATAGTAGTCACTATCAAGGCTTCTCAGCCAGCAGTTGATCAAATTTTCAATTAATAAAGAATTAAAGGTGTTATGGAAATTAAAAGAAACCTGAGTGCTGCCTTTTTGATTGTAATATTAAGCATTACGATGGGTTGTGGAGGTGAAGCTAATTCAACCACTGCAGGTGTCGGATCTACTGACACAGACACAGACACAGATACAGATACAGGTACAGATACAGGTACAGATACAGACTCTACGTGGGGCAGTGGTGAGTGGGGTAACTATTCATGGCAAGATGATTCAAACGCAAATAACAAATGGGGAACAGGGCAATGGAATACAAACAAATGGTAAGTAAGAGTCTTAGTCTGGTATTCACTATGGCAGTCGTCATGGGTTCTTCGCAAGCCGCAGCATCATCTCTTACGGTGCCAAATACCTTTACTTCTGGAACAGCCACAAGCGCATCTGAGATGAACGCAAACTTTACGGCCGTAAAGGCTGCAATTGATGATAACAATACGCGAATATCGGCCGTTCAGTCAGCAACAAACTCCTTCCAAGGATTCTCCTCTGGCACCTCTACTGGAGGTGTTGGGCTGATTACGTTGGGAAACTTATGCAATAGCAGCTTTACCGGAAGCCACGTATGCTCAACTCAGGAATTTGCCACATCATCATATGCGAGTGCCACAGGACTTTCAGGCGATGCTTGGATTAGACCCACGTTCTTAACTGCCAGCATAGATGCCATAATTGGGATAGGTATGTCAGCTGCACAATTGACCTGTGGTGGCTGGGTTAGTAGCGCTTCAGTTAATGACAAGGCTCTTACAGTATCGTCTGTAGGTAAGTTTGTCGTACAGCAATGCTCTAATTCCCTTGCGGTGGCATGTTGTAACTGATTTTATAGCAAGGGACGACCATATTAAATGTACGTGAAGGTGCTCTAGTTAACTACGGGTAACTACTCTAGACACCTAACGACAAATGGCTGCCTTGCTTCACCTTAACCCATCTGTACTCTAGATGTGAGTCTTGTGCAGCCCTATGGCCTTGCTCATGCTCTGTACTTGCTGGTAATGCTGGTGGCTACCTAATAGCTTGAGTTAGATTAGGTTCCTATGAATATCCTGACTCACCTTATAAAGCCTTTCAATATTCTCACTACTGAACTTACCACCGCGCCCATAGCTGTTAGACATAGCAGAGGCTGCACCATAGCTGGCCCAGCCACCTAAAGTACACTTATCATCATCCCTACAGTCTGAGTCTCTACAGTTCATACTAAAGCTGTGGCGGAGTCCGTGAGATACATAGACGTCTTTAGTGCCAGTGGCGTTATCTAGGAACCTCTTCATCTGACCTATCCTAGTAGACTTAGCCACATTAGCCCAAGCTATCGTAGCCTCTATATTATCACGCACCACATCTAACCCAAGAACCACTGGCACAGGCCTCCGTCTATATGGTGTCTTAACTTCACCTTCTATTGTCACATGAGGCGCTAGTTCATTACTCAGGTTATCAATCTGCACCTTAGCATCCATACGCCCCACTTCAGTAGGCATGATGCCACCTTGCAGATACAGCAGTGCCATAGTCGCTTGAGGTTCATGTGAATGCTCAGAACTCAGGCAATAGCTCACCAGCTGTCGTTGATGTTCAAGGCTCAAGGGTCTACGCTCAATGACTTCATCAGCAGCAGCGGTGGGGAGCAAGGTTCTACTTAATCGCCAGTCGTAGTTATTCTCATTGGTCACAAAGTTCAAGCAAGCTTTTATAGAATTTAGCTCACGCTTAACAGTAGCTACTTTAACCTCAGTTAACCTGACATCTCTAAAGGCCCTGAGTGTCTCATTAAGCTCTTTACTCAAGTCCATATGTCCTTGGTCAGATAGGTTCAATGATCTGTTCTGAATCAAACTACAGAATCTATTCCAGTTGCGCGTATGAGTCTCAAGTCTCTTGAAGTCAGTGTAAACCTTCCACTGATCGTACAGCATCTTAGGGCGCTTCTTAGCCTTAGTCTGCAGAGCAACCCAAGTAGCACTTGCAGCTTTCTCCCGCATGGTTAGCCGTTGGCCTGTCTTCTCTTTGAATATGATGTCGTCAAGCTCTGGTACTAGACTGCTAGCCATAGCACCTTTACTACCAATGAACTCTTGCGAAGCTGCTGTTCTACTTACTTGTTTACCCTTTATAGGCCCAAACTCAGCTATGTCCTCAGCAGAATCAGGCTCAAAGTCATTCTCATAATAATCAATCATGTGTTGGTCAGGTACTTTGAAGTTAGGTAACCCATGACTCTGCTTCATACGCCTTAGATTAGCTTCAACCAATACATCAATCTCATTCTGATGATAGTCTTCTGTATCGCTGTTAGTTGCCATTTTTACCTTAGCGTCATACTCTTTTAAAGCTAGCACCACTTGACCAGTAACCTCAGCCTCAGTCTGCTCCACTGAACCTAAAGGATATGTGAACTGCTTACGACCAATCACAGCTTGCAACTTAGAGGGCCAAGCCTTACCAAAGAAAAGTTTATTGCCTTTACGTTTAACGTATTTCATGGTGTCTAATTACCCAACTTGAGGAAGGTTCTGAGGAATATAGAATACCATATAAAGCTAATAGCTAGCAACAACGGCACCTTAGACTAATACGATTGCCCCTTTGTAGGTCAATGCCGTGCTCTATACCCATTGATACCGTTGACTATTAGGTTAATTTAATACGATCTGAGGAAGGTTCTGAGGAATTATTTGTTATTCTCCAGCTAATTTAGGGTAGGCGGGGGCGTGGAGTGATTTGTAGATAACTGTGGTAGGCACCTAGATTTGCTAAAGAGTGATTTTCAATTTCAAAAGAAAGCTTATACTGGGAGTAGTCCATCATTTACTGCTATAGTAACTGCGTGACACAGGTGAATGTCAAAACCACCACAAGGAGTACCTGCTTTATGTTCCCAAAGAAAACAGTTTTCATTCTATCTTTAGTTGTGTTGGCTGGTTGCGCAAAGAGCCCAACGCACGCGACAGACTACAATCTATGTTACAAGCTTGCTACTATCCAGGGCTTTAATGTTAATAGAGGCGCCAGAGAAGCCGAGGTTCGCAATCGAAACCTTGATTGTAGAGTTTATGCGGGCCGTATCGATGAAGAGCAAAGGGCGGTTGATCTTGCGGAAGCTGGCGCTACACGGATTAACAACACAACGACAGTGCAGCAACCTATCCAGCCAAAGAATGATACGTTAGTCTGCACCACGTATGGCACTCAAACCTACTGTAACTAAGTTAGGAGCAGCAGAAATACAAAAGGGGCCACACGGCGTTAGCCATGCAGCCTAAGGCTAATGGTTATAATAAAAGGTAAACTATAACAAAATCAATAACTTAGAGACTATATAATAAACTTCTTACAAATCAATGACTTACAGAATAACCTCAAGACACCTGTAAGTCCCAATAGCCTCGCGTAAAGCCATTAAGTCTGCACCAATACACACAGCACTAGCGGCACAACGGCTCACCACGGGCGCTACAGACAGCCTGAGGCACCCTGACAGCCTCTCACACCTGTGCTTTATAGACGCGCACAAGAAAGGCGACACAGCTTGATTAACTATGCAGCCTTAGGGTCAGTAGTGTTATGGTCAGAACTCCTTCCAACCCATTATCACTTTGTTATTTACTATATGTTGGTAACCTGAGTCAGTCTTGAGACAGACGCTAGAACCATCAGCCATTAGCAACACAGGCGCAACACCATTAGCAGCTTTAAGCGTCACACCTTTGCGTGTCCAAAGTGTCCTATTTTTACCTTCGTACTTCTTAGCTAGTGTTGGCACTAGGCCAGCTGCTAGCATCTTATGACGCTGTACAGCCTTTGCTATGTCATGATTATTCCAAATAGTGTCAAACATGTCGCTTGTGAAGACATTGATACTATCGTGAGTCTCAAGTAAGCCAAGAACTTCATCAACAGAGCCGTCAGCCATTAACGCGGTCACTTGTAACTTCTCATCGGTCATCATTGCATGAGCAGCTATTTCAACTTTGCTAATGTCACGTTCAGCTAATAACCCCGCAATAGCTTGGTAGCCCTGTTCACATTCAAGCCAGTTAATGTATATCTTGAAGTATTCACTCTTGCTTTCATTGGGCTTAAACTCTGTTTCCCATGTAGACACAAAGAACCTACGATCGTCAGCCTCAAGAAACGTGGGCGCATGGTTACTGTTCATAATCAATTGTGCTGGAGTCTCAAACTTCCTGAAGTGTTCACCTTTGCGAGCTGCATTAAAGCTCTGTCCACCAGTCATAGTCTTTAGATTGTTATAACAAGCTGACCCAGCCTTTACATCAAACTCATCCACAATCGCCCAAGTCTTAGTCCAAACATCGATACCTGACATAGATTTTAAAGAGAGTTGATCGGTCACAGTAGTTACAGCTGTAGCACCGAACACTGCTTCTACGGTTGAACTAAAGATGCCCTTACCAAACCCTTGGCCACCAAAGAAGTACATTGCCACGTGAGGTTTAACATTGGTTCTGCTTTGATACCTGTAGGCTAGTATATCAATGACATAGTCAGCCTTGTCTTTAGTGCCAAGCATACGTTCTAGATGATCAATGAATGGCTTTGCACTGATAGAGGCATCAGGCTTAATAGTAGGCTCACGCCAAGAGTTGGGGCGCCAGTGGTCGTTTTGTTGGATAACCTTAGCTTGATGTGGGCGGTAGATGTCAGATAGGATAATAGGTTTGAAACAAGTGTAATCAATAATGCTGCCACAGATAGCACCAAAGGTTCGCCCATCATATTCACTCACACCAAGTGTCGCTAATGTACTGTGTAAATGCTTTGCTGTTAAGTTTCTATGATCCTCTTCTGAGTCCCAATAGATATTATTGCCACCAGACTTTGTTATAAAGTAATACCGCTCGGCTAACTTCTCGCTGGCTGCATAACCTAGTAGCACTGGGTCTTTAGGCGCTGATGTTGCTGATGTTGTTTGTAGTTTGTACATGTGTAGAACCTTTATTAGCAAGTAGAGTTGCTTGAGTAGATTTTATTCCAGTGGTTAGGATTGCTTTTACTGCTTGAGTAATGTTCAAGCTAATGCCTAGCTCATCACAAAGCCGTTGTGCTTCAATTGCGAGATCTTTAGACACTGTGAGCCGTAGTGCGTCACGTTTGTTTAACATTACATTTCTCCTAGTAGAGCTTTCATGTGTATTTCCTGTGGGGCTACTCCATGAGGAGTGCTTCAAGTTGATTAATGAGATGCTGGTGGTGATGCCATGAGTATTCATTTGAGCCATTGACCCAATAGTTTTTAAAGAAGAGTTCTAAGTTCTGGCGCGTCCATTGTTTGCCGTGGTAAGTGTAAGTGCCGTCTGTATTGAGTGAGACAGCACGGGCGGCCCAAGAGTCTAGTGTCTCGTTGAGTGATAATAAGTGTGGGAATAGGTCATGCTTGAAGCGTTCTTTGTCTAAAACAGCTAATAGAATATCGTGCATAAGTAAATCTCTAAAGTTGAGAGTACCTAGTGCGCTGCTTGAAGCAGTCATAGTTGGTTTTAGGAGAAGTGAAGCAGAAGTAAGCTTTGAGGAGTCTTAGATAAAACTCTAGCCTCCCCTCTATTGTAACATATTTAGAGCAATAAGTCAAGTTTTTATTTGCATCTATAGGAAATGTATGCTAGTACTACCTGAGGTTAAGTAAGCCTCGCCGGCGTTAATCGGCCTACAGCCCTTTGATACCAAGACCTTTGCCGTTTTTGGCCTGACCTTTACCAGACCTTTGCCACTCAAAACGCTCTGAAATCCACTGGTAGCAAGACCTTTACCACCTTTACCACCTTTGCCACTGTGTCGGTAGCCCGTAGGGTCACTCAGGTGTCCAAGAGCTTATCTAGGTTATCTAAGACTCTTAACTTACGCTACTCTTGGCTGCTACAGAGTTACCATTGTGCATGGCAAGCTAGCTGAAACTACAGCCTCTACAGGCCACCATAGGCTCCCACACCGCCTCATACACTTAGGTTTCTCAGCACCTCCCCGTGGCCTCCTGTGTAGCCTCAGGGCCACTATAGGCACCTGTGTTTCATGTCTATCTGTAGCCATCTGTAGTGCTATATGTCACACTCACGACATAGGTGCTATATCAAGCAAAGGACAAACTCAGAACTATTCCTAGGTATGTACGGGTATAGTAGTCACTATCAAGGCTTCTCAGCCAGCAGTTGATCAAATTTTCAATTAATAAAGAATTAAAGGTGTTATGGAAATTAAAAGAAACCTGAGTGCTGCCTTTTTGATTGTAATATTAAGC
>Ga0308024_1000455_pt1 | contig 16794 bp, 15 predicted proteins | sample Neamet420_FD_201295 | JGI IMG/M metagenome (GOLD analysis project Ga0308024, IMG submission 201295) | Marine microbial communities from water near the shore, Antarctic Ocean - #420 | ecosystem: Environmental > Aquatic > Marine > Unclassified | place: Southern Ocean | collected 2014-10-03
TTAGGTTAAGACTAAAATAAAACTAGGGATTAAGACCGTTAAACTTAGCGGTCTTACATTCCTTAAACATAAATCAATAGCGATGAAAACAACTAAAACTGGATACTTAAGAAACAGTCCCGATGTAGATAATTCTCAGAATAAGATTCTTGGGAATGAAATCACAATGAAAGGGGTTGATTTTAAAGTGCTAGGTGTTGATAATAATGGCTACGCTAAGGTAATGTACCCTGGTAAAGATTATGTTTTTAGAGGAGCTAAGTATGTAATAGAAACACCAATTAAGTAACATGGGATATAAAATGAAAATGGGTAAGTTATCTTTCGATAATACACCTGTGTATCAAATGGAAACTGAAGAGGGTACTATGGGTCAGGCTAATAAAAATGGAGTTATACTTGTTGATAAAAATTTAAGTAAAGTAGAACAAGACGATGTCATAAGGCATGAGAAAGTTCATTTAGAACAAATGGCAGGTGGTGAATTAGATTATACTGACACCCATATGATCTGGAAAGGTAAGAAATACGATAGATCAAAAATCGACGAAGGTAGTAAAAAATTACCATGGGAGGTTCCTGCATACGCAGCAAATAAGATTAAAAGTTAAAATAATAAAAACTAAAAATAAAACAATGGCATACAAACAAAGCGCTGGCGGACCACGTCAGTCAAAAACAGGTGGAAGTCTTCCAGGACAATTACACAACGCAGGAGGACCTAAACAAGCGACATCACCACCATCTTTTGATGATCAAATGAAGGCTTTAGGAGGTAAAATTGATGCAAGTGATAAGAAACGCGGTAAAGCTGCTTTAGCAAAAAAACAAGGTAGAGTTATTGACTCTATGAAAACTGTGTTATCTAACGGTAGACATAAAGCTGCTGAAATTTTTGGAGACAAAGATAGAGGAGGTAAAGGTCTTACTGTTAGTAATCAAGGAGACTGGGATAGACGCGACACTATGGATGAGAAAAACGCACAGAACAAGAAGGCTTTAAAAGCTGGGATAGTAAAGTACTAGTTTGAAAAAGATTATAGAATGGCTTTCAGGTGGCGTTATCAAAGAAGTTGGTAACGTCATTGATAAGCTTACTACTACCGAGGAAGAAAAACTTGAGGCTCAGAGATTAATACTAGAGATATTAGAGAAAGCTGATAGTGAAGCTCAACAACAAGTTACTAGTCGTTGGGAGGCGGATATGAAATCAGATAGCTTTCTGAGCAAGAATATTCGTCCAATGGTTTTAATCTTTTTAACAATAGTATTTTCTATATTAGCATTCTTTGATGGTAACATCGGGGAATTCTCAGTCACCGAAGAATACATACCTATATTCCAAGTATTACTAATGACAGTATACGGGGCTTATTTTGTAGGTCGTTCTTGGGAAAAATCAAAAAAATTAGGTGATAATGATAATAAGTAAAAATAACAAATTAAATTAAATTAAATTATGAGTAAAGTAAAAGAGTTAAAGACTGTTGAAGTCAAAGGGACAGAAGTAATGAAAATCACAGAAGAGCAGTTAAAATCTATAACAGAGAAAACTAAACTTCAAAACGACTTCCTTAGAAACATTGGGATTTTAGAGTCTCAAAAGTTAGAGATCTATGGTAGACTTATGGAGTCTAACAAAGAAATGCAAGAAGACAAGAAACTTTTAGAGGAAGAATATGGTCAGGTTACTATTGATTTAGAAACTGGTGAGTATGTTCCAATCGAAGAAGAGGATGCCAAATAATATTAGAAAGATCAGCATTGGATCTGACTACAAAAATGATGCGATGCATTATGCTGTAGGACAACAGGTTTATGGAGGTCATGAAATTTCTCATATTCTTTTTGAAGATTCCGATAGGTCTTATAATATACATATTAAAAAAAACAACGAGGTGTTGCCGTGGAAGAAATTCAACTCTAACATGGCTATCTCTGTTGAATACGACTTAGAGTATTAATGAGGAGTTTATACGACTTTATAGTTAAACCAGTTGGTAGTGAATACGATAACGAAGTAACTATTGGAGATAAGAGTATAATTCTTAATACCAAGATAGAAAGCTATAAGTTTGTTAATAACGTAGCTGAGGTATTAGAAGTACCAACAGCTTTTAAAACACCTGTAAAGAAAGGTGATTTATTAGTTATACACCACAATGTCTTTAGAACGTTTTACGATGTTAAAGGGGTTAAAAAGAAAAGTAGATCTTCTCTTGGTGATGGAATTTATCTATGTGCTTTAGATCAAGCATATTTATATAAAAGAAACGGTGAATGGAAGTCTATTAATAATAGATGTTTCATAAAACCGTTAGAATCAAAAGACAGTTTAGAGGTTGTCAAAGAACGAAAACTTATTGGTATACTAAAAATAGGTAATAGTTCATTAGAAGCGCTAGGAATAACCGAGGGAGACACTGTAGGTTACACACCTAATGGGGAATACGATTTTATCGTAGATGAAGAGCGTTTATATTGTATGAAATCAAATGATATTGTTATTAAGTATGGACATAAAGAAAACCAAGCTGAGTATAATCCAAGCTGGGCAAGTAGCAGTTGAAGAATTAATCAAAGTTGCTAGAGAGCCTATAGTAGATTCAAATGAAGATCTTACAGCTGATAAGCTTAAGAATGCAGCAGCTACGAAAAAGCTAGCTATTTTTGATGCTTTTGAAATACTAAAACGTATAGAAGACGAGGAAGATTTATTGAACAATAAACCTAAGGAAGTTAAAGAGGAACAATCTTTTAAAGGTTTTGCTGAAGGACGATCTAGATAATGTACGATAAGAAACTACACAAAATAATACCCAATCATATAGATTCTAAGACTTTAAAACATAAGAATAGATATAAAAAATGGGAGTACGGTTATAACGAGGAATTCGATGTTGTTATAATTAGTAAGACTGGTGAAATAGGGGAGATATATGAGATACAAAATCTTAAGATAGCTTTACCTAAACAATCAGATGATATTGTTAAGTTTGCACTGGATAGATTTGAAAGAGTCCCAATGCCTAAACAACTAAGTAAGATAAAAACAATATTTGACTGGGAGGAATATCCAGTTGATTTTAAAGAAGAATGGTATGAATACATTGATAAAGAATTCGAGCATAGGGAAAAAGGTTTTTGGTTTTATAACAAAGATCAGCCTACTTATGTTACTGGTTCTCACTATGTGTACTTGCAGTGGGCCAAGATTGATGTTGGGAAGCCAGACTTTCGGGAGTCAAACCGCTTATTCTTCATATTCTGGGAGGCTTGTAAAGCCGATCACCGCTGTTATGGTATGTCATATCTCAAGAACAGACGTTCTGGGTTTTCATTCATGGCATCAAACGAGACCGTTAACATGGCGACTATATCAACCGACGCACGGTTTGGGATATTGTCCAAATCTGGTCCTGATGCGAAGAAGATGTTCACTGACAAGGTCGTGCCTATATCCGCAAATTACCCATTCTTTTTCAAACCCATACAGGACGGTATGGACAGGCCAAAAACGGAACTCGCATATCGTGTCCCGGCGTCGAAATTCACAAGGAGAAAACTTGACTCGAACGAAACGCTCAAGGAGATCACCGGTCTCGACACGACGATCGACTGGAAGAACACAGGAGACAACTCGTACGATGGGGAGAAACTTAAACTCCTCGTCCACGATGAAAGTGGTAAATGGGAAAGGCCGAACAACATCCTCAACAACTGGAGGGTCACAAAGACGACATTAAGATTAGGTAGTAAGATTATCGGTAAGTGTATGATGGGTTCAACATCAAACGCTTTAGATAAAGGTGGTGAAAACTTTAAAAGATTATACAATGACTCAAACGTTACCGAGAGAAACCGTAACGGACAGACTCGTTCAGGATTATATTCTTTGTTCATACCTATGGAATGGAACTACGAAGGATACATTGATGCTCATGGGATACCTGTCTTTGATACGCCAAAAACACCAGTCGAGGATTCATATGGATCTAAAATAAAGATAGGTGTAATTGAATACTGGCAAAATGAAGTTGATGGTTTAAAAGAAGACCAAGATGGTTTGAATGAATTCTATCGTCAGTTTCCAAGAACAGAAGAACATGCTTTTAGAGATGAAGCAAAATCATCTTTATTTAATCTAACTAAGATCTACCAACAAGTAGATTGGAATGCAGATTTAAAGAACAGTGGAATAATAACACAAGGGAATTTTCAATGGGCTAATGGAGTTAAGGATACTAAAGTTATCTTTATGCCTAGCAAGCAAGGTAGGTTTTATATATCATGGATACCACCTTTAGAAATGCAAAACAACGTTATATCTAAGAATGGTTTGAAATGGCCTGGTAACGAACATACTGGAGCATTTGGTTGTGATAGTTATGATATATCAGGAACAGTGGATGGGAGAGGTTCTAATGGAGCTCTAACAGGTTTAACTAAGTTCTCTATGGAGAATGTACCACCTAATCATTTCTTTCTTGAATATATAGCTAGACCTCAGACTGCTGAGATATTCTTTGAAGATGTTCTAATGGCTTGTGTATTCTACGGAATGCCAATACTAGCTGAGAATAACAAACCTAGGTTACTGTACTATTTTAAAAGACGAGGTTATAGAGGGTATTCTATAAATAGACCTGATAAGAAATATAATAAATTATCTACAACTGAAAGAGAAATTGGTGGAATACCAAACTCTAGTGAAGATATAAAACAAGCACATGCTGCTGCAATTGAATCTTATATAGAAGAACATATAGGTCTAAAAGATGATGGAAACTATGGGGATATGTATTTTCAAAGAACATTAGAAGATTGGGCAAAGTTTAATATTAATAACAGGACATCTCATGATGCTTCTATTAGCTCAGGTTTAGCAATAATGGCTTGCAACAAAAACAAATACAGACCAAACCCTATAGTCGAAAGACAAGTATATAACTTAGGATTTAAGAAATACAATAACAAAGGTACATTATCAAAAATACAGGAATAAATGAAGATAAATACTAATTCTAATAGCGCCTTTCCAAGTCAGGTAGTACCAGACGCGGAGAAAGCTTCGTGGGAATACGGAGAACAAGTGGCATCTGCTATTGAAACGGAGTGGTTTAATCAAGGTAGGACTAACGGTAATAGATACCTAACTAGTTGGAGTAATTTCCACAACTTGAGACTATATGCTAGAGGGGAACAATCTACCCAAAAATATAAAGACGAGTTATCTATAAATGGTGATTTGTCTTATTTGAATTTAGATTGGAAACCAGTACCAGTTATATCTAAGTTTGTTAATATAGTTGTAAATGGTATATCACAGAAAGAGTTTGATATAAAAGCTTACTCACAAGACCCAGAGTCTGTAAAGAAAAGAACAGACTACGCGGTAGCTATAGCTGCTGATATGTATGCTAGAGAGCAAATACAGATAGCTATGGAGACTATGGGTATAGATGCTTCTCAATCAAATATGCTACCTGAACAGTTGCCTAGAACAAAAGAAGAGTTAGAGTTACATATGCAGTTATCTTATAAGCAATCCATTGAGATCGCTGAGGAAGAAGCTATAACTACTACTCTAGCTAGAAATAGATGGGAGTTAACTAAGCGTAGAGTTAATGAAGATTTAGTAGTATGTGGAATTGGAGCTTCTAAAACCACTTTCAATAAATCTAATGGTATAGTGGTAGACTATGTTGACCCTGCTAACCTTATATACTCATATACTGAAGATCCAAACTTTGAAGACATATACTATGTTGGAGAAGTAAAAGCTATAACACTACCAGAATTAAAGAAACAATTTCCAGATATATCTGAAGAGGAGCTAGAAAGAATTCAAAAGATGCCTGGTAATAGGCAATATATAACAGGTTATGGTAATTACGATGCCAACACTGTGCAGGTTATGTATTTTGAATACAAAACATACATGAACCAGGTTTTCAAGTTGAAATACACTGATAATGGTTTGGAGAAAATTATACAAAAAACAGACGAATTCAACCCACCAGAAGCTGATACTTATGATAAAGTTTCTAGAACTATAGAGGTTTTATACACTGGAGTTAAGGTTTTAGGTACTAACACTATGTTAAAGTGGGAATTATCGGAAAACATGACTAGGCCTATGTCAGATTCTACTAGAGTAGAAATGAACTATGCTATTTGTGCTCCAAGAATGTATAAGGGTAGAATTGAATCTTTAGTTAGTAAAATCACTGGTTTTGCTGATATGATTCAATTAACTCATTTAAAGATGCAGCAAGTATTGTCTAGAATGGTACCAGACGGTGTATTCTTAGATATGGATGGTTTAGCTGAAGTTGATTTAGGTAACGGAACAAATTACAACCCAGCAGAAGCGCTTAACATGTACTTCCAAACTGGTTCTATCGTTGGTAGATCATTAACACAAGATGGTGAAATGAATAGAGGTAAAGTGCCTATTCAAGAACTTTCATCTTCTGCTTCAGGAGCTAAGTTACAGAGTCTTATAATGACTTATAACTACTACTTACAAATGATTAGAGACGTGACGGGTCTTAATGAAGCTAGAGATGGTAGCATGCAAGATAAAGATGCTCTTGTAGGTATAGCTAAGATGGCTGCTAATCAATCCAATATAGCTACTAAACATATCAATCAAGCTAGTCTTTATTTAGCTCTTAGAATATGTGAGAATGTTTCGTTAAAAATAGCTGATGTTTTATCTTTCCCTTTAACACGTAACGCTTTAATAGAAAGTATATCATTGTTTAACGCAGAGACACTAGGTGAAGTATCTAACTTGAATCTACATGATTTTGGTATATTTTTAGAACTAGAACCTGAAGAAGAGGAACAAGCTCAATTAGAACAAAACATACAGATAGCTTTACAAAGCGGAGGTATAGACTTGGAAGACGCTATTGATTTAAGACAGATTAAAAACCTTAAGTTAGCTAACCAATTACTAAAGCAAAGACGAACTAGAAAAATGGAAGCTGAACAAGCTAAGCAAGAGCAAATGATAAGAGCTCAAGGTGAAGCTCAAGCTCAAGCCTCTGAAGCTGCTGCTATGGCTGATCTACAGAAAAATCAAGCTTTAACAGAAGGTAAGGTTCAGATAGAACAAGCTAAATCACAATTTGAACAACAAAGAATGCAGGCTGAACTTTTAATAAAGCAACAGTTAATGGCTCAGGAGTTTGAGTACCAAATGCAATTAGCTCAGTTAAAAATGCAGCAAGAAGGAGGGAAAGAGCAAGAGATCGAGGACAGGAAAGATAAGAGAGTAAAACTACAAGGAACTCAACAGAGTCAATTAATAAATCAACGACAAAATGATGCAGCTCCGGTTGACTTTGAAGGAGGAGACTCATCGCAATTAGGTACATTCGGTTTACAAAACATGATGCCACCTATTTAACTATTTAATAATTATATAATATTTTATCATGTCAGAACAAACAGAAGTAAATGAACCTATCAAGCAAGAAGGTGATTTTAAAATGAAAAAAAAGAGACCTAAGAATCTAGCTAAAATTAGTAGCAATGAGATAACAAAGGTAGATTTAACAAAGCCAGAAGCAACTGGTGAAATAGACTCAAGTCTTCATAAGGTAACAATACCTAATGAAACTTTTAAAACAGAAGACAATGCCATTCAAATCGGAGAAACAAAGGAGATGGATGTGGAAGAACGAACCGGAGATAGCCAGGAGTTGGGCAAACAAGTATCCAACGAAGCTATTGAAGAAGATTCTCCCCTCCAAGAAATAACTCAAGAGGAAGTAAAACAAGTTGTTAACGAAGCTAAAGAAGCTATAAGAGACGAAAAAGTACTTGGAAAGCCTTTACCAGAGAATATAGAGAAATTAGTTGCTTTCATGGAAGAAACTGGTGGAACAGTGCAAGATTATGTAGCACTTAATAAAGACTACTCTAATCACAGTCCAAAAGACATGCTTAGAGAATATTATACAAAGGCAAAACCACACTTAGATCAAGAAGAGATTGGATTCTTAATGGAAGACAACTTCGAGTTTGATGAAGACATAGACGAGCCTAGAGAAATACGTAAGAAGAAACTTGCGTTTAAGGAAGAGGTTGCAAATGCTAAAAGCTACTTAGAAAGTTCAAAAAGTAAATATTACGACGAGATCAAGTTGAGACCGGGTACTACTAAAGAACAACAAGAAGCCGTAAGTTTTTACGACCAATACAAGCAGACACAGGAAGCTGCTACAAAATTACATGGAGATTTTAGAGACCGTACTAAAAAACTCTTCGGACAAGAATTCAAAGGTTTTGATTTCAACGTTGGAGATAAAAAGTTTAGATATGGCGTTAAGGATCCAGGTAAAGTAGGTGAGACACAGTCAGATGTTCAAAACTTCGTTGGTAGATATACCGATTCAAATGGAAGTTTAACGGATCCTGCTGGATATCACAAAGCTATGTATGCTGCAATGAATGCGGATAAACTTGCTCATCACTTTTACGAACAAGGAAAAGCTGACGGTGTTAAAGACATCATCAAAGGATCTAAAAACCCATCACAAGAAGGACCTAGGCAAGTTGCCGATGGAAATGTTTTTGTAAATGGTTTAAAAGTAAAATCGATTAGCGGATTAGACTCATCAAAATTAAAAATAAAAACAAGAAAATTTAACTAAAAATTTAAAATTATGGCATTAAGCCCACAATTCGGTACTATTGTACCATCGCAAAGTCAACAGACTTTAGCGTCAAACTTTTTAGCTTTCAACGGTGCTGGAGCTAATTCAAACAATTTCGCACAACAATACTTACCAGAGCTTTACGAACAAGAAGTAGAGCGTTACGGAAACAGAACGTTATCTGGATTTTTACGTATGGTTGGTGCTGAAATGCCAATGACTTCTGATCAAGTAATTTGGTCTGAGCAAAATAGATTACATATCTCTTACAACAACTGTGTTGTTTCAGGTGGTGGTTTAACAATTACTATTCCAATTACTGGAGCTAACGTACAGCCTCAGATTCTTAACGTGGTATCTCCTGGTGCAACTATCGTTGTATTAGATAATTTCGGTGCTGAAGCTAAATGTTTAGTAACTTCATCTAATACTACTACCGGAGCATTAGTAATCCAACCTTATACTGCAGCTACTTTAACAACTGCTGGTTTAGTTGGTGTTGTTAAGATCTTCGTATATGGTTCTGATTTCACAAAAGGAAGTCAAACAACTAACGCTGTAGCTGGTGCAAATGCACAGAACAACGCAAATAACCCTATGGTTACTGTTGATCCTGCTTTCACTACATTCTCAAACTCTCCTATTATCATTAGAAGTACTTATACTGTTTCTGGTTCTGACACTGCTCAGATCGGTTGGGTTGAAGTTGCTACTGAAGATGGAACTGGAGGATACTTATGGTATTTAAAAGCTGAATCTGAAACTCGTTTACGTTTTGAAGATTACTTAGAAATGGCTATGGTAGAAGGTGAGTTAACAACTGCTGCATCTCCAATCGCTGCTATTAGTGGTGGAACAGAAGGTTTATTTGCTGCTATTCAAAATGGTGGTAACGTAGAAGTAGGATTTACTGCTGCTGCTGGATTAGACGCTTTTGACGCTATCTTAAAGAATTTAGATACTCAAGGAGCAATTGAAGAAAACATGTTATTCTTAAACAGAAACACTGCTTTAGACTTTGACGATATGTTAGCTTCTATCTCTGGCGGATTCGCTGGTGGTACTGCTTTTGGTTTATTCGAAAACTCTGAAGAAATGGCTTTAAACTTAGGTTTTAGTGGTTTCCGTAGAGGTTCTTATGACTTTTACAAAACAGACTGGAAATACTTAAATGATGCTTCTACTCGTGGTGCACAGGCTGGACCCGCTTCTATTGAAGGTGTTTTAGTTCCTGCTGGAACTTCTACAGTGTATGATCAAATTTTAGGTACTAACATCAGAAGACCATTCTTACATGTTCGTTATAGAGCTTCACAAGCTGATGACAGACGTATGAAATCTTGGTTAACTGGTTCAGTTGGAGGAGCACAATCATCATCTTTAGATGCTATGGAAGTGAACTTCTTATCTGAAAGATGTTTAGTAACTCAAGCTAGAAATAACTTCGTTATATTCAAAGGAATCTAAGGATTCAAAATTAAAGGTAATCTTTACCCTCGTTATATAAACGGGGGTAACTATTACTCTTATTAAATTATTCAATTATATTATATCATGGCAAAACAAAAAACAGTTCAACCAGATGGTTGGGAAATCAAAGATAGAAATTACTTTTTAAAAGGTGGTAAAAGCCCTTTAACATTAACAATACCTGGTAGACACACTAGGAAACATCCATTATTATGGTTTGATGAAGAATTAGGTGCTCAAAGAGAACTTAAATATGCAACAAACCAATCTTCTGTATTCGTAGATGAACAAAAAGGAGAGTCAACAATGGGTCATATCACTTTTAAAGACGGTGTTATGAATGTTAAAAAGAATTTACAAAATTTACAGAAATTACTCTCATTATATCATCCATTAAAGGATCATATTTTTGCAGAATTATTACCTCAAAAGATAGCTGAAGACGAATTAACAGCATTAGAATATGAAATAGAAGCATTAAATATGGCTAGATTACTAGACGTTGACGAATGTGAAGCTATTCTAAGAGTTGAAGTTGGTTCTCATGTTAATGAATTGAGTTCAAAAGAAATTAAAAGAGATTTATTATTATTCGCTAAAAGAAATCCAGTATTATTCGTGGAATTAGCAAAAGATGATAATGTACAATTAAGGAATATGGGTATAAAAGCGACTGAAGCAGGTATTATAGCTTTGTCACCAGACCAACGTTCTTTCACTTGGGCAACAAATGGTAAGAAACTTATGACAGTTCCATTTGATGAAAATCCTTACTCGGCATTTGCCGCTTTCTTGAAAACAGACGAAGGTGTAGAAATATATAAGTCTATCGAGAAAAAACTTAAATAACATGTAATACTAATATAGGGCTCGTTTACTCGGGCCTTATTATTATAAATAAAAAATTAAAATGGCAATAAACGTAGATCAGGTTTATAAAACAGTCTTGTTGATAATAAATAAGGAGCAAAGAGGTTATTTAACACCTAATGAGTTTAATAAATTAGCAACTCAGGTGCAACTTGATATATTAGATACTTACTTCGAGACTATAAATCAACAACTACGAGTGCCTCAAAACGAGAGCGAATATGGCGATCGTTATAAAACAGTACAAGAAAGACTAGATGTTTTTAAAACAATAGGTGATTGTGGTTTTGTAGCTGCAACTAACACAAAAAAAGCGTTCTTCACCCCTCCTACATCTTCTGGAGTAGCTAGTGGGACACAACTGATATCGTCAGTTAATCTTCAAACAACATTTCCTCTAACAACTATCACTCAAAGCGAGGTAGAAGATAGTACTGTAAAAGTGACATACTTAGGTTTGCCTTATGCTGACTACACTATAACTGGAGGAAACTTTATTTTAACATCTTCACTTCCAACAGGTAGCGCTAATAATATAGTTATTACGCTATACCCACAAGACTTTTACAAACTAGGTACTGTGTTATACAGAGACGATAGAGCGGTGGAGCCGATTCAAAGAAATGAATTAGCTTTACTAAACATGTCACCTATAAGTAAACCGAATGATTATTTCCCAGTATATCTATATGATAACAAGGAGATAGAAATTCACCCACAAAAAATAGATGATCGCATACAAGCTACTTATATAAGAAAACCTTCAAACCCAACATGGAATTTCACGTTGAGTTTACCTGTTTCTGCTTCTAGCTATTACATATGGGATCCTACAACTTCAGTTAATTTTGAGTTAGATATAACAGAACAAACAAATGTTATAATACAAATACTTCTTTATGCTGGGATTGTTATAAAAGATCAAGTTATAGTACAAGCTGCGGCAAGTGAAATAGCTCAAGAACAACAAAACGAAAGAAATTAATAGAACATGGCTATACAACCAACTAGTAACGGATTAGTAACTGAGAACGCTCAGCAATATTACCAAGGGTCTCAAGGCTTTAGAGGAGCTGCAGTTGATGCAGGTAATCAAGAATTCATAACTGATTTTGATAGTAACTTAATACTAGGTAGTTCTACTAGTTGGAATCCTAGTGATATAAACTATGGATTAAATAATTTTAAAGTATATACAAGTGCCACTGGTTTAGCTGGTTCTTGGAGTGAATGGATAACTCAAATAGTATTAACTAACGATAACACAGTAAAGCTAACAGCAGCTCCTGGAGCTAATGCTTTTATAGTTGTTCAGTTAGGTATATTAGATGGTGGTAAGTATGGAAATACCGCAGCTGAAAAAGCTTTTGGTGAAACTGTTGAGGATAATTATGGGAGTTATCAATATGTAAAACTTAATGATGTTGTCAGTAACTTTATAGTAGGTTACGTAGGTAGAGATAAACTTATACCAAACGTTAAAAGAACTGATATAATATTCCATGCTAAAAGAGCTATGCAGGAATTTAGTTATGATACTTTAAAGAGTATTAAGTCTGCTGAATTAACTGTTCCACCTAGTTTAACACTAGTAGTTCCTCAAGACTATACAAACTATGTCAAAATGTCATGGGTTGATAGTTTAGGAGTTAAGCATCCTCTATACCCAACAAATAATTTAACAACTAGCCCTTATTATACTCAAACTCAGGACTCAGCTGGTATACCAACACAAGATAATTACGGTAACGATACAGAAGGTACTTCTATAACTCAAGACAGATGGCACAATGCTAACACTAGTTTCCTAAACGGAGATTTCACTAACGAGTTCACTAATGATATGTGGGCTTATAACTGGGATAGTTTAGGTAATGTAATTGGTGGTGGTTTTGGACAAATGTACGGTATAGATCCTCAGTACTCACAAGTAAATGGGTGGTTTAATTTAAACGAGAGAGAAGGTAAGATATCTTTCTCAAGTGATCTAGTTAATAAGTTGATAATTTTAGAATATCTTTCAGATGGACTAGCTTACGACTTAGATAGTAGAGTACCTAAATTAGCTGAAGACGCTATGTACGCCTATATATTGCATGCTATAATCTCAACTAGGATCAACCAACCAGAATATGTTGTTCAGAGACTTAGAAGAGAGAAGAGTGCTAAATTAAGAAACGCTAAAATAAGATTATCCAACATAAAACTTGACGAGATTGTTCAAGTAATGAGAGGAAAATCTAAATGGATAAAATCATAATACATGGCAGAGGCTAAAAATAGTTTCATCAAATCCAAAATGAACAAGGATCTTGATGATAGACTTATACCAAACAATGAATACAGAGACGCTTTAAATGTAGCTGTCTCTAGATCAGAAGGAAGTGATGTTGGTGCTCTAGAAGCTATTCTAGGTAACTCAATAGTCATAGATAGTAGTGTAACTGGTGAGGAGATCATTGGGGTTCTTGAGGATCACACGAATGGTTTAGCTTACTATTTCACAACGGATTTCACTTCGAGTCCAAGTCAACCTAAAGCAGCTTTAACAAATACATGTACAATATCAGTATATAACGCTATTGGTGAAACTACTACAGTTTTAGTTAGTGGTAGTTTTCTAAATTTCTCTAAAACATCTAGAATGAATGGTGTTAGTCTAATAGAAAACTTACTGTTTTTTAATGACAACAGAAACCAACCTAGAAAAATAAACGTATCAAACCCTCTCGGTTATTACACAAACGAAGATCAAATATCTGTAGCTAAATTTGCTCCATATAAAGCTGCTGAGTTCATAAACTTAAGGTCAACGTCTACGTTGAAACCTTCGACTATGTCTAACGCTAGTGATCCTATACAAACCGAGATTGCATCAGAAACCTTTTCCGCTATAAACCTAGACGCGTCTAAATATAAAAATGGAGATGTAATACTACAAGCAGCGGATAGTGCCGCTTGGATAGCAGCTAATTCAGCTGGAACAGGAGCTTGGTGTTACTATGACAATAGCCTAGCAAATGGTGTAACTTATGGGAAACTATATAACAGACATGCTGTTTTAGATAGTCGAGGAATAGCTCCTAATGGCTTTACTATAATGAACGCAGCTGATTGGGTAACTGTTAAAGGTTCTACACCTAGTACTGCAGCTACAAGAATAAAATCTTTAAACCTATGGGACGCTAATCCAGGTACTAATACAACAGGTTTTAGTCTTTTACCTTCTGGGTGGAGGGACACAACAGGTGCTTTCGCAGGAACTACAACAAAAGGCGCTTATTGGACAAGTGAAACATCAACTTCTACTTGGATCGAAACATTATCAACTGATCAACTTGTCACTACAGGTACAACGGCACCAGGTTTTGACGATGGAAATGGATATGCTGTTAGGTTAAAAAGAAACAGTGGATACAACGGGTGGAATGGTGACCCAGATTACTTAGCTGACAGGTTTGTTAAGTTTAGCTATAGATTTAGATTTAATGACAACGAGTATTCAGTAATAGCACCATTCAGTCAAGATGTATTTATACCTAAGCAAGAAGGACAGTTTTTAAATGAAAACGAAACACAGGCTTTTGTAACTACGGTTGTGGAATTTATGCAAAACTCAGTTAATAATGCTGTATTAAACATACCTTTACCTAGTTTAGATATACTCAATGACTACAAGATAAAAGGAATTGATATAGTGTTTAAGCAATCGGATGCTCAAGCGTATCAAATTCTAGAAACGATTAGAGTTAATGATAGCTTTATACAAAGACTTAATAATACGAACATATTTCAGTATGATTACCAGTCTACAACCCCTATAAAAACCCTTCCTTCTAGTGAAGCTAGTAGAGTATATGATAAAGTTCCAGTTAGAGCAATAGCTCAAGAAACTGCTGGGAATAGAATTATGTATGGTAACTTCGTACAAGGTAAAAGTGGGCAAAAAGGTTTAGACTACTACGTTGATGTCATTCAAAAAAATAACCAAATATTTACAGAATATCCTCAACATTCTTTAAAACAAAACAGAAATTATCAAGTTGGTATTATACTAGCTGACAAGTTCGGTAGACAGACAGATATAATATTATCAAACTATGATAACACTTTAGATGCTAATGGTGATCCACAACCTGGTTCAAATGTATTTAGTGATTATAATAGTGTTGGTTTTAATTCCTCTATTCCTAGCTGGCAAGGTGATACTCTTCAATTAAACTTTAACAGTTTGATTCCTGAAGCACCACTTGCAAATGGAGTTAGTGGTTACCCAGGGGCTTACGCTGTTGGGGATTATTATACTATACAAAAAGTAGCTGGATCACCAGAGACTGCACCAGATTCTGTATACTTTAGAGATTATTCAACACAAGAACTAACATCTACAGCAGCTCAAACTGTTTTTGGTTTTACAGGTATACTTTCTAGCGAAGTAGTTACTGCGGGTAATTCATATAACGTGTACAAGAACACTGGTTTGGGTTGGGTTAAAGTTCCAACAACTGATTACGCTGTTAACACTAGTGGGTCTTATCCAATCGCAACATTAACCACTGGAGCTCTTTTAGGTGATATAGTAAAGTTTGAATTACTATTCACTACTAATAATTACTACAAATATATAACAGGTACAACAGACGCTGCTAAACCTTTATTTCCAAACTTTCCAACAACTGCTACTACGGTTTTTGCTGTAGGTAAAAGCTTATCTGCTGAATACACAGATTATACAGAAATAGAGAGCAACTTAATGGTTGGGGTTTTAGGTATACAAATATTCACAAAAGATGAAGTAGCTAGGAAGTATCTATTTGATAACGTAACTGGCTCAACTAGACCTGAACCACCTTTACTTATAACTGATCTACCAAGATCATACGCTGCTTACACTATAAATGTAGATGGATTCTATAGCTATAGAGTAGGTATAAAACAACAACAGCAAGATTATTATAATGTTTACTTACCAGGTATTATTAATGGCTACCCAATAAAAGGGGAGATAAAAGAAAGAGGTGAAACAGCTTTCACAACATTGATTTCTGATAATATAAATAAAATTCCAAGAAACTTAAATGATGTTGGACCGTTACAGAATCAGTTTACTAGTAATGTGACTCTTTTTGGTAGAGTAACTAATACAGTATCTAGCACCACGGGTACACCAGCGGTAACATATAGAACTACTCAATTTGATCCTTTATCCTCTGCGGATGATGTGAACCTAGTTGGTACTGTGAAAGATATATTTCCAGACTCTATAGACACAACAGGAACTCCAGTAGCGGGTGATGTTAATCCGTTTACTATATATGATTACAATACTCAACCTTATATAGCTAAAATATCAACTCAAAAAACTATAGGTTTAACTGAGGATTTATATTTGGCTCCAGCTGGAACACCACCTCCATATCCATATCCGGATGAAATGGGGTTAGCGGTTTATGAAACTTCTCCATACACATCTGCTTTAGAGATATTCTATGAAGCTACAACAACTGGATTAATTTCTGACTTGAATTATGAAGTTCAGAATATATCCACTGGTATTAATGGGATTGGAGTTACTAGTGCTACTTTTGACGAAGATTACGCTTCAGGTACTAGAATAACAGCAGACTTCTTCCCTCTTAGCGGAGGTTTAATAGATAATACAGCTACAGCTGTAATGAGTAGTGCTTTCAATTTTGCTTATGGAACATCTAACTTAAACAGTATAAATTACGCGTTATCTCCAAATCAAAGATTTTCTTTACAACCAGGATCTCAAACGGGT
>Ga0308024_1000464_pt1 | contig 16640 bp, 27 predicted proteins | sample Neamet420_FD_201295 | JGI IMG/M metagenome (GOLD analysis project Ga0308024, IMG submission 201295) | Marine microbial communities from water near the shore, Antarctic Ocean - #420 | ecosystem: Environmental > Aquatic > Marine > Unclassified | place: Southern Ocean | collected 2014-10-03
TTCATTGAGCAAGACCATGAGGCGCACATCGCGGTGCATATGCAGTTTCTGCAAGACCCATCTCTGGCAGGCAACCCCGGCGCTAAGGCCATGCAGCCGATCCTAATTGCCCACATCGCGGAGCATATCGCGCTGCTGTACCGCCTCAGAATGCAGGCAGGCGTGGCAATGGAACTGCCGCCACTGCCCGATTTCAAAGACCCCGACTTCAAGTTTGAGGACGTTGATCCAGAGCAGGATCGCATTATCAGCCAACGGGCCGCAGAAGTGGTCAGGGCCGCACCCCAGATGAAGCAGATCGAAGCCATCAGGAGCGTGGGTCAGCAACAGCAGGAACAGGGCAATCCGCTGCAATACGCGCAGCAATTGGCGAAGTTGGAGACCGAGGCACTGACGGCCAGAACGCAAGCTCAGATCGCTGCTGATCAGGCCAAGGCTCAGTCCAACATCCAGATCAAGCAGGCAGAGGCCAAGCAGGATATGCAGATCGAAATGGCAAAGGCGCAGGCAGACTTGCAGGCCAAGGTCACCAAGCTGGAGGCTGAATTGCAGCTTGAGCGAGAGAAGAACGCCGCGAAAATTCAAATGGAGGCAATGAAGAATGTACCCCCCACAATCCTATAATTTGCCCCCGATAAATCCTGCGGCCTTCGGCGGTCAGCCGACAGAGCAAGCGCAGGATGGTCAGCCCCCGCCTCTCTCCCAAGGCGGGGGTCAGCCACCCATAGACATGAATAAGTATTTAATGAATAAAGTGGCAGAGATTCGACAGCGCATGGGCGCTGGTGACATGGGTGCATTGTCGGCCATATCGGACGCCGCACAGGTTCCAGTACAGCAGCCCCAAGCGGGGCCACCCCAGCAGCAAGGAATGGCATAATGGCGGCTCTTGACGAAATTACTGGACTTGATGAGCTTCCATTTTCTGGTGACGTTAATATTCAACCGCAAAGTCTGGGCAACTATTCCACTGACGTTAACTTGAGAAAAACATTTGAGGGCAACGGGGGCAGCGTCACGCCGTCAATGGGCTACAATCTCACAAAAAGTAGGTTTAAGACGCGAGACAGCGAATATATGTCGCCCGATGGTAAGGCGTCCGATGAGACAATTCGCATTGGTTTGGACGGCGACACAACTTTTGGCCCACTAGATTTAAGTGGAAGCGCCACAGTCGGCAGGAAGCAAGGCAGGGGGTCTATTACCAATTTCGCTGGTCAATATAATTTCTCAAATGAAAATACATTTTCAGAATTAGGCGCAGCAATAAGGGGCGGCGCGTTTGACTTTAACGTCAGCAGGCAGAAATCAACGGGCATGGAGCCAGTTTACTCTGGGTCGCTTGGAATAAACATTGGCGATGGTGGCCGTATCAGCTACTCTGATAGCAATATGGGCGAACCGAGAATTGATGCTAGATATCGGATGGAGTTTTAGAGATGTGCGGTGGTGGATATGGAGAAGTTGACAGCAACAAAGATGGCACGGTTGGCGGATTTTTAGATTTTTTTGCCGACATCACAGACGGCGGTGGCAAGGGTCGATCTGGCGCACGTTTTAGCAGCGGCGACACAGGTGGGCTAGACCAGAACCAAGACAATTACATCTCTGAGAAAGAATATATGCGGGGCGAAACGGCATCTAATATCAATGACCAAGAGGGCATCGAAGATGGTCGTGTCGGCGATGCGTACAATAACTCTAGGAACTTTGTCAGCAACTTCTCAAATAAATTTGGCGCACTGCCACGGGGATCGATAATAACAGAGGCGGCGTTGGGGCCACAATATGGGACTGATATCAGGACCAGCGGAGTGCCTAATTTCTTGCAGGGCGGTGGCTTTACGGGCGCTGCTGTCAGGGGCATTGGAGATTTAATCGGGGGCGCTCAAGATATGGTTATGCAGCCGATCCAAAAATTTATGCCCCAAAGTAATGAAGAGATTGATCCAATAGCTGCAAATGCGGCAGCAGTTAACAGCGCCAGTAGCATTTTTAATCGCGGCAGGGGCGACATACCAAACGATGTTCTTAGCGCCGCTATGGCAGCAAGATTAAGGCAAGACCCACAGCTAAGAAAAAGGCCAGCCGCTAATGCTGATGACCCATATTATCAGGATGGGGAGAATGTTAAGACCATAGATGAAGCTGGTGGTGGCGATGTAAAAATCACTTACAAAAACAATCAAGTGAGTATTGTTCCCAGAACAGTATATGAAAATAGATTTAATCTATAAAAACAGGAGAACGACATGAACCCCGACCTTGAACTAATTAAACAGTACGCACAGGCCATACAGGCAACGGGAATGTTGGAAGAAGGCACCGTCAATGGCATTACCGCAATGGTCGAGAAGGCACGGCAGCAATTTAACGCCGCTGATGAGCAGGGCATTCCGCGAGAAACCCTACAGCTTTTGCCCGACGATCAACGCGCAGCAATGCAGGAAGTCCTGATGCAAGTGCAACGGTCTTTTAACGCACAGTCTGAAGGCGAAATGATGAATGAGCGATCATATCAAGTTGATGATCGCATGGAAGAAATGACGCCTGCTGAAATGCAAAGACAACGGGCATCTGGCGCAATCAGTGAAAACGAAAGATCATACCAAGTTGATGATGGAATGATGAGTGTGCCGCCAAGTCAAATGGCTGAAATGCAGCGCAAGGGCGAAATATCTCCCGACACCATTTATGAAAATATCGATGGATTGGACATTGCGCGAAGACCTACTGCACCAGCAACATCGCCAAGACCACAAATGCGCCCAACAAATCTAGGCACAATGGGCCAGACGCGCCCACAACTACGACCATAAAGGAGGCCGACATGGCACAGGTAGAAGTCGAAAACATGGAAGACAATGCAACCCTATTCTTGCAGAAAATGGGCTTCCCACATAATGCAGACGGCCTTGATCTGTCCGACGATCAGTTAATTAACTTCCTGCTGCTGTGCCATCACTCAATGGTTGGAATTGATGGCGAAGATTACGATGACGATTACGCAGATGTGGATGAGGAAATGATGGAAGTGCCAAGCGGCGGCAAGGACACGAAGATCAAGGTTATGAAACTTGATGGCGGCAATGTCCACGAAATGATGAACAAGCTGCTTGGCGGTCACTAATGCCCGTCATGAAGGTCAAGGGCGGCTACCGCTGGGGCAGCAAGGGCAAGGTTTATAGAACCAAGGCCGAAGCAGCCAAGCAGGGCCGTGCCGCCTACGCCAGCGGATATGGTAAAAAGAAAAAGGGCAAGTAGATGGGTAAAGTTGGCGCGGCAAAAGCAGTTCTAACAAGTGCCGTTGATGCACTGGGCAATCCCATTGGAGTGTTAAAAAGTTTAGTCGATTATTATAGAGATGGAAATGTAATAGCCGACAGAATTAAAGATATACCATCTGCCCGTGAAATTGCTGGAATGACACCGCCACCGCCCGAAGCTGGTGGCATGACCAGCGCGGGAAAAGTCGCCCGTGCCACACTTTTGCGTGACCACACAAGCCAAGGCTATCTGTCAGGGGATAAGGTGCCGCCAGTGCAGGGAACTATTGCTGATTTAAAGGGCAGCACACTGATGAGCGTTGTTGGTGATCAAACTGGAAGACACACTGTGACCAGTGTTGGCGGCAGATTGTTACCAGAGCCAGTAGATTCTTTGGCAGGGTTTGAATACATGGACGTTCCCGACCAAGGCTACGCTGGGGCCAAACCCGCAACGAGCAGTAAATTAAACGAAGCTCGTAAAACAGAAAACCCAGTTTATATTAGCATAATGATGGGCGATCAATCTGGTGACTTTGCCATGCACACGGGCCAAATGTTGGGTAGACTGCTTTCAAATCAAGGCAATATGCCCATTGATAAAAAAGACATACCAAAAATTGATGAATTAATCCGTAGTATAGGGCAGCCTGTAAATGTAAAAGACACAGACGTTAATGGAGACTTTATTAGAAACAAGGACAACACATTTAAAACTAAGAAAATTACCGTATATCCGTTTCGTAACTTTACATCAGTAGCTAATGACGATGCTCTATTAAAATACATAAAAAGCCTTCCAACTGGTACTGCAAGGGCTTACTTTCTGAAAGGTCTGGACAAATCAGGCTTGCAAAAGATGGGCATTCCCAAAGTTGGCGATGCAAGGCTTGCAGTGGCAGACGAAAATCAAATTGGAATGGACTGGGGAACAACTGGGTATCGCACGATGGTTCCAGACTTGGAAAAGGGGGCTTTCCCAACAACGGCAAAAAATTCTACCACCTATGACACTGGCGTTGATAAAGTTGGCCCCGCCATGACTATTCTGGAAGAGGGCCGTGGCATTCCTGCAAATCTTTTGTTTCGTGATAATTCGCTTAAAATGCGGGAAAAGGGTACTGGCGGCAATTTAGTGTTTAATCAGGCAGACTATAAAGTTTTTGAGAGTAGCCCCAAAAAATCCAAGCAGCTTGTTGATGATCAAGTAGTTGATATTGTGTCAACATTTACAGAGCTTGAGCGTCGAGGTGGACGCAGGGCCGCGCTGCAATATGCACAAGAGCTTTTGTCTGGCGGTAAAATCACAGGTCAAATGATTGAGGCGGCAAGGAAAGCCAACATCCCATCTTGGATGATTGCCGCAATGGCCCCAACAGTCGGCGCTCTTAGCTCCATACCAGAAGAGGACGGTATCTAATGTCACTATATAAAAACATCGCCAACAAGAAGGCTCGGATCAAGGCTGGCTCTGGCGAGACAATGCGAAAAGTGGGTGCCAAGGGCGCACCAGCCAAGGGCGCGTTTAAACGTGCAGCCCTAACCGAGAAAAAACCAAAGAAAAAAGGAAAGAAATAATGGGGATTTCAAATAACGATCCCGATGATTTTGAAGACCAGTGGGAAGAAGATGCTATAGAGGAAGCAATCGAAGACGCTGCGATTGAAGCAGACATGGAGCGTCAAGACGCTGAAATTAAAATGGAGTATTATAATGGCTAAAGGCGTAAAGCATTACTTTAAGAACGGCAAAGAGCATACGGGCGCAACACACAAGGACGCCAAGGGCAAGGTCATGTCTGGCGCAAAGCACACGGCGTCCAGTAAGTTCTTAGTCCACATGAAAGACCTGTCCGACACCGCAAAGAAAAGGGCGAAAAAAGCATGACACAACTAAGCAAGAGCCAAAAGAAAATTGCCGCCAAAGCAGCACCCAAAAACAAAATCACAGGTGCTGACTTTAAAAAGCTGAAGAAAAAGAAAAAGAAGTGACGTGTGACACATGTGTTTGCGTTGTTGTTATATATCGGCGTTGCTGATGATCGTAAGTTGGTCAGCGATGATATGTTGTTTCGCAAGCTAGAAACGTGTAATTACTACGCAAGAGAAATCGTGAGGCGCTACGGATACCACAGCAATACAAAAGATTTTGGCGTTGCATACTGTGTTCCAAGGCTGGTCGATCCTGACAAGGCGAGGATTTATTGAATGGCAAATCTAATTGGTGCATTAAGCAAAATAGGATTGCCTATGGCCCGTAATGCGGCTGAAGAAGTGGCGAGGCTCATTCTTGAATTGCGTCAGGCTGGCCGTTCTGACGAAGTTACTGAAAAAATGATGTCTGCGGCTGATGACCCATACATGTATGACAACACGCCACTGCCAATGGATCGTGCTTCTAGGGAAACTAGGGCTGATGAGATGTTCCCAAGAAAAGGCTACCACGGAACAAACGAAGACATATCTGAGTTCCAAGGAAGCGTGTTCACTTCAGACAACCCAACATTGGCAAGCACTTATGCAAGGGGAATGTCTGACGCACAAGTTTATCCGCTTCGCATTGGGAGCAAACTTGGTGACGCAATTGTCGAGGGCAACGGCGCAAACTGGAACCAGCTCAACATAAGTGATGTAAAAGACCCAGAAGTCGCAAGCTGGCTTGATTGGGCAGAAGGACAAAAGGTTTCAACGCGAAGTATTGAAAGAGCGGCTGAACTTGAAGGCCGTAGTGGCGTTCAGTTTAAAGATATTAACGACATAGGGTCGGGAATTAATTCTGGGCAATTTAAAAACTTAGGCTATACCCCTACGGAAGAAGAGGCTTTGCGCTTGCAATATTTACAAGAGCTTTCCAAGCCTTCAAATGTTGATGTTAGATTATCTCCTAACTTAGTTCGCTCCGAGTTTGCCCGTTTTGACCCAGAGTTTCGCAACTTGCGAAATTTATCTGCCAGCATACTTGGCGCGATAGGATTTACTGGCATAGCTGCTGGCCTGAGAGAAAAACAAGAGGGTATGTAATGGCAGGCAAAAAGCTAATAACTAATTTACTTGGCTCTGCTGTTGATGCTCTTGGCAACAAGATTGGTGCGCTGCCTGATGCTGATTTATTAGACAATTTATTTTGGGGCGAAAAAGATGGAGACAATATTGTTTACAAAAACACTCCAAATTTAAGCAATGATTTGGCAGAAACAGTTGCAGATAAATTAAACAGTCTTAACGGAATTGAAGCCGATGTTGGGACTTCAAATGTTTCCGCATCATCATATGTAAATGTCAACTTTGGAACGGTTGATGAAGATGGAGATATAGAAGAAATATTTGACAGCTTTAAATTGCGTTTTTCAGATCACGATGACAGATATGGATCAAATAAAACAATTCGCTTTGATGATTTTACAGACGATATTTATGATTTTGATGAATATGTAGAGACAAAAATTAACAAAGAATATTTAAGTGACATGATCAAAAATGGGTTGGATTCTGTTTTGTCATTTGGAAAAGTAAAAGCACATGAAGCTAACAAGGACGGTTATTTGACAAGCTCTGAGCTTTCAAAGTTTTTAAATAATTTTAAAGCGGAGACCGACTAATGGCAACGTACAAAGGCAAAAGCGTCACACTGAACAAGCCGCGCAGGATTGCGAAGGGCGAGACCAGCCACGGCAGAAAGAAGTCTGTGGTGTACGTTACGGACGGTGACAGGGTGAAGCGCGTAACCTTTGGCGACCCCAACATGAAAATCAAGAAAAACCAAAAGGGCCGACGATCTAATTTTAGGGCGCGTCACAACTGTGATAACCCCGGCCCGAAGACCAAGGCCAGATACTGGTCATGTAGGGCGTGGTGATAATGAACAGGGTGATATAAATGTCTTTTTTTACAGCAATAGGTAAAGTTCTTAGGTTCGCAGCCGATGAAGTTTTAGATGTTGTCACTGACGTCATTACGCGCAGGGCTGACGATGACTTGGTGGATATACCAGACGCAATTGACGATGATTTCCAAGACCTTGGTGCGCTGGAGAATTTGGGGCAAGCAGAGCCACTCACACCAGATCAGCAGGGTATTGCAACAGAGTTAGGGCAGGAGAACGCAGAACGAATAAGGATGGAAACAGAAGGGCCACTCCAAGAGGCTAATCCCACCTTTCAGGCAGAGCCACAAATAACCATTAACATCACGCCAGAGCAGCAGGCGGGTATTGATGCCATCACGGCGAGAAATACAGAAATACTTAGAAATACAATTGATGTAGATGAGTTTTTGTCTGATCCAACAAACGAAGCAGAGGCAAGAGCGCAGGCTGCATTAGAATTAATTCGTGCTGGCAGACTGGATGAAGTTCTTGCAAATAATAACCTTGTGAATGCCCTGACAGATGGAGATGGGGAAGCATATATAGCAAGGCACTCAAGCAGAAGGTATGACGATGACATCGTTGACGCTGACTTTGAAGATATTGATATAGCCAATGCGGATGAAGGGGCCAGAAACGCTAAAGGAATAGACATTGCCCTGCGTAGTGACCCAGCATTCCAAGACCCCCAAGTAAGGCAGAGCGTGGAGCAGCTTAGAGTGGGTGGGGGAACGAATTATGAAATAAGAAGCTATTTGAATGCAGTTAAAAGAGAGTATGAAGAGGCCAGACGCCCAGTAACCCGCGCCATAGACGCAACGAATACAGAGCAATTGCGTGAGCTTTACGCCGAATATAAGCTGCCAATACCCAAGACAAATGCGGAAGCAGCCGCCGCTAATTTAATTATAGAAGCGGATAGGGGCGTTATTAATATTGGCCCTTCTTTGCGAAGAAATATCGACATTAATTACCTAAAGGCCCACGCGCCCGAAGAGGTCTACAAAAAACACGGCCCAACAATTCTTGAGGCCAAGCTGGCGCAGCAGGCGTCTGGAGACTTGGGTGTTTTACCGTCACTGAAAACAATTAATTATGGAACGGGAGGATTGCCGTTCTATAGCGCGGCGGCACGGGCAGCAGAAAAACTAAAAGTGCCAAGCGGCAGCTATGAGAAGCTCAAGAAGCTGGCGCTCAAGCAGAGCGGCGTGAAGGCCAAGGAGTTTGAGTGGTCGGGCGCTGATGAGGCGTTTGAGGGGCGCACAGACGTAACTCCAGCCGAGCTTGCAGAGTATTTAAAACAAAACAGCAATCTTATTAGAGAAGAAGAAAAAATAGCGGAAGGCATCATGCGAGACGCATCTTCCTTTGCCGATGATGACGGCATAGACGAGTTTTTAGATAGCCAAGACGGTCAAGCGTATATTAAAGATTATTTGGAAGAACTTGAATATGATTTCAAAGAAAACTTTACTTATAATACAAATATGGAAGACATTGGCAGTTATATTGCTGGCGATAATTTTGTGGCACTAGATAAATTTGCAGAAATGATAGATGGCGTAAGCAGTGGCAGAGAGCTTGCTGCAAAATACCCTGATGGTTGGGTGACAACTAATGAAAACTATTCTCAAATAAAAGTTTTTAGCTCAGACGAAGCTGCCGCAAATTGGGAATGGCGGGACAACAAAGTATTTTATGAGCAAGATGCCCGTGAAGGCGCAGAAAATAAGCTAACGACATTGCGCTTCTACGATACAGAAGATTTTAACATGACAGTTTACGGGTCTAATGACCCAGTGGCTGATCCCGCTCTTTTGGAATACGCAGAACACTTTCCCAGTGGCGGCACAGACATGACTGAAACTAGATATATCTTTGATGATCCCACGGGTGATTTTTCAGAAGAATATTTCAAAGCGGGTCACTTTGATGATAGCGGAAATGTTGTGGCCCACGCACGGACAGCGAAGTTTCCAGTGTCAACAGGCGGCACGGCATACCACTTGGGTGAGGCTCAGTCGGATGTTCAGCAGGGAATGCGTACAGAACAAAAGACAAGAAATAAACAGCGTGAACTTTACCGCCAACAATTTCCATTGGCAGAGGGAAGTGAACCAATTCAATTAAGCTCCAGAACCCGTGAGCAGGAGCTTTTTAAAGATAATTATGACAGTGTAAAAGACCTTTTTAGACAATATGTGGTCGGGTCTGAAAATGATTTAAGTCATAAAGTTTTTGGATATGGACTAGGGCGATCTAGTACGAGATTTCGTGACAAGCCAGAAGCCTTTGCGGAATACAAAACAATTGTTGCTGATTTTACTGGTGAAAAGCCAGAAGACATAAAAGATAATCACTCATTTTTTGAAGGCTCTGAGGGCAGCATAAATGACTTAAATGTTAATTTGAATGAATTTGCTAAATACATTCAAGCAAACAAAGACAAACTGCCAGAGCCATATACTGCGTGGGCTGATGTCCACACGGGACTATCTCCCACCATACAAAAACAATCTGATGAATTGGGAAAACTTGAGGCGTCTGACTTAAATGTGGAAAACACAACTGTGGGCGCACCAATGCTTGAAAGCACAGATGCGTGGCTCGACATGGTTCTTCGCAACCAACTTTCTGACGCCATTGCAAGTGGGGCAGATTATCTAACGCTGCCAAACCCACAAATGGTTAAAGACCACACGGGTGGAGACTTTGAGGGACACAGACAGTTTTACGGTAATATTGCGGCAAAAAACTTAATGAATATTGTAAAGCCTGCTGACGCAACGGCAGATTTCTTCCCCTTGAAGATGGAAACAGGTAATCTGCAAGAAGATGTTCTGGGCCTGCCACTGACCCAAGACTTAATAAGTGGCCTTCGCCAAATGGGTCTGCCAAAGTATGTGGTGCCGTTTGGTGGCGTTGGCTACGGCGCACTGGGGGCAATGGCCGAAGACGAAGAGACAGCAGCAGGAGGTGGCTTGTAATGGCTAGGGCAGCAGTTAAAAAGGTGGCGCAGGCTGAGATCAGAGCCGCCAAGAAGTTTCTGGAGCGGCGGGGTCTAAAGTCTGACGATGTATCGCCACGCAAGTTTGCAATGGCTGCAAAAGAACTGGACAAGGGTTTTGCTGATACCCTAAAAATATTGGCGCGTGAATTGTCTGGAGGACAGGTCTGATGGCTGAAGCATATAGAAGAGACGGGAAACCCATGCCTGATGAATTGGTGACCGAGCGTTTTGGAAGAAATTTGATACAGCCTGATTATACAACAATGTCCGAGCGTCAGGAGCGATTTAAAAATAAATTTGGCCCCTACAGTGAAGCTAAGGCTGGAGAAAAATTGCCTGACGGCCCCATGACCCTTGGCACTACACTGGGAGTTGATGTCGCCCCCAGCAGAACGCAGACAAGAGACATGGCTGTAGAGCAATACGCAAAACGGCTTGGGGGCGAAAACTACAGCGCAGAAGACTACAGAAAAGCAGGCAATATGTTCGGTGGAGAGGGCCGTGGGTTTTACGGTATGGGATACATGGACATACCTGTAGTCGGTGGCGCTATGGACGCAAAAGATGCGTTTGTGAGGCTTCAAGAAACAAAAGAAACAGATAATTTTTCCCTCGCAAATGACAGGGCAATGGAACAGCTACCATTTACTTTAAGATTGGCCGCACTGTTGGCCCCCCAAGATAATGTTATAAAGCAATATTATGACGGCAAAAAAATGGACATTGCTGAAATCGGAATGGGAATGGGTGAGGTGATGGCTATTCCATCTGGATTAGCTTATTTGGGCTATAAAACTATGACCTTTCTTTCAAAGTTTGCCCGAAAGGCAGAAGATGCGCTACCCGCCACTTTTGAAAATATGATTAATTCTGCGATGCCAAAAATGCCAAATGACTTTGCGTCAATAGCGCAGGCTGACGCTATTAGTGGCCTAAAAAGAACGAATAGCAATCCGTATGATGTTCTCAGGCCACCAAATGTTAATACGGCTGGCGCACTAGCAAGCCTAACCAAAAAACCACGGCCATCACCGCAAGACACGCCCCTAACGGCCCAGCAGCTTGATGACTTAATCTATGGGTCGCCCACGACAGCCGCAGAAAACGCAAGAATGATGGAAATGCAAAAACCCGCTGGTCCTTACGATGTCACTCAGTAGAGCCAGCTTCCCCTCCCTGATGAAACAAGGAACAAAGACAATGTCATATGGTAAAAAGAAACCTACAAAGATTGCAGCCAAGAAAAAAACGATTAAGAAGAAGAAATCGAAACCAATGAAGAGGGGATACTGATGTCGGAAAATAAAGACGTAACGGTACACGTCACAGGCGTCTCCATGTCAGGAGGTGTCAAGAATGACGGTAAGCGACCTTCTCCAGCAGATCAGAAACAATCTGGAGAAAAGACGGCTGGAAATAGCTGACGGTATGCTTCGGGGTCGAATGTCCGACTTTGAGGCGTATCACAAAAACGTGGGAATTGCGGAGGGGCTAGAGCAAGCGTCTGACGTAATCCGCGAGACGATCAGAGAAATTAATGAAAAGGATGAATGACATGTCTCATCAACATGATGCAATATATACGGATGAAGAAACCAACGCGACTATCGGTTCTCATCAAATGCCAATTCCGATGAATTGGAAGGTTCTTGTCCAGCCAAATCAGGTAAAGATGACAACCGCAGGCGGCATTTTGCTGCCAGAAACCTCAAAAGACAACGAGGAATACTTGACCGCCCACGGCACCGTCTGTGCAATGGGTGATCTTGCGTATCGTGACCGCGACACGGGCCAACGCTGGAAGTCTAGCGTCCTGCCCACAGTTGGGGATCGCGTGACCTACGGTAAATACGCTGGTCAGAAAATTGTTGTAAAGGGCGTGAAATTCCTTCTGCTGAATGACGATGAGCTAACGTCTATTCTGCCAGAGGGCGTCGAAGTCGCCGCATATTTGGGGTAAAGCAATGTCAGAACAAGAGAAAATTCTTGAAGAAATCGAGGCCGAAATCGAAGCGGCAAAGGGCGGTAATGACGGTGACTTTGAAATAGAGATCACTGACGATACGCAATTGAAGCCTGAGAGGCCACAGGAGGAGCCTGTGGAGGCCGCTGACGATCAGGAGCCAGACTACGGCCCCAAAGTTCAGAAGCGCATCTCTAAGCTAGTGGCGCAGCGCAGAGAGGCAGAAGTGCAGGCGCGTCAAATACAGGATCAGAACGCGCAACTTCAAAAGCGTCTAGAGCGTCTGGAGCAGGGATCGCAGCAAGACGCCGAGCAACAGTTTAACGCGAAATACCAGCAGACTAAGCAGGCGCTGCACAAGGCTGTGGAGGAGGGCGACACTGACGCCCAAGTCAACTTCCAAGAGCAGATAGCCGACATGAGAGCGGCTATGCGGGTTGCACAGGCCACTGATCAATATCGGCGGCAGGACGTTCAGCGGCAGCAACAACGCCAACAGCAGCAGCAGCCACAGCGTCAGCAGCAACAGCAGGGCAACCCACCACCTGAGAAGGCAATGGGCTGGTGGCAGAAAAACAACTGGTTTAATGCGACTGGATTTGAGCGCGAGACAGCGGCAGCACGGGCGATAGACGTGCAGCTAGATTTGGAGGGTTTCGATAAGAATAGCGACGAATATTACTCGCAACTCAACGGGCGTTTACAAAAAGTGTTTCCTGAGTTAAGATCGGAGCCAAGTCCGAAGCAGCGACCAAGAGGTAGGTCACCAGTCGCCCCAACTACAGGCGGGTCAGCAGCTTACAAGACTAATCGTGTACGCATGACGCAAGAGCAATTACGCATGGCTAGGGAACTTGGTATAAACGATGAACGTGGTCTCAAAAAATACGAAGCCGAAATTCGCCGTCAACAGAGGGAAAGCTAATCATGTCTGAGAAACGAAATGTTCGCGCAGATGAAACACGATCTTCCATACGCGATGAGGAGATTCGTCCAGAAACCGCATGGAAACCGCCAGCACTATTGGACGCACCCAAAGCCCGTCCCGGCTATGTCCAACGCTGGGTAGCCACATCCATCCAAGGCAAGGATACACCCGACAATGTATACAAACGTATGCGTGAGGGTTGGTCTGCGCGTTCTGCTGATACTGTGAAAGATAAGTTGTTTCCGACGATCAATCATGGGCAGTGGACAGGATCAATTGGGATTGAGGGCATGTTGCTCTGTGAGATGCCCCTCGACCGTCATGCCGCGCAGAAGCGGTATTACGAGGGCAAAAACTCAGAGCAAAATGAAGCAGTCGCAGGAGAATTGGATGCATTCGGACGGCGTAGTGGACAAACTTTCTACCAAGATCGTAAGTCTGAAACCAGTCGCGGCAGAAATCTTTCTGCTATGAGCGATTAAATCTTTACGCTATAGGAGCGAAAAACAATGGCAAATGTAGACGCAGCGTTTGGGCTAGTCCCAATCCGTCACATGTCAGGTAATGCTCCACGAACCAATCGATATACATTGGCAAGTGGGCTTAACGAGAGCATCTTCAAGGGTGATCTCTGCATCATTATCAATACTGGCTTGGTGACACCGCACACAGCAGCAGAAGTTAATAATATTGGCGTATTTGATGGGGTGTCGTACACCGCAGCAGATGGGTCATATGTTTATAGCGAAACTTGGCCTGCCGGCACAGTCGCAACGGAAATCATCGTTTATATGTATGATGACCCATATACTGTGTTTAAAATGCAGAGTGCTGGAACCCCAGCCCAGACTAATATCGGCAACTGCGCCGATGTTGTTGCGGGTGCTGGATCAGCCATCACGGGACAATCGGGCTTTGAGATTAATGGAACAATGGCCGCAACCGCAGCTACCGTTAAGATTTTAGCTTTGCATGATACACCAGATAATGCGTTTGGTGCCAATGCTATCATGGAGGTTATCATAAACGAACACCTTCTCAAACAAACCGCTGGCATATAAGGAGGGCATGAACAATGGCAATGAATAGAGCAAGTTTTGCGAAAACATTAGAACCGGGTCTGAACACTCTCTTTGGACTTGAGTACGATAGCTACCCCGCCGAATACGCTGCGGTCTTCGAATCGAATAGCTCTCAAAAGGCTTACGAAGAAGATTTGCTTTTGAGTGGTTTCGGCCAAGCGCCAACAAAAACTGAGGGTGGAGCGGTCTCTTATGACAGCGCAAGCCAACAGTGGACTGCGCGTTATCAGCATGAAACTGTCGCCTTGGCATTCTCAATCACTGAGGAAGCTGAAGAGGATGGCCAGTATGGTTCGCTTGCTTCGCGTTACACAAAGGCGCTGGCACGGTCTATGGCATCGACCAAAGAAATTAAGGCTGCAAACGTCTTAAACTTTGCTCAAACTGCTGGTGTCACTGGTGGTGACGGTCAAACTTTGTTGAGTGCATCGCACCCAACACAGAACGGCATTCAGTCTAATGTGCTTGCCACGGCGGCTGACTTGTCCGAGACATCTCTTGAGTCGATCTTGATTAACATCACCGACATGAAAGATGATCGCGGCTTGCGGATTGCGGCACAGGGTATGCAATTGGTTATTCCAACTGCCTATCAGTTCACCGCAGAGCGTCTGTTGGAGTCAACACTCCGCACAGGCACAGCGGATAATGATCTTAACGCCATTAAGGCTGGTGGTTATCTGCCCAAGGGCTATCATATCATGCGCCGTCTGACCGATCCTGATGCGTTCTTCATTACGACTGACGTTCCAGACGGTCTCAAGCACTTTACCCGTTCAGCAATGAAAAAGGGTATGGAAGGCGATTTTGAGACTGGCAACGTCCGTTATAAAGTTCGTGAGCGTTACAGCTTTGGCTTTACTGACTGGCGCGGCATCTTCGGGACCGAAGGCGTAACATAACAACCCAATCTTCTCTTCCTGTTGGGTCAAACTGGGCGGTCTTCGGATCGCCCTTTTTTTATTTTAAATAAAAATGCATTTTATTTGTATCTGCCTATTGTATTCTGAATTGTATCCCCTATATCTATTACAACAGAAGCAAGGGAGAAAAGAAAATGGAACTTAAAGCAGTAAAAAACGGTTGCGATTATGAGATAAAAGCTCTTCACGGCGACACATGGTTTTTGGTAGGTAAGTTTGCTGATTGTGAGTTTGGTCGTTATGTTTTTCAAACAGATGATCCAGAGATAGATCAAGTTTTTGAGTGTCATTTTGAAGCTGCTGACGAAGTTAGCCTTTGCGATTTACCATCGCAGCTTCGCGTTTTTCGTTCAGCGTATGAAGAAATAGTAGCAGGACATAAAGCAGATATGGCTACTGATCGCGCAAATGAAGCGGCTGCTAGTCGCTATTGGGAAGATCGCGGTTGGGAAGATACGTTCATCGAAGAAGCTATGGCTATGGGTCGTTAATCAAAGCGGGGGCCACGCGCCCCCATCCAAAACGTAACACTAACGCCGTTAGCGTTACAAAAATCCAAAGGAGATAAAATATGTCAAACGGTTTTCCATCATCAGTGGCAATGCTTGATCATATGCTCGAAGGCAACTTAATCTCGCTAATCGAAGCGATGAATATGTTTGGCGTCTGCAATCCCGCCGCAGTGCTAACAAAGCTTCGGAAGGATGGGTACATAATCCACTCTCAAAGAGTATCAATGACTAAGATCATGGTACGCATGAACAAATACATGGTTATGAAGCCACCGTCCCAGCTTCCACATAAAGAATGCTTGATGATGGAATATTGGATCAGCAAATAACCAAGCAGGGGCGGTCTTCGGATCGCCCTTTCTTTTTGTTCAAACCTGTTGTATTGTGCCAACATCCCTGACAGGTGCGCCCTGCACCTGACTTAACCCCGACAGGAGATCATCATGGGTACTACAACTTTCTCAGGCCCGATTAAATCAGGCACAATTAAAGAAACCAGCGGAACAACCGTTGGCTCTAATATGAAAAACACAGGTTTTGTTGTCCTTTCGCAAACTGCTGTGATTGATCAAACAGCAACAACAACCACCACAAATATTATTATCCCACCCAACAGCCAGCTTATCTCAATCGATGTTACTGTGAAAACAGCTTGGAGCGGTGGAGCAACAACTCTTGGCTTGGGCAGTGTTGGTGCGGCAACCACTCTGACGGCTGCTGGAGCCGTCCAATGTAATGCAGTGGGCATCGTGGCGGCAAGCCCCGGTACTGACGCAGTACGCACGACAAAGTGGCTGAACACAGGCACAGGCGATCACAGGCTGGTCGTGACCACAGCGAACACTGGTAATGGTGTTGGCGCAGTCACCGTTGTCTATGCACAAAGCAACAACATATTCTAATTTATTGGTGGGGTTTCGGCCCCACTAGCAATTTATAGGAGGGTTTGGCAGTGTCATCAGACATCACAGCAACCACTATTCAAGATACTCAAGCGGCCTCAACCACGTTTATCGCGGTAGCGGCAAGGCCAACTGGTGCATTCAATCTTGCAAACACTAGGTTTAACGCCCTCCAAGCAAGAGCAGTAAC
>Ga0308024_1000477_pt1 | contig 16399 bp, 16 predicted proteins | sample Neamet420_FD_201295 | JGI IMG/M metagenome (GOLD analysis project Ga0308024, IMG submission 201295) | Marine microbial communities from water near the shore, Antarctic Ocean - #420 | ecosystem: Environmental > Aquatic > Marine > Unclassified | place: Southern Ocean | collected 2014-10-03
GCTTTCACTACTTATACTCCAGCATCAGCTTACAAGATTGATGTAAGAACTACTGGAAGATATATGAACTTAAAGGTTCAGATGGATGGAGCAACTAACCCTCAACTAGGTAAATTACAATTTGATGTAAGGTTACTCGGTCAACGATAAGGAAGAACTATGGCTAAGATGACGGAAACAGAGCTTAGAATAAAGCTTAGAAAAGGTGGTTCTGGTGGTGGTGTCTCAGGACCTACTGCAGTTAAGGTAGGTTCTACTTGGGAGTACTCTTCGGAGGTACTCTACTTAGCTTATGCTACTGGTATTACGAGTGCTACTGCAGGTGTTATCTCTAATCAGAGTGATGCTACAGGTTTTCAGCTCACTCCATTCGATGTAGCGGGTTCTCTTCTTACTTGGAGAGGAAGCATGTTCTCTAAGAGTATGTATCAGTCTGGTGATGCGACTGACTACATCTGGGAAGATATTACATCTTCTTCTGGTTCTGTGTCTTTCATAAGATACTATACGGAGTCTTCAGAGATAGAATCTAACATTGGAACACCTGACACCCCTGGTGCTGGTATCACTTGGACATCAATAGCACCAGCAGCTACCATCCCTGGGTCTGCCTTCTGGATAGCAGAGCAGTATACTATGAATGGTGTTGAGTCCGCTTGGGCTATTAAACAGTATAAGACTAAGTCTGCTGGCTTCGGCCTAGTAGCTTGGACTAAGTCTCCAGTAGGTGCTATGCCTGCTTTGAATAGTACAGCATGGAATACAGATACCTTGTTAGCGACAGGCGCCTTCACAGGAGAGACATATAGTAATATAACTGAATTAGGTTATGGTACAGCTGTTGTTATCACTTATTCTGACGGTAAGTTACAAGGACTATTAAAGAATGTAAGTGGTGTTGCTACTTGGGTATCTGCTCCTAACTTTATTGAAGGAGACTTGATTGTAGACGGGTCGGTTAACGCTGACCAGATTGCAGCCAATGCTATTACCACTGCTAAGATTGATGCTGGCGCTGTGACCGCTTCTGAAATTGCAGCTAATGCTATTACGGCTGAGAATCTGTTATTAACTGCTGGTACAGCAGGTGCTACAGGAATATTTCCCTCTACTATTGGAGCAGGTTCTTCTGCAACATCAGGAGAAAGAATGGTTATCAACTCTTCTTCTATTAAAATTTACGATTCTAGCAATACCTTGAGGGTTGTACTAGGAAATTTAAGTTAAATATAAGGAGTTTTTATGAGTTATGGAATAGAGCTTTATGACTCCTCAGGAGTTCTTTATGCTGATGTAAGCACCTTTGGGATAACTCTAGTAGATACAATAATAGTATCATCCTCCTCAACAGGAAGTAGGGAATTTAGTAACCTTAAGTGGCACAATAAACTATGGCTAGTGCAATCACAGGAAATACCAGAAGGTTATTCAGACACACGGAGAACTAGTGGTGCTGCTCAAGCTTGGACGTACTACTCTGCTCAGCTTTACTCGTTTAATTCAAAGAATTTATCTTATACGGTAGATAGCTTAAACGTGCCGACAGTACATTGGTCGCCTGATATACAAATAGGTAATGCGTACAACGTAATAATAACAGTATTAGCGTCTTAGAGAGACATAGGAGATTAAATGGGTTACGGATTAATTACCACAGGTTACAATAACTTTGTATTGATATCTTCCGAAGAGAAGTCACTGACTTTTGGGAACAAGGCTTATAGAAAGGCAGGGGATTACTATATACAGGACTTAGCGGGGGGTTATAAGGTATTTAATAATACGGACTACAATAGCAGTGGCTCTCATACTACGGGCGTTTACCAACTTTACTGTCGAGGAGAAGTAAACGGTTGTGCTGCGCATAGCGCTAACGTAACTCTCCCCGATGAAACTGGCTTTTGGACGTATCAAGTAGATAATCTAGACAGTTACCCTACCATATTTATAAACACTACTAACATCAATACTGCTGCTACAGTGATAGGGGTTAAGAGAATAGGTACCACTAAGTCTTACGAGTTCAAAGTGTTAGTTAGTTTCTCTTCTGGACGTAGGTCTTCCGCAGAGGCAGAAGTAAACATATATTGCTTTCATGCTAAAGCCACATCGTCCTCTTCAGGGTTTGGACTGAACATGTACAATTCTGCTGGTGAGCCTACCTTCAATGTTAACGACAAGCTACTAGTAATAGGGGATATCCTTACGGTGACAGCTATTGGTGGAACTAAGGAAGCGCCTACTGAAACTAGTTCGTTCCTAGCATCCCCCCCTACGGCCGCTACCAGTATGTCTAAACCCGCCTTTTTATCTATGGACTGGGCTAGGCCTTCTCACGAGGCATTAAATAGCTATAGTGTTGGACAATGGGATAGCTACGATGGAGAATGTGATGGCTCTAATAGCTACCGAACCAAGTTTGTTCAGAAATTTATAGGCTCTAGCTTTAATGTGAAGTCTGATGGCACCGCTAGGCTTCACGTCTCTGGCACTCATATAGATTCTTTTCAGTGTGGCATTGGTGGTGGTGGGTCTGCCTCTAATATGACTTGGAATATAGGACAATTACCTATGTACGTACCTATAACCGATGGAGCTAAATATGACTAACCCCGAGATTATCGATCCAGCAGGATTAGTGTTTAATTCCCTTAAGACTAATGAGATAGAGGTGAAAGGGGCGGTTGCCTCCTTCTCTAACGATGGGGTTGCTATTAGCCTAGACTTGCAGCCTAATGTAACCCACATAGAAGAATACTACGGCAGCGAAGGGGAGTATAGAGAGTTTGTTAGAACCACTTCACAAGAAGGAGTATTACTAGCTAATAGAGTCAAGACGGTATTCAGCATAGACATACCTGTTTATTTAAACTCCAAGTCTATAGGTATAGAGGTGCAAGAAGATGTTATAACCTGTAGATGCCCTGGCCAAGTAATAGAAGAACTTTATGGAGAGGAGAGACCTGTAGGCTGGATTACTGGAACAACTAAGTTTCTAATGAAAGAAGAGCAAGTAGCCATCAAGGCCTATCGATTGGAGGGTAGTTTTTCTACCAACCTCCCAGAGATACCCGAGGGGAGTAACGTAATCGCTATTTCAAATTACGTTGAATTTCCAGGGTTTGCCTTCCCTGAGAAGTTTAAAGATAGCGTGGACGTATTCTTTCTCAATGACGACCATGAAGCTGTATGCGCCTTCTTTAATAAAGATTTTAAAAAGGGGGATAAGAAGACGGGTTATTCTGTAAGAATGAATCAGGTTACAGGTGTCCTTGAAAAAGTAAAGGCCTATATTTATAACGATACTGCTTCTTCAACAAGTCAATGGGAAGCAGCTGTTGAAATGGCGAAGTTGAAATGGAAAGGTAAAGGATACAATTTTTAAATTGAGGAAGCTGAATGATGCATGATATAAAACAAGTAACTGGTGAGGATATCCTTGTCAGATACAATGAGCTGAAGAGAGAGATTGATAAGGCTCTAGAACACAGTGATGGTGAGTGGACAGCCGCTCAAATAGTGGAGGCCTCTATTAAGAACCCTAGCATGTTTCACGTATGGGAAGTCTTAATGGACGGCTCTCCAGTCGCCATTGCTACTACACGGGTTATTGAATATAATAACTTTACTTCATTGCACATCATTACCCTAGGGGGTAGTGACGTATACGATGACCTACCAGACATAACTAATAGTTTTGAAAAGATGGTTAGCGAGTACGAGCATATTGATTATTTAGAATTTACAGGACGCAGAGGTTTCATTAAACAGCTTAATAAAGTTGGTTGGAATGAGATGTATGTAACTATGAGAAAAAACTTAAACGCTAGTCGCTCAGTGACTGCGTCAACCCAGGAGAATTAGATGAAGTTTCTAATGAATGCACAGAATGTGCTTAACATGAACAATGGTAGTATGCACGAAGAATTAATATATCGTAAAGGTGGTGGTAGTTCACAGTCTACTACGGGCTTTTCACAAGAGTACAAGCCTGAGATATCGGCAATGTTATCTTCTGGTAAGGGCTTATATGACTCAGGTCAGTTAGGTTCTGTAGCAGGTTTTAATGCTAATCAGTTAGCTGCTCAAGGACAAGGTGTTACTGCAGCTGGTGCTCAGACTGGATTAGAACAAGCTATGGCAACTCAAGCTAACAAAGGTGTAGACTTAAGTGGTATGCGTACTGCAGCTAAGACTGATGCATTAAGTGCATTAGGTATGAACGCAGCTGGTGCTGGTCGTACAGGTGGACTAGGTGGTTCGAGACAAGCTCTTAACAACCAATCTGTTGCTAACGATTTAGCAGGTAAGTTTGCTGGTATCGATCAACAAGAACAAGCTACTAACTTTGCTAATAAACAAGCAGCATTAGGTGCCCAAGGTACTGGTGCTCAAACATTAGCTGGTATTGGTGCAGGCCAACAACAACAATCTCAGAATCAAGCGGATGCAGCTTACAAGGGCTTATCTCAGTATGCTTCACTATTTCATGGTGTTGCTGATAAGTCTACTACTACACAACAATCAGGAGGAAAGTAATGGGATGGTTAATGAATGCTTTATATGATAAAGAGAATGACAAGAGTCAAGGTTATACTGCTAAGGATAGTTATTCTGTAGGAGATACGAACAGAACAATAGCCGAACTTGAGGCCAGAAGAGCAGATAGACTGAGAGGCCCTCTTGCGGAGATGCAAGCTGCTGAAGCTAATGCTATGCAACAGTTAAGACTACAAGCAGAGGCAGAGGCAGTTTACAACCCTCAGTCAGTCGGATACAGAGAGACTCAAAGAGGTTATGCACCAACTTATTCTGACCAAGACCAGATTGAGATGAATAGAAGGGGTGACGAGATGAGAGCGCAACAACGTTATAATGACGAGATGGGTGCTTCTTATTCTGGTGGTGCTACTCAAGCGCCTGCACCTTTAGCACCTGCTAACGCTTACCCTAATGGTGGAGAGTTTATGCCACACGTTGGTAACGCTTGGTATCAAGCCGATGAGCCTCTTCTTCCTTGGAATAGAAAGGATTGGGATGCTACAAGAGCTGGTATGGCTGATAAAGCAGTCAAATGGTACAATAAATAGGAGTAGTTATGTATAACCCTTATAGCCCCTCGTTGGCTAATGAAGAACAGAAGAAGAAATTAAGCGGTGCTTTATCCTCAGGAAGCTTCAGTGGTCCTGCTGCTACTGCTGTTCAAGAAGGAGTAGGTACTACTGCTCTCAAGGCAGGTGGTAGAGCTGTAGGCCAAGAGTATGGCGCTATGGCTGGTGCTGCTGCAGGTTCTGTATTTGGACCAGTAGGCACAGTAGCTGGTGGCGCTATCGGTGGCGCATTAGGTAGCTCTCTATTAGGGGGTGGTGATGGTGGTCCTACAGCAGTTGCTCCTAAGTTTGATGGAGGCGCAATGGTAGCTAATAATCAGAACCAAGATACAAGTGTTCAAGTTGCGGGTAATGCTCAACTAGCACCGCCTCTTAATCCTCAACAACAGGATCCAAGAGCATTTGATAGAGAAGAATACATGAGAAGATTTGGAGGAAATAGTTATGTCTAATAATATATGGGCTGGTGCGAACTGGACAGAAGGACAAATGGGTAAAGGTAATACTAACCCAGGAGCGGTACAAGTAAAAGACCCTTGGTGGAAAGAGTACGCAACCAAGGGCATAGTAGCTACTAGTGGTAAATTGTTTGATCACCTGTCTACCCCTACTGCTTCTAAAGAAGTGGTTGGAGGTCAATTGACTAAAGATGCTAACACTGCTTTTGATACTTACGGAGAATCCCTAGGTGACGAGTCATTTATTCTGGATCGTATGAAAAGAACTGGAGAGACAGAAGACCAAGCCAAGCTTTGGGCAACCAAAGAGTTAGGCGGCTTATCCGAAAGGAGAAAGAAATTGGCAGAGGCTTATAGGACTGAAAACTCTAACCATGGTAAGACAGTAGTTGACCCTAGAATTAATAATGCTTTGTTTAAACCTACATTAAATCCTGGATACGTTTATCGTTCTGATTTAGGTAAGGAAGAAGGTGAGAAGGGTTTTTCATTTTTTGATACAGATACTTGGAAGTACTAAGGAGATAAGATGGCAGACCAAAATATTTTTAGTAAGAGTCTCGTAGAGGACCCTGCTAATAACATTGTCGAAGAGACTAGCATTAAGAAAGATAGTAAGGGTACTATAACTACCACTACTAAAAAGAATAAAGGACTTAAAGAGGGCGAGTCGATAACTATTTCTCCTGAAGAGGAAGATAGGTTTAAAGATGCATTAGCTAATGAGAACCTACAAGAAGTATTGAATGATGATGGTACTTCTACTTTCACTAGAAAAGATGAAGTGACTAGTACTACAACCCCTGAGGAGTCTACTTCTTTTGGAGAGGCCGCTCTTGCGTCTGGTAAAGGTACTCTTAGAGGTATTCCTGAGGCTCCAGGTCTTTTTGTTGACTCAATCGCTTCACTAGGTGGAGTAGATACAGGTCTCCAAGACTGGACTCGTGGTAAGGTAGACGCATTAGTTGGAGAAGGTACTCAAGACCCTAGCTTAGAAAGATACGAGTCTAAGGGTAGAGTTTTAGGTTCTACAGCTGCTCCGATGCCTATTAATAAGATAGCAAGCTCTATTAAGAACATTAAGAACGCTAAGACTGCACCAGAGAAGCTTAAGTTAGTAGATGGAACCCCTGTTAATATAGGTGGTGGTACTACAGTAACTAAGCCCCCTACTCTTATAGAGAAGATTAAGACTAGTGTAGCTAATAATACCAACATCGACAATATTACTTATCAAGCACAACAAAATGCCAGACAACAAGCGGTTAATACCAACGCGGAGTTAAAAGCAGCAGGTATTACTAAAGAATCTAAGATAAATAAGACTACTGGTCAGGTTGAATTAGGTACTGGTCCAATAGTACAAGTTCCTGTACCCCCTATGACAATCAAAGCGCGTGATGTGCTAAAGCCTAAGGGAACTACTTCTTCTTTAGCAGATGCTAGTCATAAGCTAGGTAATAGGATTGTCAATACTAAGACTGCACAAGCAGTTAACGTCCTTGGTGAGAACGATCAAGAATTAGTTGCTTTAGAAGAAGCTAAGCAACAGACGGCTGACACCCAACTAAGTAAACCTGATGCGGTACAAGAGTCATCAGAAGCTAGTGCGGCTTGGGATAAGGCTAGAGAAAGTGATACAGGAAGTATGATTACTGACGCTATGAGGAACAATCCTGAAGTGGCTCAGACTGTTATATCTAACCCATCTAGAATGGTAGCTGATTATGGTGATAGTCTTGCAAGAGACCTATTTACGGTAGCTATGTCCATGCTAGTAGGCGCTTCTCCTGAAAAGGCGTTTGCCACGGTAGGTATGAGAGATGAAATGAATGCAGAAGCAGCTAAAGCTGCAGCTAAAGCTCGTAAAGAGGCTATCGCTACTGATAGTTCTAGAGTTTCTTCTCTTATTACTAACGCAGGTAAGATGACTAGCGAACAGTTTGCGAAGGCTATTGGTAACTTAAATATACCTGCTAACCAAATACCTGCCCTTAAGGCACTATTTAATTCTAAGAGACAAGAATATAATTTGACCCTAGATAAGGCTAAAAGAAAAGACAATAGAACCATTGTAAGCGATATGAGAGGTAAACTAACTAGTCCTAAGGATGAAGGAAGATACCAACAAGGTTTTACTGACTTAGCTAAGACATTTGAGAAAGCAGGACTAGACTTATCAGGCCCTAAGGGTAATATGTACAGAAACTTATTTGAGAAATCATTTAGTGACTGGCGTTCAGACTACAAGGACTATCTAGATAATGATAGATCAGGTTGGGAAATGAACGGTATTAAACTAGACTCAGATGATGGCTTCAGTGTACAATCCCCTACAGCTTACTACTATAACTCAGTAGGTCTTATGAATAAGTTTGGTAGAGGTAGTATTAGCCCTAAAGAAGCTTCTAAGTATAGTATAGGAGACGTAGCTAGTGCACACGAAATGCTTAATGTTCTTTATCCTAATAATATGAAGCAAAGAGCACAAGCACAAGTTGAAGTAAGAAATGCTTGGTTGGATGATTCAGAAGGCGTTTCAGCTTATACTGATTATGCTGCTTACCTTAAATACAGATTGACTGAAATGTTTAGCGACAGAAGTAAACTAATATAACTCGGAGAAACCTAATGCTCGATTATGGAAATGAATTCACTGGTACCAATGGTATTAATTACACTTGGGAAGACGGTGATACCCTTCTAGATAACGAAGGTAAAAAATATAGACTATTGGGTTTTGATGCAGCTGAAGTCGAACATGAAGAAGGGGCAGCTATTAAATCACCTGGTACTAATCTAGGTGATGCCCAATCATCTGCTATTGCTGATGTCGTCTCTAAGTTTGGATACAACAATATCCAAGAAGAAGGTACTGACGTATACGGTAGAACCCTGATTAGACTCTTCGATAATAACGGTGAGGAGTTATCTAATAAGCTGTATGGCGAAGGTATCTTAGAGCAGAGAGGCCCTATGAGTACCGAAGCTAGAATGGCTTACGATCAAGGTGAGTTGTTTAGAGCCCAGAATGGTGACGATGAGTCTTCTTACTTTGGTAAGACTAGGTCTATGCTTAAAGAAGCTAGAGCTAACGATATGACCTTCATCAAACAGACTGCTCCTACTGAGTATTGGAAGAAGAACGGTGGTGCTCGCTTTAACGACGATGTATTAATCAGGCAAGATGATAGAAACCTAGTCAACGATCCTAACAGTGTATTTTTATCTAGCTTTGGACAAGGTCTTGATGGTCTCCAAGCAGGTTTGTACGGATTAACGGAAGCTATTGGTGCTAAGAACGACCTATCAGGACTAGAGTCTTGGGGTAAGACAGGTGTTATGGCTAATACCGAAGCACAGAAGTTTAATAGACCTAGTTGGATACAAAACTACTCAGAAATCAATACTGATAACTGGAAGAAAGGGTTTTCTGATGCTACTGACTGGGCTACTGGCCTAGTAGGTGGTTCTTTACCATATATCATGCCTTACTTAATTCCAGGTGGTGGTTTACTCACTACTGGTGCTGCTACAGGTACTCTAGGTGCCTCTTATGCTGGACAAGTTTGGAATGAGATGGAAGGTACAACCGAAGAGAAATCTTTAGGCCTAGCATTGATGGCGGGCGCAGGAATGGCTACCATTGATAGATTATCTGCTCTAGGTTTGAAGACTTTAGGTATGAAGGCTAGTGATTTCTCAGGTACAGAGTCTATTAATGCTGCTGTCAAGAAACTAGTAGCTAGTAATGATATTACTACTCAGCAAGCTGAAGAGATACTTAAGAAAGAGTCCTTAGGTGCTATGGCAGATACATTGTCTACCCTAGGACACCTAGATAAGGTTAAGCTTAGTAAGTTAGCATACTCTAAAGGCATAGCTACTAAAGCTGGTAAAGGTTTTACGGTAGAGGGCTCTACTGAGATGATGCAGGAGTTCATGCAATATGGTGCTGCTGTAGGTGGTTCTCAGAAAGAGTGGAATCAAGAAGACTTCGAAGACTTGATGATTAATGCTGGTCTTGGTGGTGGTTTATTAGGTGGTGGATTTGGTACTGTTGGTGGTGTTATTACTAACCCTCAGGAACTGAGAGACCTAAGATATAACTACGCAGAAGTAGATGAAGACTTAGTTGATATGGAATCTAATGATTCTTTATTGGCGCAGGTTAATGTACCTGACAACGTAGCTATTCAAGATAAAGAAGGTAATACACGTAGAGAGAGCCCCTTATTAGGTAAGATAACTAAGTGGATTGAAGAGGCTGATGCTGGTAGAGATGGTAAGGGCTATTTAAATAGAACTTGGCAAGATGTACTAGACAAAAGGTTCTACAGAACTAACTTAGAGATACTTAGAAATAGGATAGGTGAATCTAGATACTTACAGTCTCCTAAGACTAGGGCATTGGTAGATAAATTCGGTTGGACTACTGACCGTACTACTGCAGGTGCTACTTATCAACAGAAGAAACGTAGAAGGGTAAGTCAATACTTAACCCCACTACAAGAAGCACAAGAAAGAACTATGAACCTATTGGGTCTTAAGCGTTCTGCTGGTGACGTTATCGCTGATAAACGTGGTGGTAAGGCTAGTGCAACTGCATTTGACTTCTTAGCTTCTTATCAGAAGTGGGTACAAGATACTCATACTTCTAAGTTAACTAAGCGTGTGGCTCCTAAGGCTCCTGATGACAGATTTAACGATCCTACATTCAGGAAAGAGCTTAACGAGATAGTATCATTAGTCTTTGCTGCCAATGAGCAGCGAGTTAAGGCTAAGAAAGAGTTCAAAGGTACCTATGATGAAGCGTTAGACGCTCCTTTCAATCCTGCTATGGTTAGTAAGTTTAAAGTCAAGAAGGATAGAGATGGTTTTATTAGTAAGTTGATGCAGAAGAGAAGATTAACTAGAAAGCAAGCTGAAGACTACGTAGATGACCTCGTAGATACACCAGACGGTTATAAAGCTAAGGAATATCATGCTGCTGCTCCTGTTCGTTCTTCTGTTTATCCAGAAAGTATGATAGACGTTAAGGTAGACCTGACTAAGGATGATGACTTCAAAGACTTTATGGTTAGAGATGGATTTGCTGCTATGCAACAAGATGCAGTAGAGACGGCTAACTTCTTAGTAGATATGTCAGAGCTAGGTCCAGGTGGTAGTAAGATATATGCCGAATTAGACGCAGCTATGCAGGAAACTGGAGACCCTGAGTTAGTACGATCAGTGCTTAACAATATTGAAGCATTGAGAGGTACTTACAACAGGATTGAGAGTGATAAGCTTAGAAAGATACAGACAGTGATAGGTACAGTACAGATGTATGCTTACTTACCATTTGCTGGCTTAGCTTCTATCCCTGAATTAGCAGTATCTTACTTAGGGATTCACGGTAGAGATGCTATGGTCTCTCATACTAAAAATATGGGTAAGATGGCGGCCAGAGGACTACTTCCTTTCATGAGTAATCGTAGTGAAGTTATATTCGGTAACGAGCAAGAGGTTAAGTTGTTTGAGAGAGCCCGTACTATAATGTACAATGAAGGTTACTTAAGAACAGAGCACTCTGCTATCGGATTAGTAGACGTAGACTCAGACATTATTAATATGAGTAAGAGAATGAGAAATATCTCTAATGCTTACTTTAATTTAATTGGTTTGAAGCCGTATACTGACTACACTAGACTTATTAGAGCTGCTTCTGGTCAAGACTTTGTTATGGAGAAGATGGATATCGTAGCACAGATAGACCAAGATGCGCTTGATGGTTCTAAGCCAATGAAGAGATTTCAGATGGATGCTATCAAGAGTCTTAGAGAGTTGGGAGTAGATCCTCACTCTATGGTAGAGAATCACAAGAAGTTTATCAAACTAGCTCAAGAAAACAATGCAGATAGTTATGATGACCTTCTTTCTCTACTAGAGTCTGATACGCGTGGTGCTAGAATGGCTGATAGTTATAACACAGCTGTTACTAACTTCATCGATGCTGCTATCGTTAACCCTGACCCTACTAAGAAACCCTTGTTCTACTCGGATGATAGATTTAGACTATTGTTTCAGTTCCAAGGATTCATGTCGGTGTTTACTACAACTACCTTAAGAAAGATTTGGAAAGATGTAGTATCAGAGAACCCACAGGCGCAATATGCTTCTGTAGCTATGATAGGTACTATGATGTTGCTAGGCTTTATGTCTCAAGCAATGAGAGATGAACTTAAATATCAAGGAACACCTTCGTGGTTGTCAGAATCTAAAGAGATTCAGAGAGCAGTAGGTGCTTCGGGTGTATTAGGTCAGTCAGAAAGACTACTTAATATGTTCTTCCCTCTATATGGTTCTAACAAAGAAACCTTATTCAGTAAGGCTATCGATGAGTTAGGTCCAGCAGCTAGAACGGCGATAAATCTAAGTTCAGGTGTAGCTAACATGGCGGAAGGTGAGGCTGGTAAAGCAGCTAACCAATTCCTCAAGTTGGTACCTGGATTAGGTGTATCTACCTCTAACAGACAAGCAGTCGCAGAATCAATAGACGACTATTTTAAATAGGAAATAAAAGATGAGTAAATTTAGTGGAGGCCGATTAGCGGCCGATCCTGTTGTAACTAACAGAGATCAATATTATGATATGCTAAGGGGAAATGTGCAATCTAATCTAGGTGCTGGTGTTACTGGCCTAGACATACTAGATGACACGTTAGTTCCTGAAACGGATGAGGCTGTTGCTGCTGCTTACGCTGCAGGTGCGCCTATTAGTGAGGTAGATAGATGGGAACAAGCTGTAAGAGGCCAAAACCCTGATGTTATACAACAAGCTCCTGAGACTATCGACCAACTAGAGGCCAATGCTAGAAATGCTTATGGTATTCCTGCAGAGGTTAGTGAGGGTGTCCCTACTAGGGTACCTGAAGCGGCGCTAGGCCAGCAAGGGTTTAACTTTAGAGAGTTCTCTGATCGTACTAAGTCTCCTATGGACTTAATTGAACAGGGTACTGTCTCTCCTAACTTAACCAAGAAGGGTTATGACGCTAAAGTGGGTAGGAATGTTAAATCTCCTATGACTAAGACACAATCCGAATCTACTGTTAAGCAGTGGATGGCGGACCAACAAGCCTTTGTTAATACGTTTGCTAAAGCAGATGGTAAGGGCTGGGAAGTACAAGGTGGTGTTGAAGCAGATAATCCTTTAAACATTATGAAGAAATACTTTGGTCATTTAGATAATAACCAAGTCCTTTCTTTATTGTTCGCAGCAGGTATGGGAGGTTTCAGACAGGAGCGTCACGTTAATGTTGATGAGCAAGATAGGATTGAGTTTAATCTAGACCCTGCTCAGAAGTTTTATGCTGGTGAGAGAGAAGGACGACCTAGAGACTTCAGAATCATAGACAAAGTAGGTAATCTTATTGAAGATAACTCTTTTACTAAGATGCCTGAAAGAGAGAAGAAGATATTATCAGCTGCAGTTGCTGACTCTATCGCTTCTACTCCTAGTCTAGATATCTCTAAGCAATATGAAGGACCTAGTGGAGAGATACTAGCTTCAGATAATGTTGCTGGTGCAGGTAATGTTAATGTATTCTATGACTACAGTGATGTTGCCGCTAAGACGTTCGGTCATTATGAAGGGCTTATCTTAGAGGCTAACCCTTCTTTGAGAATCAATCTAAGAACTTCACCTGTAAGTAAAGGTGACTTCAATGATATGACTCCTCTAAGAGGGCAACGTGGTTTCAATCACGGTAAGTCTGTTACTAGAGGTAAGGCTGATAGATACATGTCAGAAGAAGGACATTTACTAGATGAGAAGCTACTAGCTATCACTGACTATCTCCTAGGTAGACAGAGTAAAGAGCAAGTAGTTACTACTAATATTGATGAAGACGGCCGTACATTTGAGGTAGTTTCATCTGACCCTTGGAAGAAGGTATTTAAGAAGACTGGACCTCAAGTAGTTAACGCTGTGTTTCAACAATACAAGTTGCTATCTGAGCAAGGTACTAATGTATTCTACCAGACATCTGTTAGATATATTAATGGTCGTAGTGGTTATAAAGAGAGTGTTAACACTAAGAGTAACACCTTCTTAAGAGCCGCTTCGTTACCTTTATCTGCTCAGACTGCTATCAATCTTAATAGTGAAGATGAAGTCAATGCCTTAAAAGAGGATATTGCTTCTATGCTTGGTGGTGCTGGTTTATTACCTAAGGCTAAGTTAGCTTTCTATGAACAGAACAAAGACACATTCGTTAAGCTAGGTAGGCAGTTAGAAATGATTGGCTCACAAGCTATCGGAGGTCAAGCTGAAGTTCAGTCAGATATAAACCCTAAGGAATTAGGTGAGTGGATGCCTGAGAAGTTTGATTCAGTACAGGCACTAAGAGAAGCAGCTAAGCTAGAAGCAGCTGTAGTTAATAAAGATAGGAAGAAACAGTACCATACATACTTCGTAGTTGAAGGAGATAGTACTGCATCTGGACCATCTATTATTGCACAGGTAATGGCTAGTGTTAAAGACTTGATGAAGACAGGTGCTATACCTGGCTCAGCAGACACTACTAGAGAGAAAATCATCGATGAAGAGATGCACCAAGCTAACGCTGATGCTGGTAAACACTTCTACGAGTCAGCTAGGCAGAGTGATGAGTCAGAGGGTATGACGGAGTTAGATAACTTCTTGCGTACTGCCTTCGATAGCTTAGATACAGCGTTCTCTAGAGGATTAGCTAAAGGTTATTCTACTCCTTCTATCTATGGGTCATCCGCATTAGGCGCTAAAGAAGCTTATGCTCTCGACTTATGGGAAGAGGCGAATCAAGAAGCCTTACTAAGTAAGTATGATTCTGAAGAGATATCTGATAGCTTATTTAAAGTTGCTGGATTCATGGAGCAAGGCTTTAATTCTGAGAATAAGAATCTAGGTAAGTTCAAGAAGACTACCCAAGACATAGGTAGAAAGATGTCTGAGTTAGGTATCCTATCTAACTGGGTAACAACAGGTAAGGACGGTAAGAACACTGACTTAATACCTCATGTTCAGATGTCTGATGGCCTAAGAATACCTTTCTTCTCTACTAAGTTTACTACCAAAGAGACTATAGTAATGTCTAACCCTAACACAGGTGTATCTGTTCTAGATATCTCTGAGGCTGGGCCTGACTATGAGAGAGAGACTAATGCTATTCTTGATCCACAAGCTTTCGATCAAGCTACTTATCAAGCTAAGATAGACGCTAAGAAAGGTGCATTAGCAGGTAGTATATTAGGTGACGCAGGTAAGACTAACTCCCAACAAGGGAAAGACGTTTCATCTCTAGTCACTAGGCATATTGTTGTCCTATCAATTCAAGCGTTAGATAACTTGATTGAGTCAAGGTTCATCAATAAGTTTAAGAGTAAGTACCCTGATGTGTATGTCGATGTAGTGTTTGACGCTATTAGAGTACCATCTAAGTATAGAAAAGAAGCTTTCAAAATGTATAACGATATCCATAAGGAAATTACCTTTGGTAATAACGTTATCAAGAAGTTAGGTGAAGCTCTAATCAACTCAGTTAATATACTAGAAGCTGATACAGCTCTTATGAAGAGACTAGTTAAAGAAGGTAAGATAGATGAATTCAAGAAGCTTAAACAGTTCGCTGAAAAGACTCTAATCAAAGGAAAGGATATGACAAAGGCTTACAGAGATTTGTGGGATACTGCTCCTGTAGATGACTTCTTCGCTAACTCTGGTATAGAGACCTTAGTAGAAAATCTTAATCTTAAATAAAAAATAACCCCTATAGAGAATCTTAACGATTTTCTGTAGGGGTTTTTTTTTTGTTTAGGCTACTCGATTAGCTATATTCTTCTTAGCAATCTTGTATCCTTCAGCAGCTATCTTGTTAGCACGATTGTCAGCTTCTTTTTCAGATAAGCCTTTATCAATACCATCTTTGTATTCTACCTTGTAGTTGTTAGTCTTAATAGCGTCAGCCATAGCCATGTTGATATCTTCAGTGTAAGCTACCGCAGGGTCTAAGCCCCACTTCTTTACTAATTCCATATCATCGGTACCAGCTACTGCTTCCAGGTTAAAACTCTTAGTCTCAGTGGACATATTCTTCTCCTATAATTGTTGAGTTAAACGTTCTGACGTTAAATTTCATTGTAAATATTTTATCTTCTGATTGAACAGTGTAGACAGCGTCAGCGTTAAATAGTTTAAGTAGTGTTTGTATCACTACATCTTCTTCTAGTTCTAGTTCATTTGATATACTACGAGGGCTGTTTCCATCCAAGTGCATATCAGCTATATCATCTTCAAGTGATGATGGTAGGTCTATCTGTTGGTTCATCTTTCTCCTCCTCATTTAAGAAGGCAATAAAGCTCTTCATCCAGTCAGGGTCTGTCAGCTCAAAAGAGTATTGTATAGTCTCTTGATGTATAGCTTTTGCATTATCATTGTAGGCTATCGCTACTGTTAGTTGTACACTATCCATTGTTGTTCTCCCTCTTTACTGTATCATATCCAAGTACAGCCATACTCTTAAGTAGTGACTGGGCACAATCCTCAGCTGCTTTAGAGGTAGCTTCATCTATCACACCATTATCTATCACAACCATAGCTGCTTCTAGCATCTTAGTTAAGTCATCTGCTATCATAACTTTCTCCCCTTAGCTCTAGCTATCTGGAAGATATTATTACTCGATAGAGTAGCGAAGAAGATGTATACCTTAGTATACAGGGGTAGTTGAAGAGAGAAGGTTCTCTTATAGATACTTTTAATCTCTCTTAGTTTAGTCTTATTATTCATTTTTAATTCCTTATTATATTGTAG
>Ga0308024_1000481_pt1 | contig 16267 bp, 10 predicted proteins | sample Neamet420_FD_201295 | JGI IMG/M metagenome (GOLD analysis project Ga0308024, IMG submission 201295) | Marine microbial communities from water near the shore, Antarctic Ocean - #420 | ecosystem: Environmental > Aquatic > Marine > Unclassified | place: Southern Ocean | collected 2014-10-03
TAAATGTGTCTTAACATATTCTTTATTCATCTTAAACAAACTAACATTTTTTTCTGCAAATTTTAGTTTTGCTTGTTTAATAGAAGAACCAGTACCACCAGTTGCAGCCCTTTCCAAACCCATAGGAAGTTTATCTAATTCAGAAATAATATGATCTTCTATATCATCACCAGAAGCAGAACTACTATCCAAAAGAATAAAGGATTCTGTGGTTGGAAGAGCATCAAGAACAACATCAGCACTAAAGTTTTGTCCACCATCATCATCAGACATAAAGACTTGTCGAACTTCTGATACGTTTTTTGTAATTGCCCGTGTTATTGTGAGGTCTGCATTAGCAGAATTTTCTACAATAAGATCAGCCTCTGCTGAATCTGATGCTGTAATTTTTTCGCCGGCAATAAATGTTCCAGATACGTTTGTAAGTACTACAGTTGCTGTACCAGTACCGTCTGCGAAAACCCAACCTGTGGCTTTAGAAGATACACCTTTAATTTGTACACCACCAGCAGAATGACTTGCTTCTAATGTTGGAGCAGGAGTGCCACTTAAAGTAAGAGTAGTGAATGGTCTAAAATCGAAAAGAAATAGTTTATATGTTGCAGTTGTTTGCCCACCTACACCAGAAACAAATTCAATTGATCTTGCCCTTGCAACACCAATACGGGTTCCAGAAGAACTACCTCTTCCCGTTGATGAAGTCTCAGTATCAAAAAGACTAATCTGTTTATATGGTGTAGTCTCACCACTAATAAATGATATATCAGGCATACCATAAATATTTGTAATATTAAGAAAGTTTCCCACATCATAGGTGGTAACTGCTGTATTCTCAGAATTAAAGTCACGTGCTTTAGGTATGTCAACATTCGAAAATGATATCTTTTCTATATCATATCCTCTCAAATATGCTTTGCCTGGCGAAACTTTACAAGTTAAGAAATCGTTAGAAGCAACATTACCCTGATCAGTTATTTGTCCATTAGAATATATGCCTACATTAGCATCAAGAGTTACAGTCTCTAGGATTTGAAAAGTAAAAGGACGTACAGTATAATCTCCAGATTCATCATAAGTCCTTCTTGCTAAAGTTTCAAGCAAACCACCCAATTTTACTTCAACTTTATTTTTTTCTCTACCATTTTTAACTTGAACCAACTCTATAAAACTGCTATCAGCTACGGAACTTAGGGGAAGGCTTGCTAAAGACGCACTAACTTTCAACCTATGACCGCCCTTTGCAGCATAGTTAGAAGTGCCAGAAGCATTATCTAAAAGAGATGTGTCTGTTTCTGGTGTAACAATTTCTTCTTTAATATTAAACCCAATTCTATGAGAACTCAGCTTGCCAACATTGTCTAACACAATATACTCTTTTTCAATCTCTACAAAATTACCTCGTAACCAATATACTCCAGCTTCTATCTGGGCACCCATAGTATCAACTGTAGGACTTGTAGCAATAACTTGACATGATGCTGCATTTGCAGAAAATGCTACTGAAGCATGAGAAAGAGTTGTATCAGAAGAAATAGTTTCTCCTGCTATAAATGTTGAGGTAACATTGTCCGTACCAACTGAAATATATCTTAGATATAACATAGGGGGAGAAGCAACGTCATTTACTGTAGCTGCATTTGCAGAGTGAAGTATTATAGCCTTGACACCAGAAGTTGTTCCTGTTATAACAGTTTCATTTAAATATCTTGTAGCATCTATAGTTACTCCACCAAAAGCAGTTTCTAGTTTAACTGCTGGCAAACTACCTACAGTTGTAAACCCGCCGGGGATAACCATACTTCCTTCTTGATAAGCAAAATTACCAACTTGCTCAATTTGATTTTTGAGAATACTTTGCATCTGCGTAAGTTCACGTGCCTGAACTGCATACCCTGGCCTTGAAAGTATTTGTTGAAAGTTTTTACCCTTATCAAAATCATCATAGTATGGGGTAGCATTTAAATCAGTTTTATTAGGCATTGATTAGAACTCCACAATTAATTTAATGTCTTCTGTTTGATCTGAGGCCCGGGAAATAGGTTTTCTGTTTTCAATATATATAATATTTCCACTATCAGGTTCTAGTTCTGGATTTGCATATCCATCTGCAAAAGTAATTGTAGCAGAACCACCAGCAAGAGTTACAGCGGAGTCTGCTGAAGCATTAGGAGTTCCGTATGCAGCAGAAGTTGCTCCTGTTATTTGGTTTGCACCACTAAATGCAACATACCCACCAGTTGAACTATTTGTACCATAGTCTCCAAATCTTTCTTGTTGATAATAAAGAATACTTAAACTGGAATCCCAATCAACAACTTTTCCTATAGCACCAGTAGTAGCCTGAGTAATTTTTTCATCTGCATCAAAAGTTCCACTTACTGAAGAAAGACTTACTGCATATGTCTGTCGAGCAGTAGAACTCGTTGCAAGTGTTGAACTGTTATACTCAAAAGGATCAACGACAAGCCCTACTCTACGGAAATCGTTTGCTACTGTGAAATCATCTCCTTCTGCTTGTGTTAGTGTAGTATTCATCATTAGATAGTGGCCACCCATTTCAGCAATAGCGTCAAAACCATGACCACCCTTCGGACTAATGACAACTTTTATTTGGCCACCTGTTCCACTTCCTACAGAGGAAGCACTTGATAAAGAAGTGTCTGAGAATGTATAACCAGTAGCAAGGTTTACCGTAGCATACGTATATGCAGCGCCACCTGCTAAAACAGTAGTATCTGTACCAGTGTTTACACCAAATGATTGTATCGACCCATTTGAAATAGTAATTCTAACAGTTCCACCAGAAGATGTTCCTTGGCTTGTACCATCTCCATAAATTGCCGCATAGTAAGTTCCGTTTGTATAACCAGAACCACCAGTGATTATTAGAGAACTAATTGCACCATCAGTTGCAGCTGCACTCACAGTACTGTTTGTACTGACAGGCATAAAGTCCGTTGTTAAATATTTGTCAATTTCAGAACTAGATAGGGAGTACATATACTGAAGAATATATCCTCCAGATTCGAATGGCCCAGTAGCTTCCGAAGTAGGAGCAGAACCATTAAATGCAATTCCACCATTATTGTCAAGAACTTTGTATACACGATAATCAGAAGTCATGAAGAAGAAAGTGGAGTCATAAATGTTTGTTGCTCCAGATGTTGCCGTATTTGACGAACTAATATCATGACTGTACATATCATAGATTGTACCATTTGTCCAATCTCTACGAGGCAGAGCGTAACTAATAAATGAAGAGGTAATTTTCTTTGCTGCAATCATATCATCCCAGACATAATATTCTTCACCGACACCATCAGTAGGTGTTGGCGGTGCGCCATCCGTACCGCCGGATGTTCCAGTAGTAAAAGATGTTGTTTTACCTATAAACAAATAATAAGCATTACCAGAAGTTTCACTGAAAGATTCAAAGAACTGGTCAGCATTATGTTGTCTAAATTTTTCTGTTATGATAGCAGTCATGTTTTTTTCCTCGTTCTATTTATGCACCAGCACCATGTAAAGTTTTTAAAGTTGTGCCCCCAGAATTTTTAATTAATAGTGTTGATAGAGTCTTCAACTGGACAGAACTGATAGCGTCATCTGCCATATTTGCCTCGGCAACCGTATCAGCTGCAATTATAGTTCCTGTTACTGAGTTTGTATCACCAGTTGTTAGCACTGTACCAGTGGCATCAGGAAAAGTGATAGTACGATCTGCGGTTGGATCGGTAACAGTAAGAGTTGTCTCACTTCCATCATCAGTTGCACCCTCAAATACTATGGTAGCACCTGTAGAAGTAATAGTATCACAAGTTAAAGCACCTAATGTGGTTGTACCAGCACCCAATGTACCAGTAGTTACTAAGTTTTCATTAACGAAAGTGATCTCACCAGAACTATCTGTAATAGAACCAGCTGCAACTGTCATGGTGCCAGCAACTACTGTAGTAGTATTTAAAGTAGTATTTGCAAGAGTTGTAATAGTTGCAGATGTTTGTGTTCCACCAACCGCACCAGTGATTGTAGGAGTATTAATTACTGGGGAACCTAAAGTAACAACAGTTGCAGTAGAAGAAATACCACTACATATATCAGACCCATTACCTAGAGCAGTGTAAATTTCGACAAAGTTATCATTAACCTTATCTGCACCGATTCTTAGAGAATCACCAGTACCGTCATCTGCGACTGTTCCTATCCCAACTGCTTGATATGCCATTAAATAACCCTTTCGTCTTCTTCTTTATATTTATACAAGTTCTACTAAACACCTTCAAGAACATCATAAGTTTGATTGGTGTTATCAAAAGTAGTTTTTACTAGTGCGCCATTATTATCAAATGATTCTGCATCTTGGCCAGGCGCCAAAAATCCAGGCGCAGTACCTAATAAACTCTCATGTGTACCATTTTCAAACTGAAGATAACTGCCTGCATTTGTAGATGATCCATCCGTTCCATTCATCTCCATAAGACCACCTGAAGCTTGATCTGATATTGCTGAACTTATAAGGATATAACCACCACCATCTATAAGAACAGCGTCTTCATGAAGAACTTTATCTCCAATATTATCTGAAGAACTGTCAGTCCCATCTAGAATAAGAGAACTATTTTCGTCACTAGAAGTACCATTTGTCCCATTAAGAGCAATGGAACCAATTGTAGATGTACCATCTAAAACAACATCATCCCCTGTATCACCTTCTTGTGATAGAATTGTTGAAGGCGACTCATCCTGTAAAGACATTCTTCCTATAGGCCTTGTAGATATTATTGCTGGGGTACTATAGGTTGGGAATATACTATTATCTCCAATATTTGGATCTGGAATTTCTCCATCATTAATACCAGACTCTATTTCAATAACTTGAGAATCTAATAATAATTTTGATCCAATAGTGCTACTTGATCCTGACTCTAAAAGAATATCTTGGCCAGGAATTCCAGCGGTTTCACTTAAAAATCCTCCTGTCCCATCTTCCAATCCAAAAACTCTACCAGAATTAGATCCATTTGCATCAGTAGCAGTTGCTGTTAAGAAAACTTGAGTATTGTTTTCCAACACAAATTCGCCAGAGTTTTGACTAATTCTAGAATCTGGTGTATTCTCTTGGATGAAATTATCTTCAGCATCTGTAGAACTGCCATCAGTACCGTCCAGTATAATCTTATCTCCTTCTGATACAGCACCGCCACCATATTCTCTTAGAAAAGCACCACCCTCAACATGATGATTCTCCATAAGTATACCAATATTAGTGTTACCATCGATAGATTTATTTTTATCATTCTGTTCTTCAAATATTAAATTATCATCAGCACCACTTTGCATTGCATCTATACCATCAAGAACAATATAATCATAACCAGTAGAATTTAATGCACCCGTACTTCCATCAGAAGATGTACCATCCAAAACAAATCTTCCCCATTCAGAATGTCTATCATATGCACCTTCCATAACCATAATATCTGGGCGCAAGAACTCGTTAATAGGAAATGATACAGTTACATCTTCTTCTGATAACAAAATACCACCTGATGGATTATCTAAAGCGAGATTATCTCCATCTTCGGCAGATAAAGAAAACTTACCTCTACTAACCTGTGCATAGTCATCAAAAGAAACAGAAGTACCAAGCATAAGAGCATCACTTTCTTCCAATTGAATGGGATCTCCACCATACTTAATATCATTAACATCGCCTTTTTCACCAACATCAACTCCATCAAGTATTAAATTATCTGAGTTAATAGTTGGGCCACGTTTACGTAAGGCATCTTCCAATTGAATAGTTGAAACACTAGAAGCCTCAGTAAAACTACCATCGCCCATAAGACCTAAACCATAAGAGGTTAAAATTTTGGGCCTAGGAGGAGATATTTTTACTGTTAATTGTCTTAGGAATAATTTATCACGATCATTATCACCAACTCCAGCTGCAGATTCAGATACTAATTTACTATTTGCATCAGCACCAAGAATATCTGTCCTATTTAAAATAATATTATCGCCATTGGCATCTTCTGATACAATTAAATGTTGTACACTAAAGACACTACTGTCAACTATAATAGCATCAGTAACTATACGACTACCAGCATCATTACCATCTTCGTGTATAATTCTATAGAAAGTGCTTGATCCATCAGTTCCGTTTAGAACAAGAGAGTCGCTATCAGCATCTACAAGATTATAAACTCCTAATGCAGAACCACTCAATACACAATAAGAACCGGCATCGTTAAGTTCACCATCTGAAATACTAGTGCCGTTTAGAATTAGATAAGAATATTCGCCTGTAATATCGAAATTATTTGTACCACTTGCATCAGTACCTTCTAGTATAATTTGATCACCAGCATCTACCTGAGAACCATCATCAGAACCAGTGATAATAATATTGTCACCATCATCGTCTGAATCTTCAGATGCGATAGCATCAAAGCCTGGACTTTCAGCTGCTGTACCATAATCTGTTCCATCAAGAGCAAAATTAAATTGTGACTCACCTCCAGATTCTAACATAAGTTTTTGAAACAAATTACCTGATTCATAAAACTTCGGAATATCAAGTCTAAGTTTAATTCTTAAATTAAATATGGCCTCCAGTACAGAAGCCAGTTCTGGAGTGAATGTTGTTGATGGAACATCAATCCGTCCTCCTCCAGAGCTGGATGGCATAGCCATTGATATTAGAGTAGCAAATGAAACTTTACCAAATGCAGCAAAACCAGAAGGATGTACTGCACGTTTCAATTCGTTCATATATGTAGCTACAGATTGGCCAATTCTAACCTCATAAGAGAAATCTTGATAGTAATATGAATCTTGAATTCTAACAACATCTTCTGAAATTAAACTATCTGTATTTTTATAATTTCCAACTTTAGTTGTTATAAAATCTATCTCAGAAATTAATTTTGCTATGTTTGAAGCAATAACTTTTCCAGTAGCACCACCTGATGTTGTTAACGTCTTTCCTTTAAAAGAATTTTCAGTTTCATTAATCAACCCAGAACCAAAATCAGAATCGTTATCATCAGTACGATCTAATATAATATTACCAGTTAAGAAAGCTTCTGCTTCATATAAAAGATTTTCACCTACATCTGTATCTGATACACCAGCAGAAATTCCGCTTTCTTGCATAAGAAGATTACCAGACCGTTCTGTTGCAGAAATACCATCAGCCTTGAGTACACCTCCAGCATTTGACCCAGACGAATCAGTTTGATCAAAAACTATTCTAATGGTTTCAACATCAGAAGAAATTTGATGACTGTTAAGAATTATCTTACTGCCAGCACCAATTGTTATGGAAGTACCAATGCTATCTTTTTCGATACTTTCTTCATCAATAATACCATCGCCGCCTTCTGTTATTAATCTCGAAGCAGAACTTCCACCGTGGTTTATTGTTTTGTTTTCAAATATATCATAGAAACCATTTATATCTGATGATGAAGAATTGCCATCTTTACCTTCTAGTATAAGCATTTCTTTAGTATTAACTTTCACATCAGAACTTTCTCCTAAGAGTCTACCTCCATCTGGAAGTCCTTCATTAATATCATCTTCTAATTGAATGTTATCACCAGCATCAACGCCACCAGATGCTGTACTGTCTAAAGTTATTGAAAATAAAGATTGAACTCCTATATCAGAAGAACCATCTTCTAATAGTACACCATCAGTCTCATCTAGAGCTCTAATGCTTTCTATAGGAACATTTTTAAAATAAGAATTTATACCCTCTGTTTTAACTTTATCACCATTATTTAAAGTTGCGAAATGAAAAGTTGTAAGAGATGTTACGAAAGCCATTGAATTTCTAGTAGTACCATCTAGTAATAAATTGCCAGTCTCATTCTCTAATTCTATATCATCACCCTCAGAAGAAGGAATCCAAACTACTTGACTATTTGTTATTGATGATTCGAGATTATCATCTCTAATTCTATTTTGTTCCGAATCCGAAACTTGTGATAGTAAATGACTGCCACTATCTAAAGAATTTGAATCTGTACCGTCCAGTAGAATGTTTTCTCCTGTCTCTAAAATAAGAGGAATAGTATCAAGAGAATCTATCCACCCACCAGTAGTGAATTTTTGAATTTTAGACCCATCCAATACAAACTTATCTTTTCTTTGCGTTTTGTTAGACACCATTGGATTAGATTCATATAAAATTGCATCTCCTTCATCATCACTCTGTTGTAAAACTTTACCTCCAGCATCAGTCCCACCAGCATCTGTTCCATCTAAAAGTAATTCATCTCCTGCATTAGAATAGCTACCATCTGTACCACTCAATAAAATTGAATCGCCGACAGATATACCATCAAGCTGAAGTATCATACCACCTGTTTCATATTCGTTATTACTATAGATTTTGAAAAATGAATTTTGTTCGATATCTCTACCAACGCCAGCAATATTTTGATCTTCAAGTTGAATTTTTTCATCATCTAAAGAATAATCAGCTTCATTTTCTAAACTTATTTGATTAATGCGAATATCTTCAGCATCTGTCACGATGGTATCAACAAATCCTTCTACCAAATCTGTTTGAGCCTCTATACCAACAGCATCCGTAATATGAAGGCCTCTATCTGTAAGATTTTCTAAAGTATTGCTCTGAATAACATTATCACCCAAAATTCTAGAGAAAAATACTTCTGTGTTTTCCTCTTGTTCTATGTTTTGAGAAATAATAGTATCTTCTTGTTCCATTTTAACTTTAACACCGTCTTCAATATTTGTAGACAAAACTTGTGTGTTGGTATCGTATGAAGTTACAGTACCTACATGAGAAGACAGTACGGAGGCCGGAGAAAAAGTTCCTGTTACATCTTTTAAAATAAAATTTGTTGGAACCGAAACTGATGGAGCTTCCCTGTAAAGAAAACCAGCATCTAGAATTTCTGCATCCAATATAGAGCCAATATCTTTTGTGGTAGGTATAATTATGGCCCCTGTACCATAAGAACTTGCTATTGTTATAGCTGGCAATGCACCATAACCAGAACCACCACTTGTTAATTTAACTCCAGCTATTTCACCATAAGTAGAACTTGTGCCCAGTTCCTCTACTATTTTAGAACCAATAGAATTATCTGAAACTCTCAATCTTGGAGTACCGAATTCACCAACAATTTTCCAATTAGCATCAGTAGAAGAACTATCTGTTCCATTTAAAACTATAGTATCTTCTTCATGAGTAGAAAAATTAAGTTCTGGATAACAGGCATTTGTTCCATCTTCAAATATAATATAATCACCAGACCCATCGGAATCATCTGAAGCTTCTGATAACATAGCACCGCCAATCACAGAAACATAACCAGTGGCAGATATAGATGCAGAAGTACTACTAAAAACTAAAGCATCACCTACTCTATAATTACTTCCTCCAGCATCTACAACTATTTCATTAACCCCACCTGTAGAAACAGTATTTACTGTTGCAGTTGCTAATCCATTACCAGCCGAAGCGTCCAGAGTTATATTATCACCAACGCTATAAAGAATACCCCCGTCTAGAACAGTAATCCCTGTAACTATTTTTTGAATTACAAATCTTTGTTCCACATCAGAATTCACACCTGTGGCATAAAGTGTTTCTCCTTCAACAAAAGTTCCTACTAATGAATCAGTGTCTATTTCAAATTCAGTGACTGAAGAAGCACCTTGAATCAATTCAAGGGCATTAATAATAAACACAGTTGAACCAGAAGTTCTGCCTGTTAAGATTTGACCTATAACTTCTGAACCAACAGCGCCAGGTGTATTCTCACAACGAATGGTAGCTGGTTTATTCCAATTACCATCAGAAGTTCTTAGCATATATTTTGTGGGATAAAATGTCTCAGCTTCTTCATCAAACATTAACCGTAGAAATAATTTGTGTCCTTCAGAAGTTCCTTTAGCTGCATAAAGGTCTTTAATATTTTTGATAAGATTACGTTTAGATGTTCCTGATGCCAGTGTGTTAGGAATAATATCCATAAACTGTCTTTGCATTTCATCCAGCATAAGAGAAGTAGTGTTGTCTGTATTTGCATAGTCTAGTAATTGTTGAATAGTCTGTACAGGATTAGCACGATAGGTATTTACTATTGCTGTTGCACTAGAGGTTGATCCTGTTATTGTTTCTCCAATTTCAAATTTTTGTTGCGAAGATATAAACATTCTGGAAGTATCATTAGAAAGATCATCTACTAATACAGTTGCAGTAGCTTTAGATGTTGCCCCTGTAATTATTTCCCCTTCTATAAATTTTCCTGTTGTTCCTCCACCTACTTCAAGAACAATTCTTGTTTCATCTTCACCCCAAATAAAATTTGTTGACTCAGTTTCTTGAATAACATTATTGATAATACCATCAACAGTTAATTCTGCAGCTTCTAAGAATTGATAATACTGTTTGAGGAATTCTACAAATTTGGGATGATCGCTCTGAATAAAATCAGGGACTTGACCCTCAATCAGTGGAGAGATTTTTGTTACTAGACCAGAATCAAAAGGTGCCATTTTTAATAACTCGTATTACTTGAATAACTTGTTGAAGTGGTGTATGATGAACTTGCACCAGAATCTCCTACAGCAATAGTATCTATTTCTCCTGATACAGATATGTTAACCATATCTAATTCTAAGATTTGATTACGAACAGGTACAATATCCTTAGATGAGGGTATAACCGTCATCCTAATTTTAGTTGAAGGTAAACCATCAACATTAGATATGGATGAAATTTTTATTGCATTAATTATGACATGACCCGTTGTATAATTTATAGTACCAGCTGTTGAATCGATATATGTTCTTGTTATTAGTCCTTGATACCTTCTTAGGTTTCCTGACCCATCATCATCAAAGAAACTAACCTCTGTTTCTATTCCTACAATAAACCCAGTGGAACCTACAATACCACCAGAAGACTTATTATGTTCAGTGTGAGGATTATAAAATGCATTATTAAAATAAAGATTATACCCAGTATTATCAGTAGTGCCTAAAATGGGGGTAAAGTATTTTGCTAAAGTGACATTTGTAACATTACTTAAAATAGAATCATTCGTATCATCAATTAATGTTGACACATAAGAATGTCTAAACATATTATTAAAACTTTTTAGTGAATTATTATTATAATTCGTAAGCGTAGTATTAACATCGGAAACAAGAGTATTTTTTTCTTTAGTTGTTTTACTGGAATCAAAACTAAAATTAACATTTAAAATAATATAGACAATCTCTGGATCGATAATAACTGGAGTAATAGACGCAACATTGTATTTTCGAAAATCAGATATTAATTGAGCTTTCTGTGCAGATGTTAAAACATTCCCTGTAGTAGATTTAATAGAGATATAAACTCTTCCGTATGAAGCAACATCAGTTACTCCCAAACTAGGATCATAAGAACCGACATCACCACCAAAGACCATAACTGCTTGTGTTTGTGGAAATAATTTTTTCGCATATAACTTATAGTCTTCTGATGTTACGCATCTTCCTTGAGAAGCATAGTCTAAAGGAGCATTAATTTTAATGGAAGACAATGCCTCTGATTCACTTCCACCTACAGCCTTATTAAGGGTTGTCACTGTTACACTAGTAACCGTATCAATTGAACCAGAACTAGTAAAAGAATCAGCTCCATTTGCCTCTTTTTTATTTGTTACCACATATTTAAGAAAAACAACATTACCATCCGTTAAATTTTTACTTACAACTCCATCTCCAAAGTATACTTCAAATTTTCCTGCTTCTACTTCTTGAAGATAATAAACATTACTATTTCTAGTTAATTGAGAAATATCTGTTGCTTTTATAAATGTGGTGGTTGCCGTATCAGTTGCAGAATTTTGTACCTCTACTGACAGAGTCGAAGTGTCTGCTGAATCTTCTGGTAAAATAAATCTTTGATCAACACTACTATAATCTACTGTATACCTAGATGTAACATATGTGCCTTCATAAATTTTAATATTATTAAAAGGTATTGAAGACCCGGCAGTTGTCCTTGTCATATCTTCTACAGTAACAAACTGATAATCTATATTATTAACTTTGGTAGTAAACACTGTTCCTGCTGACATTGTTGCGGAACTTAATGTTGAATCATTTAAAATAATATTAACATCTGCATAAGGAGCTCTACAAGAATCTACTTCATACCCCAATGTTTTTGCATGAGACACGATGCTGGATCGCAGGGTTGAAGTGTCCATGAACATTTCATTTGCAACCATATTCAAGTTAAAACCAAGATAGTGCGTATTGTATGCTAGAACATCTAATAGAGAATTTATTCCAGAACCTTCAAAATCATAATCTTTAAAAGTAGTTTGTGCTTTAAGAAATGTTTTAAGGTTTAATTTTATATCATCAAAATCAAATTCAGATACGTCTAGTCTTCTATTGGTTCCATTGGCCATTATCGTATTCTCTCTAATGCTAGTGTTAATTCAACTAGTTCTGATGGGGCATTAACAATATAAAATTCTACAGACACTTCATAAGAATTTTGATCTAAATTTGGGGAAGCCCTTACCCCCACTAACCTTGCCCTTGGTTCAAAATTTTCTATAACATCTTCAACCTGTCGGGCAAGAATGACTGCTGTTGTTGGAGTCATCAATTCAAATAACATCCCCCGTACTCCAGAATATATTTCTGGGTGAAATGGTTTTTCGTATTGATTTGTTAATACAAGATTTCGTACTGATCTCTTTACTGCTTGAACATCATATATTATATTTACATCTTTATCAGAATTATTCATTCCGAAGAAAAGGTCTAAGTCAGAATATATCTGAGCAGACCTAGAAGATTTGTTCTGGCCCTGAGCATCAGTATAAGCATCGTTATTTCTTAGACTTTCTGTAATTGCCATTTCTTCGAACTCCTCTACATATTATTTATACAAATGTTAATGAGTTTGTTTCATAGAATATGGAGAATATTTACCCCATATTTCTTTTGCTTCTTTTCTTACAAACGGTTTACTTTTCTCACCCTTAATCGGATTCGTGATAGTAAGGAAAACTTTCTTACCTTGTTTCCATGCCGCAACCTTATTTGATAGATTTTCTAATCCACTAATACTATTACGTCCAGCCTTTCTAGACCATGAAGATACATTTCTTCTTTCTCCGTTAGATACTTGACCTTCGCTTGATTTCTTCTTACCCATAATATTTTTCCTATGCGTCCATTTGTTCTGAGTTTGTTTGTAACCTTTTCGCCTTTGCATTAAACTTAAATACCGCAGATTCCAAGTTTGACGCCAAACTACTTAAATTTGATTCCATTGCTTCTCTTGATAATTTATCACCATATAATCCTTTTGTTTCATCTGCTGTTATACTTTCTGAAAAAGAATGTGCAAGTTCTTTTAATGAAGGTAAATCTGCGAGTAATGATGCTTTTGCTTTCTCTATCGCTTCATTCAGGCCTGAAGGCAATTCGAAGTTTGGTATGGCTGCAGATAATGCTGAAGATAAGGATACACTGGATATTCCAGCTGATAAAGCTTTCGCAGCAGATGCAAGAGTAGTAGATGCTTCAGACACTATACTATCTAAACTAAATCCGCCAGCAGTAAGACCAGAACCGAATTTACTGGCTAAAGAAGATAACGAAGCTGCATATTGAGAACTACCAGGCGTTAAATTTGTTAATGCAGTTAGTTCCGATTGTAAGTTTAATGATGGTAGAGTAGGTAATGTAGGAATAACAAGGCCAGTTTTTGCTTTCAAATCTTCTAGGTCTGCTTTAAGCTTATCCACTACATCTGCAGCATCTTTTGATTTGTTAGCTACAGCGGCAATGTCTATACTTTCCACTTTTGCTGCGACTGCATTAAACAATGCGTTTGCGCCAGGCAAATTTGGTGTTGTAAAATCTACCATTCTAATCTCCTACATTAACATTCGCAGAACCAGCTGCGGTTGGGGTGGGATTATGACCTGCTGAGTCAGCTAATCCGTTATCGGGTGTATGATTTACAACAGCAATCCCTTTTATGAATACGTTTTTAGACCCAGCAACTAATGGCCCTGATCCATGAGTGTTAAAATTACCATGTACCGCAATAAGTTTTTCATTTGCAAATACATTAGTGTTTATGCTTACCACAGTGGTTGCATCACACGATCTTGCATCTCCATGTCTATGAACGGGGGCCATTATGGGTTAATATCCACTTTAGTAGTACCAACGATTGTATATATCGTTCCAGCAGTACTGTCTATTGTATTACCAGCGGTTTCGACTATACTTATTCCAGCTTTTAGAGTCGTACTCCACTTAGATCGAATATCTACATCTAGAGATTTTACTGAAAAGTCAAATCCAGCTTCTTCTAAAATATCTAAAAATGCACTTCTCTTCATAGAACCACCTGTAGTCTTTTGTGTTATATCACCAGTAACAGTATGTTTAAAGTAACCCTCAACTGCTCTTATTTCATTTCCTAGAATAGTAACGGTCTGATCTTTACCAACTCTACCCTTTACTTCATCATTTATGTTGTATGAATAGTTGCCTCTAATCTCAGATTCTAGGTTTCCGCCAGAAGAACCAGCACCTACCTTAACTCTTTCGTTCTTATGTATCTTACGAGTATAGTCACCCTCTACCTCAAGAATGTAGTTACCCTTTATCAATTCTTTCTTAGTTCCCTCAATCGTAAGATTTACATTCCCCTTTATAAGAACATTAGAGGAACCAGCAATAATTTCGTAATTCGATCCGACAACCTTTACAACCTTATCACCTAAAGGATGGATTTCCTCAAATGTTCCCGAAGAGTGTTCTCTAAGAAGTCTTTCTCCGCCAGGCGAATCATCAATCTCCATAATATGTCCTGCTTCAGATTCGAACACATGGTTCAATGGATATTTTGCTGACATATAGGGGTCTGCATCTTTCGTAAGACCTTTTGGATGCGGTTCATCCCAAGGAACTACAGGATCAGGGCGACCTGTACCTAGAACGGACGCATCTTCTACGGAAGGTATGTGTGGTCTGGTTGCGGTAGGTATAGAAGTTCTTCGGGTTTTACGTCTTTTTTCTAGAGCTCCATGTGTTTCGGAAGTAACTCCTCTAGAAAGTCTAGAGGTATCCGTTTCACGATAGGTATGACCAGATGGCCGGGTGAACTTCCCCTTTTTTTTATCTTTAGTATCCTTGAGAGCCCCCAAAGGATATGAACCATACTCATTCTCATCTTCTGGATTGTAAGCATAGATTTTTTTACCTTCCTCATCCACTTGCGTAGACTCTTTGTGGCGGGGATCATTAAACCCTGTTTTGAAATCCGCTACTTTTGACGGTTGTCCTGGCAAGGAACCTATAATGATCGGTTGTTGTTTTTCAACAGCATCCCGAAAAAATCCAATAACCCAAGACCCTTCAACCAACCAAGAAGGACTGTTGCCCATACCATGCATGGCAGGATCTGTAACAGGATGCATAACATGAGCCCAAGGTAAATCACTGGTAGGTATATCCGTAAGACTAGGTGAGTGAAAACCCAAGCATCTTACTCGGCAACGACCTTGAAGCTCAGGATCCTTACGATCTTCTACAACACCAACGAACCATACAAATCCGTCAATACCCATAAAATAATTATCTGATTGTGGCATATTAATCCTTATAATAGTATATAATTCTATTTATAAGGATTAATGGAGCTCCGCATTACGTCCTAGTCGATGAGCATCAGGAAAGTATTCTTCCACTTTAAGATCAGTCTTACCCTGATCCCTATACATCTCAACGATTTCATATGCTTCATCTTCTGTCATCCCATCTTGTATCATAAGATATACTTCTGGTACTTCGGGATCTTCTAGAATCATTATACGAAACTTATTTAAAGTTTCTATCATAGAATTTTATTTAGACTCTCTGAAGTTTCTAAAAAGAAATTTTTACAGGAGATATGTTGCCAGAAACGATGATTCTCTCTGAATCATCGCCTTGTAGAGGTACTTTATGGCGTACCCAGCCAGGAAATATAACTATCTCACCAGAAATAGGGTATATAGATAAGTCTGCATCTGGAAATTGTATAGGGGAATCATTCGATCCACATTGTATGTAATAAACAAAAGACCAAACATGTGGCCAGTGGTCATGCACCTTTGTCCAATCGTTTTTCTTATAGATAGCACCCCAACAATCGTAAAGTTCCATCTCCAAATCGTGTGGACTGTTCTTTCTAGCAATCTCTATT
>Ga0308024_1000484_pt1 | contig 16235 bp, 33 predicted proteins | sample Neamet420_FD_201295 | JGI IMG/M metagenome (GOLD analysis project Ga0308024, IMG submission 201295) | Marine microbial communities from water near the shore, Antarctic Ocean - #420 | ecosystem: Environmental > Aquatic > Marine > Unclassified | place: Southern Ocean | collected 2014-10-03
GTTTTTTCAAATATTAAGTATCTAGGCATAATTTTATGATTTTATAATTTTATGATTTTTAAGCATCCAGAAGAATAATAATACAGATACACAAACTTCTAAAACTAATTTAAAGTCTTGTCCTTGTTCGCTTTTTAAAAAATCAACTATTCTCATTATCTTTGATATTTTGATTTCAAAACTGGTGATCCAGTTGCTTGAAATGTATTGACATTCATAGAGTATTTAACATCACCTATCTTTGTTCTACTATACATTTCATTCCTTATCATTTCACCACTTCTTTTAGGTGCATTATTATAAGGATTAAAATCATTAAATTTAACAACGGATGAATTATCTCTAATTGATGGTCTTGTAGTATCTAAAGATCCAGATTGTTTTTCAGTTAATGGATTTCTCATTCCTTGAATTACATAAGCTGATCTTTTTGGTGCAACTACTCCACCTAAAATACTAACATCACGATCATTCATCATTGAATTTAATTGATTATTTTTTTCAATTTCATTTAATGTACCTCTCATTCTTGTATTTTTCATATTTATATTTTTTATATTATAAACAAATTACTCCTATTCCGAAATAAGTCATATCTCTAACATCACCATTATTTCCTTGTGTTGCATTGTAATTAAAGTTATATCCAGATGGTACATTTGTTCGTATAGAACCAATTTTACCTTCTGCATCATACCATAAAGATGTTATTGTATAAGTACCATCTAATGCACTATCTGTATTAGAAATTGTAAATTGATTTCCTATTTCAGTTGCAGTACTTTCTGGTCTAATATCATAAGTACCAGTAGCCGAATTTGGTATAATACTTACCCACATATCACCAGCAATAGATGTTACCTCATGAACTTCCTCTAAAGGATAACAACCACTTTCTAAACCAGTAATTGCATCTGTTGTTCCAGAACCATCACCTCTTTCAGAAGTACCTTTTGATTTCATTACAATATAAGCTATTAACATAACTGCTAAAGCTATTACTACATATTTGATTGTGTTACTTTTTTTTGCCATTTTTTAAGTTTTTTTTAAAGTTATAATATTCTAATATTTCATTATTTTTTTTCCTACATACATCAATAAGACTACTAATAAGATAAGTATAAAAACCTTTCTTATCGTTAGGACTAATCTTTTTTTTTTACATCAGATCGTAATTGATCTAAATTTAAGTTAGGACAAGGTTTAGGACTGCCAGTTTCAGTATGACCTATAATGCTTGAACTAGGTAAATTATATCTATTACTAATTTTTGCTAAAGTATATACTAATGCATTGTATTTTTCTTTTGTTAAAAGATCATAATTATCACTACTATCATTACATACATGATCACCAGTAATTGCCACCGATACACTCCTACTATTATAACCACTAGCATGATAAGATATTACCTCATCTCTATTAGTTTGAAATATACTACCATCATCAACAATAAAATAATGATAACCTATACCAGCCCAATCATTTGTATTAACATGATAATTTGCAACACTATAAGCACTAAATTTACCATTATCAGATGTATCTGTTTGATGCACTACAATACGATCTATTGTACTAGTATCTCTTAATGCATAAGTTTTAGTAGGATGTTTTAATAAAAAAACTGATATATCTTCTATTACTTTAAACATCTTATTTTTTTCTAAACTTTCTTAACTTCATAATTAATCCTAAAAGTACTAAAACTTGAATAGATATACTAAGTACATCACTAATAATATCAAATGTTATATAACATAAGATACTATTAATTTTACCAATAAACATAGATAACATTAATGCTATTGATAAAAAACTAAAATCTAATATATCATCCAAATCTAAAATCATTATTTTATTAAGTTTGTAACAACTCCAGCTAGTACAAAAGCTATAAAAATAGATATTATAGTAATTGGTGATAATTCTACTGATACTTTTATTGATCCGTTTCCAGAAATAATATCATATAAAGTTTGGTCTGGATAATTTGATGGTATCATAATTTATTTTTGTTTTGATTTAAAAAATTTGTGAAATACTCCTTTTTGTTTTGTTTTGTTAGGAATAATTTTACTTATTACCCAAACTATTTTATTCAAAATTGAATTGTCCTTATCTGATGGTGTAATTCTAACTACAATTTCTAAAATTGCAATTAAACTCCAAACTATTGTACTTAAACTTAAACTATCTAAAAATTCCATATTATATTTTTTTTAAATTTATACTTTTGGCACTTCTACACTAGGTGCTGATACTTTACCTCTATTTTTCCACATATAGTAACAAACTCCTAATGCTAATGCTATTAATCCTATTTTTTGCCAATCTATTGATTTATTTCTACTACCATCACTAAACCTCTCAACATTTTGTTTTGCTTTGTTTTTTTGACAACCACAACCACCAGTTTTCTGTTCTGGTACTGGCTGATCACCTAAAATTTCATTTTCATAATCTGGAATTATTTGAACATCATCCATTACTTCTCCATTTTGTGTACTCATTTTGCTTTGTTTTTTTTGTTTGATTTAATTTCTACTACTATTACGACTAGTATTTCTATTCGTATTTCTACCTCCAGAATTTCTGGATGATAAGTTGGTTAAGATAGGCATAAACCAGCTTAAAACTAATAAAGCTAATAATAATTCCCAAACTTTTATTTTTCTTGATCCTAATGTGAAAACTTCTGTTTCACCGAACCATTTTACCTCTGTTGTTGTTTCTGTTGTTGTATTATCTCCTTGTGGCATAATATTATTGTTTTTTAATATAATTTACATCCATATAACTATATGGTGTTACTTTTTTTCCCCCCTCTAATTCATTAAAACCAATTTGCTCATCTGGTGAAAATTGAATTAAAGCTATTTCAACTTTAGACATAACTCTCATTAATTTTTGTTTTGTTTTACAACAAAATTGTCCACTTGGTTCTAAGATATTTAATCTTTCTATATTGTTTAGTCTTTGTTGTAATAATAATACTTCACATGAATTATCACCTAATCTCAAAACTTTATTTTCGTTTATTACATTTCCAGTACATTCTCTGCCAGATATATCATTATTTTTAAATCTAGGTTCTTTACAATTATTAGTTTTTTTAGCAAATGATTGTACTGGAGTATTCATGTTTCCTTTTCTTAGTTGTTTCCCTCCAGCATTTGGAGTATCTAAAAAATTAGATGCTAAATTAGTAGATGTTCTTTTTTTCATTTTTGCTAATAGATAAACAAAAATCAAAATAATTAATCCTATAATGTAATTTTTCTTTTTCATAATATTATTTTAACAAGCACCTCCACTCATACATCCAGAACATTCACAACTATTTCCACCAGCACCTTTATTACAAGGACACTTAACTTTATTGCCTATTCCATGCCACCTTTTAACTACACATTTCCCCCAACATCCCCACGCTTTTTTACCACCACTATATATAATTCCTCTTGGTCGCCCATCATCTTCTTTCCATTTAGCCGAAATTGGATCATAAACTATTGCACCTATTCTTCTTGGTGCTTGTGCAATATCTAAAGGATGTATTCTTACGATTTTACCCTCCATATTTGATGGTCTAGTTGGTGAATTAGGTGCATTACCATTTGGTCTGTTAGATAGCATAGGTTTTGATTGACTTGCCCTACTATCCATTATATTAAATTCTTTTCCTAATTCTTTTGATCTTATATAATCTGGAGTTTTTATACCCCCTCTAATTCTACCATCATAAGATGTACTAAAGCCCATACTTCTTGGATCTGCCGGATTAGTAGGATTTGGTCTTATTGGATTTCCTCCACTTCTTCCAGAGTTTACTCTTATACATTCAGTATTACAAGCCGAAGTACATTTATCATAACCATTATAAATAGTAGAAGTTGAACTACATTTATATTGGGCTGATGATCCACCTCTTACTTGTCCACCACCAGATGCAATTAATCCGTTACCAGAATTACTATCACATGGATCACAACCACCATTAGCAGTCATTTGACCATAACAAGTTGATGTACCTTGCACTCTTGAACAATTATAACTCATATCTATTTATTTTTTAATTTTTATATTTTTATTAAGCACTATTAGTATTACAATAAGGATCATTTGCATTTGGATAATTACTTACTGCACCAGTACCACAAGGTAAAGTAGTTAAGATAGAAATATACCCACCATTACCATTACAAACTGAATGGCAAAGATGTGCATCTGCCGGTGCTTGACAAATAGAATTATCACAATTACAGAATGGATCAGCCGAGCAAGTACTATCATAATTTGTTGATCCAGAACTACAACAAGAGGTTCTCATTCCTTGCGAAACCACATCATTTAAACATAATGATTGATCACAAGTACAATCTGGATCACCAGAACAAGTAGCATCAAATTCTTGACTACTACTATCACAGCAACCAGTACGACCAGTTATTAAAGTACATTGACTTTCTGAACATTGACAACTAATATCACCATCACAAGTAGGATCATAATCACTAGCTAAAATATTACAACACGCTTGTCTTGGATAAAGGCATGATCCATCTTCTTCTGTTGCTAAAGCATTATAATTTGATGCAACTAAATTAGTACATCCCATTACAGAACCACCAGCACCATCTCCACTATCATCTGTTGTTTTTGCTACTGATTTGGTTTTATTCCAAAAGTAAAGTAATATTAAAATTACTATTACTGCAATTAACATTTGTTTTTGTTTCATTTAATTTAATTTTTTCATTTTAACATCAATTTTACTATAATCAACCATATAATAATTATCAACTATACTTATGCTATTTTGATAACCTAATTTTATTAGATCTTGTGCCATAACTCCAGAATAAAGATCTTTACCATTAATGTAATTAAAAGAGTATATTGGTATTCCACTTGGTGATAAACCTATTTTATTAATATTTTCTTTTAATCTAATATCACTAAACAATCCCCAACCAGAACCAAAGCCAGAAGTTTCTGGTACTGCTACTCCAATACCTTGCCCATAATCACAAGTCATAAGATCATTATCTGCAAAATCACAAGTATCAGCACTAGCATCATAATTAGTTGCATTTGTATCACAACATCCATAAACGAAAAAACAAGATCCATCATCATGTGTTACATCTGAATTATAATTTAATGCATCTGGATCAGAACAACCATTTAAAATATTAGTAGTACCAGTAGTTGAAAAATCTAATGATCCAAAAGAAAACATATCAGTATTCATTCCACCTTTATTCTCAATAATCTTTTTTTCAGTATAAAACCACACTACCAATACCAAACATATTGATATTATTATTACTATATATGTATTTTTACCCATTTTTAATTTTTTTAACCGATTGGTGCATCTGTTATATTTAAAGATCCAGTTGAATAATCCATTGGATTAGGTTCTTTTGCCTTCATTTTAGTATATACCACATAAAATATTAATAATATTACTACAATAGCCACTATATTTTTCTTTTTCATAATTTTTTATTTATTAAGCATCTGGATTAACTCCATAAGGTCTTTGTGCAATATTAGTTTGCGTTAGTGTTAAGAACATTACTACTAAAAATACTGATGCACCCCAGAACATTGGACTTTTTAAGATTTTTTTCATTTTTATTTTTTTATTAAATAGAACCCTAGCCCTAAAAGAACCATTCCTATTATTATTGGTGCAAAAATTTGTTGAGTTTTTTTACTGGCAATAGCTAATTCTTTACTTTCAGTATTATAAGCAACTACACTTATCATTGAATTAGTTTCTGCAATTAATTGATCTAAATATGCTTGACTTGTTGCTTGTTGATTATCTACTGCTAATTGACTAGTTGCATTTGACCAGACAATTAATAATGCATTTAAGTTATTTAAGTTATTAGTTGGTACATTTTTCCAATTATAATAACAACTTTCTAATCCATTTTCAGACTTATAGCAATATGCTCCTTTATCCTTGCATCTACAAACACACGCACCTAAAAATGTACACAATCCTTTGCAATTTGCACAATCAATTTCTTTTTGATCCCATGTATTTTTAATTGATGTTGATGCATTATAAATTGCTCTCATTATTGGTTCTGCTAAAGCACAATAATTTTCAACTTCATTAAGATCAGAACTATTACCAGCATTTGCAAGTATTGTATTAGTTGCAGTATTCATAGTACCAGAAGGACTTGAATAACTACAATTAAATCCAGTTTCTGCCGGTAGAGTTACTGATGTTGTTTGTCCATCATTCCATGTATATTCAAATTTTGCCATTTTATAAAGAGTATATATTTCTATTAATATAGTTTATGTTTCTATATGTATTTTTTGCGTTAGGACTTGTATTTATTCCGTATTTCATTTGAGGTTTCTTTTTTCTATTAATTCCTTGTAAACGAGTATTGAATGATATATCATTAGATCCACCTAACATATAATTAGGATCTCTTACTTTTTTAATTTTTGGTGTATTATAAGCCATGTTTTTTTTTTAAAATGTTATTGCTATTGATGATCTACTCCAAATTGCTCTCATATATGTAGTTTCTCTACATTGATCAAAATAACTATCACAACTAGGAACACAATCACTTACATATATTAATGATGTAAAAGGTGCATTTTCTAATTCACCAGCAAACCAACCAAAAAGATCTCTTTGTGATGTATTTTGTCCAAAACCACCATCATAAGATCTAGTACCGAATGATGCATATACTTTATTTAAAGATGCACCATTTAAACATTCTAATGAACCCATTATACTAGTAGTATTAGTACCAGCACCTTCCATATATATCTCTAAATTATTAGCTAATAAATCACTTTCACTAGAAGATATTGTATCTGGATCTGAATTTTGAGAATTATCATTAGGTGTAATTGTAGGTAAAGTATTATCTATAAAATCATCAACATCAATACTAGTTTTACTAGGTTTCCACTTTATTTTTGAAATTAGCGAATACACAACAAAAAGCACCAACAAAAGTAAAATTACCTTTATCAGTACTTTCTGCCATGATCCCTCAAACAAAGCAAGACTTTTATACATTATATATTAAATTTTTCACAAATACATTTTTCAACTCTATCACTTTCCATTAATGTTAAAACTGGTGTAGGTGTATTATGCTCATAAACATATTTTATTGCATACTTACACTTTACAAACTCAATATTTTCTTGTGTTTCAGCTTGAACTTGAACCATAGCCGAATTAATATCAGCATCATTATCTATCAAATTCATAGTTTCAAAAAATATTTGTTCTGCATCAGCATTTTTCATATCTTCCCACAAGGTCGCACACGCTTGACCTCTTTCAGATTTTTTTCTTTTCCAATAAACGAAAATCAAAAGAACTACAAAAATTGATATGATAGTAGTTTTGTTCATATTATGATGCCGGTGGTGTTACTGCCGGAGTTGTTGCTTTTTTTACTAACATTGGTGCAACTACCATAAAATATACTACCATAGCAACCATTACTGATACTATTGTTGTGGTGTTAATTAATTTTCCCATTTTTTCTAAATTTTTTTTGTTAAATTATTATTTTTTTTTCTTTTTCATTACCTTAACGACCACGACAACTAATAAAATCATTACTACAACTAAAATAATTACTCCAGTTGTTTGATCATCTTTATTAGAACTGCTATCACTATCAGTTACATAAGGCATACTTACTTTGTTTTATTTTTTTTCAATACTAATATAACTACAACTAACATTAACACTCCTAGACCTACCATTAAGTACATCATTTGTTGCCTTTGTTGTTCTAATTGCATTAAGTATAAACTATTATCTTGTTGTGTATTTGGTGGTTTTAACAATCCTAATGCATAACCCCATGTTAATGCATTTTCTCCAATTACATTCCAATTCCATCCAGATGCAGTCGCTAACCATCCACTACCACCACCAGATCCATTTGGACAAGCAATTTCTGGTGTAGTTGGATCACAACCACCAATAGATGCATCATATATCCCCTGACAATCGCATTCTGTTTCGTTTAAATTTGGCATAATTTTTTATTTTCTATTACTTAAAAAAAGTATTAATACTACAAACATTATAAATCCTATTACTGCTATAAATACTGATTGAGGTATTCCTAATACTTTTGTTCTTTCTATTTTATCTAACTCAAAGGCATATTGCTCATTTAACATTTCTTGTTGCAATTCCATTATGTCCTCTTGCTTATAACTATTCCAGATCGTACCAGCAGTATTTAAAATCCCACCAACTAAATTAGCAACCATTAATCCAACACTCATGTTAGCTTGGCTTGGAGGTTGTTGAGTTTGTAAATAATTAGCAAATCCACCAGTATAATTAGTAGCACCATCATTATATGGTACATGGAGAATTTCAGATACTTTGTCTAATGCAGTTTCATCTGTACCATCTTGAAGTAAAGTATCTACTACCTCACGCATTTGGAGATTAGATGGATTTTGTGGTAATGGCAAGGACAATCCAGAGATATTATTTTCTACTGCATCTGGATTATTATCTATTATGAAATTAACTCCAAACTCAAAGTCGGTGCTTAATAATTCAATTATTTGTTGAGAGGTAAGACCTCCAGATTGTTCTGCCATTCTATTTTGCATAACGATTTTCGTTTATTGCGTTAATTATACTAAAAATCCTTCTACGAAAAATGTAAGTATTACTTTTTCAGTACCTTGTACATTTACTTCAATTCCAGTTTGTCCATCAATTACAAATCTTTCATCAATAGTTAATAATTTACTATCATATTGCGTATTTCTTTTAGCTTTAGCAATAATGTTTGGATGCTTAACTACACGACCATCAATAGATCCTCTTGAAATATCAAAAGTTTGTGAAAATTGTCCAGCATCATTAGTTGTTTGGTAGTTAAAACCAGAAATAACGATTGGAGTTGCATCTGTTGTATTTGATAATGCACCAGAATTAGTTACTTCTAAAGTAGTTGATGTTGCTGATGATAAAGATCCGTTAATTGCTCTTAGCACTAAATCATTATCAAAAATTCTAAATTGTTTTGTTACTGATGTTGTGTTTGTAAGTGTTACTGAAAATGCTGATACACTATCTTGATTACTAATTGTTTTCATTCTTTTTTGTTACCAGTTTTTGCTGGATTTTTTTTAATTAAATTAATTGTTAAATTCCGTAAACATTTGTGGTTAAATTATCATAAAGTGAAATTGGCATACCAGATAATGATTGAGGTTCTGTAACTGATGTACCTCCAACGCTATCTAATGTATCTGTATTTATAATTTTATTTAATGTTGCACTTGCGTTTACTCTTTCGGTAGTCTGTCTACTATTTCCAGTTTCACAACCTTTCATGTTTACATCACCAAAATTACTTACTCCTACTTGCTCTCTTAAAGGAACTTGCTTTCCTTGAAAATTAGGTGTTTTTTTCTTTGTTTGGTAGTTTTTGTATATATTAGGACTATTGAATACAGATTTTTTACAAGGACTACAATCTTTTTGTCCAGATCTTGTATCTAAATAACCTAAAACTACACTTCCATCTTTACATCTACATTCAGATCTAATCACTTTACCCACTTTCATCTGGGTATCATCTTGCTTTTTTTCGTATAATGTTCCTACTGGCTTATCTTTAACTTTTTGTATTCTATTATCTGGATTAAAAATATACCTTACACTTTCTTGAAATAATCCTAAAGTACTATAATCATCATTTTCATCATTACATCTCCTATGATCTGGATTTTCTTTGCAAAAGTTTGTACTTATAGCACTACATCTTGGATCTTGTGGAAATTCAGCACAAAATTTCTTATCATTTTCTGATATTGGTGCTTTATCTCTTGGTTTTGGTATAAAAGGTGATGGAGGTGATAAATTATTTCTTGGTTTATTTATAGGATCAAAAGAAACATCACCAAAATTTTCTGGTTTTGTATCGGTTTCATAACTATATACTCCTTCTGGACTTAAAGATTTTATATTTTCTTCCTCCCTTGCATTACCTATTGCTTTAGGATTAAATGATGGATCAAAATTTTCTTTTGGATTACTCTTAGGTTGTATATCAGCCATTTTATAAATAAATTTGTGGCAAATATCATAAATAAATATACTTATAATTTTTTATTTATATAAAATAAAAATAAAACCTTTTTATAAGTCTGAAATGTTAAATACCTTATAATGATGGTGATCTGGATGTTGGTTTACTTGATCAATAGCTAATCTTAACCTATTTATTTTTTCCTTATCAGTTGAATTTCTTAATCTAACTAAACTATCATTAGTTTTAAAACAAATTAAATGTGTAGCAAATGTATAAAATGATGCCGGTACTTCACTTAATCCATGTGCTACTGCAAAAACATCTATTGAGTTTTGCCTTCTTCTAATTAATATTCTTCTAATACTTTCATCCATTCTACTCTTTAAGTAAAATCTACAATCATCTAATATTAAAGATCCATTTTGAAAATTAATAATATGATCAAGATCTTCTATTGTTGGTGCTAATATTTTTGCTTGACCACTTTTTAATTCTCCACAAGTTTCTGGTTTTATTTCCTCTACATGATCCCATTCCATTCCATCTGGATCTACTATTAATGCTTTACCTCCCTTTTTTTCAATTAGATCATTAAGTAAACTTGTTTTACCAGTACCATTAGTACCTACTATTATAAAAAACAAACTTTGCCTTGTACTCATATTATTTTTTTTTATATTTTTTATACTTATCTATTTTATTAATAAAATCCCAAAAGAACAAACATGATAAACATATTGCTAATGGTAGAATAAATAATATTAAAAATCCTTTAATCATTTTTTAAAATTAGTTTCCCACCATAACATAATTCTATATAAAAAATTATAAAATCCATTAACTCCAGCACTATTAGTAGATTTATACATTTTACTCATTATTAATACTATTGCAAAATTACCCTCTAATTTATGACCTATTCCATCAGTAATATAAGGTATTGAAATAATTAATAATATATATAAAAAATTAAATTCAGTAATAAACAAATAACTAAAATATATTTGTAGCATTGATGTTAAAAAATGAAAAAATATATTTAATTTGCTAGTGTGCCAAATTTTAAAATCAGAATATCCTTTTAAAAATTTTTTACTCGGTTTATAATTAAAACTATTTATTACCATTTTTCTTGTGGACATTTTTGATTTTTTAATTTTGCCTTCCATGACAATTTACATCCACAAGTTTTAGGTATATAATTTTTTAATAAAAATACTCCACAAGTCAATCCAATTCCTTTAGAATTTCTTACATCCTTACAATCTTTACAGATATTAATTCTTTTATCGTATGTATTTAGATCTGTTTTCATTATGATGCATTAGAATTGCCTTTATAACCTTTACTAGATCTTTTTTTATTATCCTTACTTCCTTTAGGTCTGCCTTTTTTCTTAGGTATAATAATTGGCGTAATTGGTTTTGGTGCATTAAGATCCTCTTGATCTCTCATTATTTGCTCATGATCTACTGATTGTATGTGATCTGGTATTTGTTCTGCTACATCATTTTGAGCATTTTTTCTAGCTTGTGCCTTTTGATTTGCTTTTTCTTTCCTTTCTTGTATTGCAGTTATCATAGTAGGTGCATACACAACTAGTAATACAACTCCAAACATAACTTCTGGACTAACTTTAGCACCTCTTTTTCTTAGTAATAATTCTAAAGGTTTTTTTATCTTATTTTTTTTATAATCACTAACTGCATATTTTTCTGGATTATCAAAATCTTGTGCAATACCCATAGCTAAAGTTTGCATCCCTAGATCAATTATTTCAACTCCCATTTCAGCCATTAATTTCTCATCTTCAAAAAAATCATTGTCAAAATCATCATCTGATTTTTGATCTGTCTTATCATCATCAAAATAACGATCATTAAGATTTTCTGTTTCTACATCATCATCTACATCATCATCATTATCATCACCATCAAAAATTGCCGAATGAACATCTGGTGTTTCAGTTTCAATCTTTGCATCTTGCATAGGTATTTTTAATACACTAACTAATTCACTTGTACCTACATCATCAATTACTTTTGTTTCTGCCGGTATCGTATTTTCTACTGGTTTTTCAGTCGTTTCTGTTTCAATTATTGGTGTACTTTTTTGATCCATTTCTAACTCCTTTGTTTGTGCATTTTCAACCATGCTATCTGCATTGTTCTTTATTTTTTCTTTCATTTTTCTTGCTTTTTTATTGATTTGTTTAACTCCTTTTGTTTGATCATTTTTTTTATCCATAATTCTGGGTGTTGTTTGAAATACTTTTTTTGTTTTTCTCTATTGATTACTTTCTTAGTATATAATTCTAAAATATCTATTGGATCTTTTTTTTTCATTAGTTGTTTAAGTAATTATCATCTTTGATCTGATCATTAATTAACTTAAAAATATCTCTCATTCTTCTTTGCATTATTTCATCAAAAGTATATACCGATATTTTTTTACCATCTTTAATAATTGATTTGTAACATAAGGTTGAATACATTACTAATTTACTAGATATTTTCCAATCCCATAACTCACATCCAGTTTCTTCTTCTATTAATCTACATCTTACATAAACATCATAACTAGCCCAAAAATCCTCTACCGACCAACTCTTTTGCATATATTCTCTTAATGCATCTGGATAATTTTCTCTTATGTAATTCCAATCAATCATTAACTAATTCATGTTCTGGATTAAAAATATATTTTTTTACTCTTTTATGTGGTACACTAAAATTAGATTTCACTTCACCATCTTTCCAGCATTTTAGCATAACTTCATTGTTTAAGTTTTGCAAAGATATTTTTTCTAAATGATTAATAGTAAACTTTAGATTATTATTTTCAAATATATTTTGTATTATTTGTTTAGTTGGATCATTATTTGTAGTGAAATGTGGATGTTGTTGAAAATATATACCATCTACCCAATAAAATATAAAATAATCTTGTGTTGCATCAGCACATTCTTTCATTACTTTGCCAACTTCATAACATATAGTAAACCAAATATCTCTCATTCTTAGATCTTCAACAACTTTCATTTCTACAACTTTACCATCTACATAGGTTTCAACAACTCTCTTAGTTGCTATTGATCCTAATAGCCTTAATCGTATATGTTTAGGTATTTTTAAAGTTAGATCAAAGAATTTTTTAGATATATATCCTAAATTATATGCCATTTGGTAATATGCTTTAGTAATATCCATTTCCAAAATATTATTTATATCAATACAATCTCCAGATGTTTCAACCATGTATTTTAGTGAACTATCAAATTCAAAAAAATGTATTTTTTTTCCAGTATATTTAATATCCTTACCTTTTGTATTTTCTTCAATTTCTTTTTTAAGTTTTCTTTGTAAAATCATTTCTTTTTTACTCATATAAACTCCATCAGAAAATATTACTTTATATTTTCCATATTTATCAGAATATACAATTATAGAACTATTTGTTGTTGTTGATAAAACAAATGAATGTTTACACTTATTTAGATAATCAATAAAATCTCTAATTCCAGTATTGGTAGATCTTAATGTTATCATTTTTTGCGTTTTTTAGCTTTTGGATTAATTGCTTTGTAAATTCTATTTAGATTTCTAGTTTTTATCTTTTGAAATTGTGGATCTTTATTTATACTATCACCAGTACCTTTAAATCTAAATACTTTACCAGAACTATCTTTTACTTTTACTAATAATTCTTTGTTATTTATTGATGCTAATTTTACATCAAAATCATGTTGACCAAATGCTTGTTTAGTTTTAGCAGTAGGACTTGTATTTTGATATTTCTTTATTGCCTTAGTGATACTTATTTTTTCTTTTTTAGCTATATTTCTAAATGCATTAGCAACTTCCGATTTCATTATTTGTCCTCCTTTACCATCTTTTTGTCCTTTTTTATATCTTAATGCTTTACCTCCCCAAACTGGCTTTTTGGTTTTATTCTTTTTAAGTCTTTTTACCTTATCTAACTTAATTTTTGATTTTAATTCTTTTAAATTTTTGACGCTTACTATATTTCCTTGATCATCTTTTTTTTCAGCATCAGATCCATCAGCATCACTAAAATCAAATTCTATTTCATCTATTTCACCAGTTATAATATTGGTTGTTTCTTCAGTAGGTACTACAAATTTTGCATAATCTTTATTTTTTATTGGCATAGGTTCTGTGATCTTTAAAGTTTCCGTAAAAGTTAATATTTCCACCATGATGTGTAAGGTTTAAATGTGGATCAATATACACTTTTTCACCAATACCTTTTACTCTTTCACAAAAAGCATAATCCTCACTTAAATGTTCTTTATTTTTAATCATGCACTCAAATAAACCATAACCTTTTTCTCCATTTTCAACATACATTAATTCTGGATGTTTTTTAGCTAGTTTTATTATTAAACTTCTTTTAAACATCATAAAACCAGTACCAACTCTACTTACTTCTAATAATTTATCTTTTATACTTGCATTTTCTTTTTCATAACAAGTATATTCACTTGTTTTTTTAATTAATTCAGCCATATCTTCTGGAGTATCATCTAATAAACATCTTTGTATTTCTCTCCAATTCAAATGTTTTTTAGGATATGCACCAGCAACTAAAGGTAGATCATAATTCATTAATTTTAATATATCTTTAGGATCAAAACTAATATCACTATCAATAAAAATAAAATAATCTAAATCTGTTTTATTCATAAACATACTTAAACATTCATTTCTAGCTTTTGTAATTAATGATGTATGCATAATATGTTGCCTTACTACTGGTATTCCAGCATCATTAAATAGCTTACTTAATTGAACTATACTATCCATATATCCAACTTTTATATCTTCACTATATATTGGAGTTGCAATATATAATCCGTATTTTTTGTTTTTTAAATTCATTTTTCGTTTATTGTTTTTTATCAAATGTAAAATTATCTGATTTGTTTGTATTTATTGTATCATAGTGATGCCTTGCTACTATTTCTTTATATATATTAGGATGTTTGCATTTTAAATAATGACCTCCAATAGTTTCATTAATATCAACTGATCCATCATCAAAAAAAACTACTTCAACTTTTCTATTTCCATAATATAATTCCTTATGCATATAATTTTTAAAAAAACTTTCAACCACCTTATTTATTTTTGGTAATTTTTCTTCTGTAATTTGATAAGGACTTTTTACTTTAGGACTATATCCAGCATCATCATGATATATAATAACTGGTGCAATACCAATTAATGCATTATGATTTTGTATTATATCTAGGCAATACCCTAAATCAGCTAAATTACCATGTGATGTAGGTATGCTTAAATCAAAAGGTGTTAAACCTACTTTTTTACTATCAACTAGCATAAAATAACCAGCCGACCATGTAATAAATTCAAAACTTAAATTACTTAAATTAACATTTTTTGATAATTCATGATCTGATGTCTGATAAGTAGTACAAAGATCTAAATCATTAATTCTCATGGTTTCCATAGCTTTTTCTATAACTTGATTATTAGGAAACATAATATCCTCATCACAAAACAACCAATATCTTTTACCAGTAGCAATAAATTTATGCCTTAATTTCTCCATGTTTTCATTAATTTTTCCAGCATCTATATTATAAATTAATTCTACATTTTGATAATTTTCATTCCAGTTGTCAGTAAATTTTTTAAAGTATTTATCATGATGTGTATAAACTCCAGCTACTAAATTATTTACTATAAAATCTCTATCCATTGCTTTATTATTTTTTCTTTATTAAATAAAGGATTAAGTTTTACTACTGGGCGATCACCTTTATACCATTTTAAAATTGTTTCTACTATTGTTGTTACTTCTTGTAAATCTACTCTATAAGGATTAATTTTAACTAATTGTTTGTCTGCATTAAATAATATTTCTTTTGTAGCACCTAAATCATAAGCTAAAACTGGTGTACCTACTAAATTACTTTCAGCATTAACACAACCAAAAGTTTCTGGATAATTTTTATTTAGATGAATAGTTGCCAAACTTCCTTTCATGTGAAATAAAACTTGATCTCTAGTTTGATTTTTTAAATTAATTATAGATCCTTTAGCATCTTTAAATTCATTTTTAGTATCATAAGTAGGATTTCCAACATATAATTTGAAT
>Ga0308024_1000485_pt1 | contig 16220 bp, 14 predicted proteins | sample Neamet420_FD_201295 | JGI IMG/M metagenome (GOLD analysis project Ga0308024, IMG submission 201295) | Marine microbial communities from water near the shore, Antarctic Ocean - #420 | ecosystem: Environmental > Aquatic > Marine > Unclassified | place: Southern Ocean | collected 2014-10-03
CTAGCCCGTCGCAGCCTTGGTGGCGGTCAACTCTTTTCCATTTGGGGTCCCGAGGTTAAACAGGGGGAAAATTTCCTGGAAACGATGAGTGACAATATGCTGGTGATCGTCATGATCGAAACGGTTGAGGGAGTAAATAATGCCTTGGAAATCGCGACCGTGCCCGGTGTGGACGTGGTCATGATCGGCAATGCTGACCTCTCCAATTTCTCCGGTTATGCTCAGGACTCACAGGAGTATCATGATCTGCAGATCAAGGTTCGCAACGCCACTTACCGTGCTGGAAAGCTGTACGGGAATGCAGCGTTTGCAAACTTCGAAGGCAATCCCCTGAGTAGCGACTCTCGCTTACACCTGCAGGGGCCAGCCAATGATGGCTGGGACAATCCTAATGTTCCAGGCGCATATTGATATCTGAGTATTAGCCGATGGATAACACTAATAGCCAGTATTGGAGTTTTATTGGGCATTGGGATACTAGTTTATGAAATTAACCAGAACACTAGAGCAACTTATACTCCCCAATTAAAGGTGATTCTAGATGCAGATGACCCAGAGCAAATCCCTGAAAGTATCCGGCCGTCCGTGGCATAGCAAAATAGCCATCTTTGCCCTGCTTGGATTAGCCTTGCTGGCAAATTGGAGCCAGGCCCAAAGCACGGACTCTACAGCAAGCGAGACTCTTTCCCTGGGCACAGTTCTGTTAAATCAGAAACTCATGGTGGCGGAATCCAAGAGCGAGATGGGCGTCTATGATCCTCGCCGACTGAATCTATTGATCGAGTTGGCCGCCACACAGCAGGAGATAGAGGACTATGTGGGCGCCAACGTGACACTGCAAGAAGCGCTGCAGGTGACGCGCATCAACGATGGTCTCTATGCCCCTAATCAGCTTGCCATCTTGGACAGCATAATTGCTAACGAAGCCTCACTGGAAAACTGGCCGGCAGTCGATAATCACTATGAATTCATGCTGCACCTGTTACTCAGGACCTACAGCCTTGAAGATACAGAATTGGAAATTGGGCTGGCGAAAGTGTCTTCCTGGCATGTGAGTGCCTTCAACAATGATTTAACCAACAGAAGCCTCGAGCATTTGCGTCAAGGAAATAAGGTATTCCATTATCGCCTGCAGATTGCAGAGCAAACACTGGAAGAGGATGATCCCACGTTCAGTTTTCTTAGACGGAATATAGCAGCCGTCGAGGAGCATCTTGATCAGGTCAGTAGAGAAGCCGCCGCTAAATCGCATACATCGACGCGAAGCGGTGGAGGGGGCGCGGGAAATCCTGACGGCTGCTGAAGACATATATTGGGCACACACATTTCTACGATTTTGAATTAATACAGAAATTTAGTTGAATTAGATGAGTGTGTTGCGTTGACCGGTTGAGCCGGCAGCCGAAAGCGGACCCTGTCAGAGCTGAGTTGCAGTGATAACTGCATGACCGCTTTCAATTTAGCCTCTAGCTCGGTCTATTGCGAGATCTCGCGAGAGCGATATACTCTAGTCCAGCGCTAAACATTCACAGTGCCGCTTTCAGGATGGTTCCAATTTATGAAGAGTCTACTGTTGTTGCTAGTAATTCTGTGTCCGCCCCTGTCATTCGTTTTGGCTGCTGAGAACATGGGGGCTGGTAATGTTGACGATGCCAGAATCATCAATTCGCCAGAAGCAGACCCCGGTAGCTGGCTGACTTACGGCCAGTCCTACAAAGAACAGCGCTTCTCACCACTAACCCAAATTACACCTGATAACGCCGGACAGTTGGGGCTTGCCTGGAGCAAGCAAATCGGTGATTACAATATGCGCATGCAAGGCACGCCATTGGTGGTTGATGGTGTCATGTATGTCACCAACGGTTGGAGTGTGGTGTACGCCCTTGACGCAACGACCGGTGAAGAATTTTGGCGCTACGATCCTCAGGTCGATCGCAGTTATATCCGCCTTGCCTGTTGTGGCCCCGCTCACAATCGAGGTGTTGCAGTATACGAAGGTAAAATTTATGTCGGTACCTTCGATGGCCGGTTGATTGCTATCGATGCAAACAATGGCCAAGAGGTTTGGGACATCGACACGTGGATACCGGAGGGGCTTGGTCGATTCAACATAACAGGCGCTCCCAGAGCGGCCGCTGGTAAAGTCTATATAGGGCAAGGTAGTGGAGAATCCGGGCGCCGCCGTGGTTACGTTACCGCCTACGATGCAGAAACTGGTGAAGTTGATTGGCGCTTTTTCCTCGTTCCAGGGGATCCAAATGAGCCGTTTGAACATCCGGCGATGGAGTTAGCCGCACAGACTTGGGGCGGAGAATGGTGGAAGTACGGCGGTGGTGGTACGGCTTGGAATTCATTGGTCTACGATGAAGAATTTAACAGTCTGTATATCGGTGTAGGCAATGGTGCACCCTGGCCTAGGGAAATTCGTTCTCCTGGCGGTGGCGATGATCTGTTTCTTTCCAGCATCGTTTCTGTAGATGTCGATACCGGTCGTATGAACTGGTTTTACCAGACTACGCCTGGAGACAACTGGGATTACAGTTCAGCCATGGACATGGCGCTCGGCGAGATTGAAATCGGCGGCGAAATGCGCAAAGTTGTTTTACAGGCGCCGAAGAACGGATTCTTTTACGTCATCGATCGGGAAGATGGTGAACTACTGCGCGCACTTCCCTATACCGATGGAATCACTTGGGCGACACGAGTTGATATGGAGACCGGGCGACCGGTGGAAAATCCCGATGTAGCGTATGAAGCTGACCCTCAATGGATATTTCCGGCTAATTCCGGCGCCCATAACTGGGAACCGCAGTCCTGGGACAACGAGCTCGGACTGATGTATTTCTACTACCATGACATTGCCAATTTCTATTCACTGGATGAAACCTTTGTGGAAACCGGTAAATACGAAATTCGAGAGCGCGGCTTGAGCTTGGGTTGGGGAGAAGGAGAGTATCGACGTCGTTTGATTGAAGAGGCGGGCCCTCGCCCAGAGTCTGCTGCCTTTATTGGCGCCTTCGACCCGATTACCGGCACTTATAAATGGCGGCAGCCGTTGGAGTCTATTTATAACGGGGGTGTTGTAGCAACTAGGGGTGGTGTTCTGTTTCATCCTGAGGGCACTGGAGAATTGGTTGTGCGCAATACCGATGATGGCCAAGCGCTTTGGCGCTATAGAATTCCCGGCACATTCCGATCCACCTCAGTAATGACTTACCAAATTGATAACGTTCAATATGTGGCCACAATGATGAATGGCAATCGTACTATCGACACGGGCGGTACCGTACTTGTTTTTAGGCTGGACGGCGAAGAAACCCTGCTCATACCCGAAATAGTCGAGGCCCCAATACCGCAGCAGCCTGACGATGAATATAGCCTAGACCTGATACGCGAGGGCGACACTCTGTATCACGCACAATGTGCAAGTTGCCATGGAGGTATTGGTATCCCTTCGGAAGTTGCGATAGTGGCACCGGATCTACGTCAGATGACCCTGGGTACACACTCGGAAATGGCCGAGATTGTTATAGGGGGTATCCGAACACAACGTGGAATGCCAGACTTTGAAGGGGTGATCAGCAATGATCAGCTTGAGGCGATCCGCGCTTTTATTGTTACTCAAGCCAGACTGCTTAAACAGTGGCAAGAGGATAGACAGGCCGAAGAAGAGGCCGCCGATAGCGAAGCGCTGGACCGTGCTTAGCAAGCTGAAAGAGTACTAGATAAAGAGACAAAAAGTACAATAAAAAAGCACGATAAGTAGATGTCTATCGTGCTTTTATAAAACATGTAGCTTGTGGTGATTACCTATGCCAGCTGTTCAGCTTACCTATCCAAACAAGCTTTTTAAATAAGTTACTCAATCAAACCCTCCATGATGTCGTACATACGTTGTACCGCTTCCAGATTCGCCCCTAGCTGTGTTACGCCCAGCGTATCGGCATGCTGACGTAAATCCGCTCTAGCGGCGGTTTCTTCCGCGTTATACCCCAGCCCTTTTAAGCGGCGTCACTCTTCTATACCTATCTCTAGTTAGATAAGCGGTAGGCGAATTATTGAGAAGTCGATGGCGGACCCATGCGTCACCATCGGCTGCAATAACTACAAATTGTTGTCCATCTGTTCCGCCATTTTTCTCGTAATACAAGACTCTCAGCGGCATTGACAAGTTAACTGCTCAAATCGATGAAAATCGCACTAAGAGATTTCTATATCGCCACTGCCGTTTCCCCAAGCTGCAAAGGCACGTGATCCAAAATAGCGATCTTTCTCCAGCTGAAGAGAGCATTCAGCTTGGAATTACTAGGACATTGCCGTGTTTAACGATTTGATAATTGAAGCCGGTTCAGGCTTAGTTGGAAGCGCCATTGCAATTGTTGTTGGGTATTCACTTAATGCGAGTCCATTAGAAATTTACTTTCACAGTGAGCTAATTAGTATTACGATAAATGGTAGTCAGTAGACGGGTGTTATAGGCGGTTCACACTGTGCATGGAAGAGAAAAATAAAGTAGACTACTTATTATTATCAAAACCCTCGACAATTCTGTAGGGGGCGTTATCTAATTTAAAATAAAAATGTCTAGGAGGCTTAGTATGTTATTCATGATCAATTTCTCTGTTGAAGGGAGCAATGTTAGAGAGGCTAATGAGCGCTTCAGTAGCGGTGAAGAAAATTTCTTTGGCTGTGAGCTTATAGGAAGATGGCATGCGCCTGGAAATATCGGAGTTTTAATAGTTGAGGCTAGCGATGTTGTGTCAATTAATAAATATATGAGGCAGTGGGATGATCTTGTCGATATAAGTGTAACTCCAGTGATGGATGATGAGGAGGTTCTAAGATCTTTACAGGATTAAAACCGGTACTGACAAGTTAATTCCAAATACGATTCACTATACAGCTCAGAATGCCAACAATAGAGCTGAACTCTCTCACGAACCAACACGAGTGAGGGAGCGGTGTATGCGGAAGTTCAAGTCAGTGGAGCAAGCACAGCGGTTTTTGAGTGCGCACCCAGCAGTCTACAACTTATTTAATCTAGGGAGCCACTTAGTGTCAGCAGAAACCTATCGGTATTTTCGACTGCGTACCTTTACGTCTTGGGAAAAGGCAGTGGCAATGTAGGAAGGCCAAATCGGATTTTCTCACGATATAGGCAGTTAACTTGTCAATACCGTAAATATGAAAAGTAGACTAACCCCGCCCCCTTTTTCCACACACCGCGCAGTCAGCACCCCACCCTAGGGGCACACCCCGTTTGCACGAGGATGGTTCCATCGCACCCCTATACATACTATTACGCTCGAACGATTCTGCTAAGATTAGGTTTCCGAACTCTATAAAAAGGGGAATATTGTGGAAGGTTTAGCAGTAATGGGTTTTGTTTTCGGAATGGCCGGGGTTGTAGCATTAGTTCGACTAGAAAAACTTACAAAGACTTTGAAACAAAAGGGAGCCCTCGAAGAGGATTACAAAGTTTGAACCTCCATCGCTGTGGGGAAGTCGAACCCCTGACGGTGCCAGAATATCCTCAAAATAGAACAACCTAAAAGGATTTACGATGAGCTATATGCAACTCACCTATTTGCATCTTGGCACTTTAGCGCCGGCCTTTGTCTTGGGTACGTACTTACTGATTAATCGCAAGGGCACCCCGGCCCATCAGTTGCTTGGCAAACTCTACATGGGATTAATGCTATTTACCGCTACCGTGACCCTCTTTATGGAGGCTCAAGTCGGCCCTATACTGTTAAATCATTTTGGTTACCTTCATTTACTTAGTTTGTTAGTCCTCCGCACTGTGCCCTTAGCCTATATGGCGGCAAGGCGCGGTAATATAAAAGCACACAAACGCCATATGATTGGTATGTATATTGGCGCACTGCTTTTGGCGGGTGGCTTCACACTGATGCCTGGGCGCTTAATGTACATGTGGCTCTTTGGCTAAGAGGAGTAATGCACCAAACAAATCTACTCAGTAACGGTGAGTTACAAATAGATGACTAACTATACAACTCTCGGTGGGCGCGTGCTCCCATCATTGACTCAACTATCTCTAAAGCCTAAAGTCCTACTAAGCAAACATTCACAGTTAGTCAGGATCTCAGATAGCTCACCTCTATGATTACTCAAGGTTTTGATTTTATCGCGGCTATGTTCGGCCTGTGTGGAGTTCTAGTTTGGATTGAACACCGCTATCAGGTGGCTTTTTTCCGCTGGTTTCCTTCTATAGTGCTCATCATGTTCGGATCGATGGCTCTCTACACGATTGGACTATGGGAATTCACAGATGAAGTTCGTGTAGCACGGGAAACTCTGAGAGACAATCTCATTCCTGCGATGCTGTTTCTAATGTCATTGAAGTTCAATTTGGTTGTGATTAAGAAACTTGGCGTGCGATTGATTGCCTTATGTCTTGCATCTACCTTATCCATCATGCTCGGCTTTATTATCACTCACCAGATCATGCATGGATTTCTTGGTGATGAAACACCCCTTACCTTTGCCACCATGTCTGCTGGCTGGACAGGCGGCACTCAAAACTTCGTCGCCGTAAAGGAAGCACTTTCCGTCACCGATGAAGCGATGACTTACACTTTACTCATGGGCGCACTGTGTTATTCGTTTTGGCTGGTTGTCATTCTTGCTTTGAAACCCTTTAAGGCTAGGTTCGACAAATTCCTGCGAGCTGATGACAGCGGGCTGGATAATGTTCTAAGTTCACTGAAAGTAAATTCCAAAGAACAGAAACTAGACTTACCTTCTCTAATGATGATGCTGGGTCTGTCCCTTTTAGTTGCTTCGTTTAGCAACCATTTGGGTGCTGCCATTGCATCTATTGGTCTACTGAGTCCGATGATCTGGATAATAATTATTTCTTCAGGGCTCGGGATGGCCACCGCTCCAACCGCACTTGGCAGAATGCCTGGAAGTGAAGAAATATCTGGCACGATGTTATATTTGATAGTGGCACTTATAGGTGCTGAAGTAAGTCTAGGAGCCATAAGTCAGGCGCCCATGTATATTCTTTCAGGGTTTATGATTCTGACAATTCATGGCGCCTTGCTCCTATTCGCCGCACGACTATTGCGAATGAATCTGCTACTCACAGGCTTAGCTTCCATAGCAAATATCGGGAGCGCTCCTTCCGCAGCAGTAGTCGGCGCCGCCTATGGCCGCGAACTCGTTCCTGTCGCAATAGTTATGGCCCTGATTGGTTCCATGATCGGGTCCTTTGTAGGGCTCGCTGTTTCTGAGGTTCTACTCTGGCTCACTCCATCAATTTAGCATTCGATGCTAGGAAGGTTTTATGTATCAAAAATATATAACTCACTGTATTCGAATCTTGTTCGCAGCAGTACTGCTAGCAGGGTGTTCTCCCGCTTCTGTTGATACAACTGAAGATCTGAGATCTCTCGAACAAGCCGCTATCGCCTACTCTTCTGCCGCAAGCGCCAAGGATGCTGCTACCGTCATGTCCATGTACGATGAGAGCGTTCTTATGGTGCCACCCAATGCTGAATTTGTAGACGGACCACAGGACTTAGCCAATCATCGATTCGGGTTCATTGAAACAGCCGGCATACAGCTCGAGTTTGAACTAGTGCGCGCAGAAGTCTCAGATGCTGGTGATATGGGGTGGACGCTTGCCGTTGGTGACATCACTATTCCAACAGAAACTGGAACGCCGGATAAGGACATAGTTCGAGATTTTCACACCTGGAAAAAACAGAGTGATGGATCATGGAAAGTCGTTATCGATATGTGGAATTCGGGCATTATCGAGTAGGCAGTCGAATCATTACACGACAAACAGGCTATGCCCCATTGTGATTGCCGTTAACTTGGCTGGGCGTTCTAGGTGACGAATAGCTTACATCGGAGTGGTCAGCAGCGCTCTGACACCCCTGACCGCCCTTTCGACATGCTCAGTGGTGTTGTAAATAGTTGGGCATAAGCGAACACCGCCAGTGCCAGCACCGGCAATACCATACTCAGTGTATAGACGATTCAAAATAGAACCATTGCCGCCAGCGGGAACCTTGGTAATACAGACTCCAAAACTTAGGGCAGGGTCCATCGGGGTGACCAATTCAAACCCGGCATCGCTGATGCCGGTCTTTAGTTGTTGGGCGAGCTGCACAATCCGTCGCTCGATTTTCTCTACACCGATAGTATTATGGATTTCAGCAGCGACACCAAGTGCAGCGAGAGCAGCATCGTCGCGTTGTCCCAGTGACTCAAATTTGCGAGCACCTTCGAGACTGGTCTGTGGACCGTCACCCCAGCCGGGTGCAACGACAGAGGGCCAAATACGCTCTATATTCTCCTCTCGCACGTAAAGTATACCGACCTCTTTTGGGCCCATGTACCACTTATGGGCGCTGGCCGAGAAAGAGTCTACTCCAAGTTCTTTGAGGTCTAGCGACATAGCCCCCCATACCTGAGCGCCGTCTAAATGCACATAGATACCTCGTGATTTCGCTACATTCACAATTTCTTTTACCGGTAATCTGATGCCGCTAACGTTAGATACATGGGTTATAGAAAGTACCTTGGTACGTGAATTCATTTGCGAGATGAAGGCAGTTACTAGTTCGTCGGTGCTTGCAGGATTGCTTGGTGTTGCCACTTTATTTAGAGAAAAACCGAAGCGAGCAGCACGTACTTCCCAAGCGACATTGTTGGTGGGATGATTCTGATCCCAAATTAGCACCTCGTCACCACTTTGTAGTTGCAGGCCGTTATTAACGATGTTGTTGGCTTCACTGGTGTTTCTCACCAGTGCGATTTCGTTGCGGCTAACGTGGAGTTGGTCCGCCACTAAAGTTCGCGTGTTTTCCTGCAGACCATTGAACTTAACTCGATTGTTAAAAGAACAGTCTTGGTCGATATCCGCTGTCAACAAGGCTACTTTTTCAGTAACCGCCCGGAATGAAGGGCATAGATTTGCAGCATTCATAGGCACCGCATTTTCCGTAAAAGAAAACTGGGATCGAACCATCTCCCAGTAATCTTCTGAAGATGAGCTCGTTGCAGAGAATGCCAGTTTCGGGGAGCTAGCGGCGGCACTCAGCAGTAAGGCGCTGGATGATTGTAGAAACTGTCTTCTTGAGTTTTTTATTTTCATGGCTGGGCTCGCTACGTGCGACGTGTATTTTTATGGAATCATCAAGTAGCCTACAATAACTGATGTATTTTCACAAACCTGAAGCGCAATCTACCGGGGACATTCATCCATGCTAGCGCCCACCGCGGCACAATAGCCGTAGTGACCGCAGTGTTGGTTGTGAATGTAACTTTAGAGCCGGTATGGGTGCTGTGGGTATCGCCAACAGCTGTGATAACTCCAGTAATTGTCGATGGACAGGCACTCTCTTTTTTCTAGTTTAAATTTACTGTAGCCTTAGAACAATTCCACTAACTCAATCAGGCTTAGAACTATGGCTGCACTTACCACTCTCTCGGCATGCACATCAATTGAAGATATCGGCACAATCTTGGATCGTGACGCGGCCTTAATTATTGAGAATGTTCTTTCTACCGATCAACTAGTCAATCTAGAAAACGAACTGGATCCCTATCTCAGCAAAACTGCCCAAGGTCAAAATGAATTTTCGGGGTTTAAAACTCAAAGAGTTGGCGCACTGAGCATCAAGCGATTACCGATGCCGACTAAGGCTCTGGCATTAAGAGCACTAACTGGCGAAGGCATCAATTAGATGCAGCGGGTCATCATATTGGTATGCGCAGTCTCGCGGAATCCGGCCTGATGTTGCCCTTGGAAGGTGTACGCATCATTGCGGTCGAACATTACGCGGCAGGTCCCTACGGTACCTTGCAATTGGCTGATTTGGGCGCCGAAGTCATTAAGATTGAAAACCGAGCACAGAAAGGTGACCCGATCCGTCAGATGGGCCCCGGGGGTGATTTAGGTAAGCTGGACAGTCTGTCTTTCCAAGCATTTAACCGCAACAAACGCTCGCTGACTCTTGATCTCAAGTCCGAGCAGGGTAAAGAAATCTTCGGCAAGCTTGTGTCAACGGCAGACGCTTTGCTGTGCAATCTACGCGGTGATCAACCTGAAAAACTCGGCCTAACTTATGGCCAACTCAAGGACCACAATCCGAAAATTGTCTGTGGCTTAATATCTGCGTACGGCCGTGACGGGCCGCGACGAGACTGGCCCGGCTTTGATTATTTAATGCAGGCCGAAACTGGCTACCTCTTCATGTCCGGTGAACCAGATGGGCCGCCGGCGCGCATGGGTCTGTCGATCATCGATCACTTGGCTGGGCTCACCACTTCCCTCGCCTTAGTATCGTCGATAATGAAAGCACGTGAGACAGGTGAGGGTCGCGATATCGACGTATCTTTATTCGATGTGGCGGCGCATCAATTAAGCTACGTAGGTGCCTGGTATTTGAACGACGGCATCGAGACTTCTCGCTCGCCGCGCTCGGCTCATCCCAGCGTAACCCCTTCCCAGTTATTCAAAACTGCAGATGGCTGGTTGTTTATCATGGCGCAGTCAGATAAATTTTGGGAAATTTTCTGTGAGCGTATCGAGGCGCAAGAATTGGCAGGGCGAAAAGAATTTCAGACAGGAGAAGCTCGGCGGGAAAATAGGGACTTGTTAACTGAAATGCTCGACGCTCATTTATCCACGCAGCCAACAGCGCATTGGATGTCTATACTGGGTGGCAAGGTGCCCAGCGCGCCGGTCTATGGGCTTGCCGAGGCTATGGAGAATCCTTTTTTGCTCGACCGAGAGGGCGTAGTTACCACCGAACACCCGAACCGGCCCGCTCTTAAAAACCTGCAAAGCCCGGTGCGAATGGCCGACCCCATTCCCAACCAACCAGGGCCTCAACTGGGCGCGGATACCGAGGACATCTTGCGGGAGCTGGGATATGACGATTCTGCTATTCAAGACTTTCGCCAGACCGGCGTTACCTGAGTTACGAAAATTTACTATCCTAAATTACAATCGAGATCATGAAAATGAAGCCCGCCTCAGATACGATAACCGACGCCTTTAAATCGCAATATTTCGACCTCATTGATGCCGGCGATGCGCAGGAGTTTTACCATAGCCGAGGCTGGACTGACGGCTTCCCAATAGTCCCACCTACCCCCGAAGCCGTGCAGGCTTGCCTCGACTGGGTACTCATGCCCGCTAACGAGATCATCGGTATCGAGCCCGTTCGCGAGCGCGCCATCACGGCGGAGAAGCTGGCGATAAATGCGGTTATGGCCGGCTGTCTTCCGATGCACTTTCCTGCGGTAGTCTCGGCCTGGATGGCCATGTTGAAGGAAGAGTTTCTTTTACACGGCACAACGGCCAGCACTGGCGGCTGTGCGATTCTGGTTATTTTGAATGGCTCCATCAGGAAGGAGATTGGTGCCCGTAGCGACTTCAATGTGCTGGGTAGCTCTGATCGCGCGACCTCGGTTATCGGCAGAGCCATCAGACTCGCCCTCATCAATATATTACAGGTGAGTCCTGGCGCTATTGATCGATCTACTCTTGGTCATCCTGGCAAGATAAGCTATTGCATCGCCGAAGATGAAGAGGGTAGCAATTGGTCATCCCTAGCCGAGTCCCGTGACATACCTAAGGATGCATCGGCAGTCACGGTGCTTGCCGCATGTGCTCCTCGCCAGATTATGAACGAGTGGACCAGCAAGCCCGAAGAAATACTGGATACCTACGCTGCAGAGATGCGCGCCAACATGCGCAATTATTCCATCTGGTCGGGTAACTATGTGGTGGTTATGGCCCCACAGCACCGAGAACATATGCGCGTGGCTGGTTGGGGTAGGAAAGAGATCGCCAATTACCTGTTCGAGAAAGCCCGAATTAAGCGCTCGGAATGGTCAACCGTGGGCAAAGGTTCTGTAATACGCGATAAGGGCGATACTGAATATTGCGCGCTGCCCAGCCCAGACCATCTATTGTTAGTTGCCGCTGGAGGACCAGCGGGCGGATTCGGCGCGGTAATTCCCCCCTGGCTGGGCACCAAGAGCCAGGCCGTTACGGTGGCTATTGGCGTCTGTCTAGATTGCGAGCCACCGCCCCTAAGCAAATAAGATAATGTGGCCATGTGGTCATCCCTAAAGGAAACAAAGATATGACAATTCGCGTATTAAATCCTACCAGTGAAGCGGTGGTAGAAACTATGCAGCCAGCGCCACGGCTGACAAGCCTGACGGGCAAGACTGTTGGGCTCATCTCCAACGGCAAGGAAGGAACGGCTGGCTTCTTCGCTCATGTCGATAGGCTGCTTCGAGAGCGTTATCAAGTAGCTCAGGTGGTCCTGCGAACTAAGTCTAATTACAGCGCGCCCGCCGAGGATGAGATCATCGATGAGGCTAGGAATTGGGATCTGGCCATTACCGGTCTCGGAGACTGAGGCAGCTGCTCGTCGTGCAGTTTGCATGATGCAGTGAGTAGTGAACGAGTTGGAACGCCAGCTGTTGGTGTGATGACAAGTAATTTCGTTAGCGCCGCCGAACTCATGGCGAAGGTGTTGGGCATGCCTGGCTATGCCTTCGCAATTATCGACCACCCGGTAAGCAGCGCAAGTGATTCCGAACTGGAAGCACGCGCTTTGCAAACCATGGCCGCTATCGATTCACAGATTCTTCTTTGAGCGTTGATCATTGCTGACTAACGGGTAGGCATAAAGAGTGACTGATACAGGTTTTAAGACCCTTAAGTATCGAGTGATCTCTGGCATTGCCCGAGTTGTGGTGTCGATCATGCTAGATAAAGCAAAAGCCAAAGCCGACTAGCATGAGATTACTGTTGTTCTGCTTGGAATCTTTGCTATTTTATGGGTGTCCCCTAGTTCCTTGAAACTCTAGAACCCACTGCGTACTGGATTTCCAGGATATACATCCGGAACCGCCTCGCCATCCATTACCACAGCAACACCATTTACGAAGACATATTCGATGCCTTCGGAAAAACTCGGGCCAGTTTCAAATGTTGCCGTATCGATAATTGTTTGAGGGTCGAATACTACAAGGTCGGCATCAGCACCTACCTGAAGCCTGCCCTTGCGCGCCATGCTAGGTACCACATTTTCAAGTCGCTGGGCTGGCAGCAAAGTCATCTTCTTAATGGCAGTTGGCAGATCGATCACGCCTCTCTCACGTACATACCGTCCTAGTACGCGTGAAAATGTACCTGCCGTTCGCGGATGTGCCCCCGGTGCATAAGGCATGCCATCAGACGCAACGATGACCCAGTCGTTACCTATAGCCCGATCGATCCAGTCTTCTTTCATCATGTGGATAATTAGGACTCCGCCCTGTTGCCTGTACTGCAAAAAAGTCTCGGCATTCAGCCGCTCACCTGTTGCTTGCCACTGCAGTCCATCATAGGAAATGCCATAATTCGATTGCCAGTCTCCATCGAACAAAGCAGACTGAATGCTCGTGGAACCAGCCGTGTAGGGATAGGCCTCCGCAGTTACATCGACACCGCGTGCTCGCGCGCCCTGGATGAGTCTCAATACCGGGTCGATATCACCTAGGCTCACTGAATTTACATGCACTACATGCAAGGATGCGCCAGTAGCCGCTGCATTAGCTACGACCTCCTGCACGGATTGCAATCCACGACCGCGAACATGCGTAAAAATGGGCACGTCTACGTCTGCAGCTATCTCAAACGTATGAAAAATCTCCTCGCTTGTAGCGCCGAGATAGTACGCATGGGGCATGCCGATACCGATCGCACCCTCAGCAAGCGCTCGCTCAATCTCCTCACGCAGTAACGGCTCCTGGGTAGCTGGCAATGGCATATAGAAGGAACTCTCAACTACTGACTGAAGCATGCGCAGGGGTTCTGGGCGGCGGGCTGCCTCAGCCAACTGGCTACGCAGCAATTCACGATCACCAGCATTATCGACTAAGGCAAGTGCTCGGATCATGCCGTGTGAGGCGCTAGCACCATAATTCACACGCGACTTGCCGCGTCTGGAATCAAGAAAATTACCGACTTCGGCATATCCCCACTCCAATTCAAGCGCTGTCGTAACTCCATCTCGAACCTGATACTCCTGAGCTCGATCGCTCTGGCCGTGCACATGTAGATCGATAAATCCTGGCGCTACAACCATGCCTGCTGCGTCAATCCTGAGCACACCTTCATCCTGTATGTAGTCGGATGACTCGACGATGGCAGTTATGCGACCAGCACCGATAACAACATCGCGAATTGCATCTAGACCTGTTTCTGGATCGATAACTCTGCCGTTGGTAACTATAAGCTCTATGGATTCCTCGGCAGCCTGGGCACTAACAAGAGCTGACGAAATCGCTATACAAATCACTAATAGGGAAAGCCCGTAGTACCGAAATACAGAAAAGCAGAGCAGGGTTATTGTTGTTAGTATCTTGTTCATTCGCAATCCTGAAAGTCAGACTCAAAGCATTTGGTAGCTATTTGTTGAGCTAGCTCGCGGCCAGCGGGTGTTAATCTTTCGGACACGATGTCTCTATCGGCTCTTGCGCTTCCATTTCCTTGAGCTGCTGCAACTGAATACCAAACATAAGTTCTGATATTGTTTTGCGGAACACCTCTTCCGTTGTCGTACATGCCTCCTAGCCTGTTCTGGGCAAGTGCATCACCTTGTTCAGCTAATAGCTTGGTCTCTTCAAAGCTCTGACCATAAGAACTCCCTGCAAATCCAAGCAGCAGTGTGAAGAATGTAGGGATGAGTAGTTTCATAGCCTTATTCTCAAGAATAATTACCCGTCCGTCCAGAATAGTATGTGTAGGGGTGAGATGGAACCATTCTGACTTATCGGGGTGTGCCCCTAGGGTGAGGTGCTGGCTGGGCGGTTACTAGGAAATAGATGTGGGCAAGCTATCAAGGGCAGAAGAGCTAGAGGCTATGATTCTTAAGCCCTAGTTTTCGTTAGTGCACCGCGGATCCATCACTTGGGCAGCTCGGATTTGTTCAAGGTTAAATTGAATCGGTGCACAGCCGTGATCGACGCCGCAGACCAGATCCCACTCGGAGCGCGCCAACTGATGACAGCCAAAACAACTTCCCGATGGACTAGCTACTTCAGCGCCGCCTCGCACCGAAATACTTGTACCTTCTGCAGAAATATCCAGCAGGAAAAATTCCCAGTCATTGGTGGCTGAATTCCAACCTTGCTGATGCTTAATCATCGCTTCGTTAGGCACTAGAGTCAGTAAAGATCCAGGCGGGTAATTACCTCCACTGCTGGAATTGGCGATTGCTAGGGTTGCATCCAGATTTCCCAAAACGTTATCAACAAAAAATCTTCCGCTCGCCGCTAACTCGCTTATACATTTGAAGGCGGATTCTGAGACATCGAGTTTCTTACTGTTGTCAGCTGAATAACTCTGACTAATAATTAACGAAGAAAAAACGATTAACGGTTGTGGGGGCTGATTAAGTCAAGGTAGGGAGAATAGGTTTATTGGCGTTCTGCATATTCAGTTCATCGATGTTGCTCAGAATAAACGAAAGGTAGGTTTCAATTCCTCCCACGACAATCTCGTCTTGAGCCAGAGTCTTTTTTAGTTCTTTAAGCCGCTTCAGATACTGCACGGCAAATTGTTGCATCATCACAGTCTGCTGCAACATGTCTTTCGTCTTTGTCGTGCCGCACAGATAGCCGACAGTTGTTCCAAGAGCAAGAGCAATTGCGTCAGCGTCATTTAAGTCGATGTGTGCGTCTGCCGCTTTTATTGAGCAGTCTGCGAGTCGCTGGACTTTTGATGTGGACATATTGGTCATTTCAGCAAGATCAGCATGAGTCATCTTTTTAAGCTTCAGCAGTCGGACCAAATTACGCTTGAATTGCCATTTTGGAGATTCCTCAATACTTGGTCTATTTTTCATGCTACCCATGATATAGGTTTCCCAATTATTTTTGTTATGAAGAAAACGAAATTATGTACGATTAAACTTACGCGGCGATTTTCGAAAGCTAATTCATTATGCTATCGTTAACGATCGGGTACGGAAAATATCATAGCATGAGCAATAGAAAGAAAGAAGCTGACACGTTAAAAAGGATTTTCAATAGGGTCAAACATGACAAGAAACTGGACTACGGAGTGGATTGCAAGCTTAATCACCTCAACCTGTATTGAGTCTATTGTAAGATCAATGCTGGGACAGCTTATAAAAATCAAAAAGAATAATAAAAAAGGATATAAAAAT
>Ga0308024_1000487_pt1 | contig 16158 bp, 9 predicted proteins | sample Neamet420_FD_201295 | JGI IMG/M metagenome (GOLD analysis project Ga0308024, IMG submission 201295) | Marine microbial communities from water near the shore, Antarctic Ocean - #420 | ecosystem: Environmental > Aquatic > Marine > Unclassified | place: Southern Ocean | collected 2014-10-03
AATAATTTTCAACAAAAATTATTGCCAAAAATTGATACTTTATATGAAAATACATTAAAGAAGATACTAATAGGTAAGCGACCTTATTTAATAATTTTATCCGCTACACTTCTTTTGGCATTATCTTTTTATGGATTTGGGAAGTCTATAGAATCTCAAAGAACAAGTATAGAGTTTTTTCCAGAAGAGGATCCTAGACAAATCACAGTTTATATAGAATATCCCGAAGGAACTGACATCGATAAAACAAATGAGATAGCAAAAAAAATAGAAAAAGAAGTTTATTTAATAATAAACTCTGATAAGTTTAAGGACGAGTCTGGATATAATTTTATGGTAGAAAGTACAGTTTCGCAAGTTGGAGAAGGTTCAGAAAATGCTGAAACTGAACTTGGAACTGCTTCTGAGATGCCTAATAGAGCTAAAATCACTTTAACTTTAAGAGATTTTAAATTCAGAAATGGTGTTAGCTCAAGATTGCTTAGAAAAGAAATTCAGGATAAGCTTAAAAACAAATATCCTGGAGTCTCAATAGCGGTAGAAAAAAATCAATCTGGCCCTCCTGTTGGGTATCCAATTAATATAGAATTAACAGGAGAGGATTACTCCTTACTTATAGAAAAAGCAGAAGAAATTACAGAGTTTATTAATAAAAGAAATATTCAAGGAATTGAAGAGCTAAAAATTGATGTAAATAAATCTAGAGCTATAAGTTTAATTAATGTAGATCGTATTAAAGCTGGTGAATTAGGAATAAGTGCTGGTCAAATAGGTCAACAATTGCGCACCTCTTTATTCGGATCTAAAGCAGGTGTCTATAAATTAGATGGAGAAGACTATGATATAAATATTAGATTCAATAATAGTGACAGGTATTCAGAAAATTCTTTATATGATCAAAATTTAACATTTAAAGATCCCTCAACTGGAAAAACTAAAGAAGTTCCAATCTCTTCAATTACTAGTAAATCTCAGACAACAACCTTTAGTGAAATAAAACACAAAAATTTTAAAAGAATTGTTACAATTTATTCAGGTTTATCTTCTGGTTATACGGATGCAGGAGCAATTGTTTCACAAATTGAAAATGAAATGTCAAATTTCCAACAGGGCTTGAATAATGTGAATGTAGATTACACTGGCCAAATTGAAGAGCAAAACAAAAATGGTAAATTTTTGATATCGGCATTCTTTACAGGATTAGGCCTAATATTCTTGTTACTTATTTATCAGTTTAATTCAATAAGTAAGCCGACCATTATTATGATAGCTATTTTTTTAAGTCTAATTGGTGTTTTTGGGCATCTTGTTATTAGTGGTAATCCTTTTGTTATAATGATGACAATGATGGGGATAATTGCTCTTTCAGGAATAGTGGTGAATAATGGCGTTGTTTTGTTAGATTATTCTGAAATACTTCTAGAAAGAAAAAAATTAGACCCTAAGAATAATAAGCATGAAATAGACTTAAAATTTGAATCTATTGTAGAATCTTGCAAGTCTAGACTTAGACCAGTGCTGTTAACTGCTATTACTACCATATTGGGATTAATTCCATTAGCTATAGGTTTTAATATAAACTTTTATACACTGTTTAGTAGCTTCAATCCAAACATTTATATGGGTGGAGATAATTTTGTGTTCTGGGGACCTTTAGCCAAAACTGTTATTTCGGGATTAGTAGTTGCTACTTTTTTAACTCTATTTGTAGTTCCTTCACTGTTTTTAATGATTGAGAAATTTAAATTGTGGATAAGATTAAGATATAAGTAATATCTTATTAAATTTGTAATTATAATAATAGACTATGTATAGAACTCACAATTGTGGAGAATTAAGGATTTCGGATTTAGGAAAGGAAGTAACGTTATCTGGATGGGTCCAAAAATCTAGAGATAAAGGGTTTATGGTTTGGGTTGATCTTAGAGATCGCTATGGAATATCTCAACTAATATTTGATGAAGAGAGAACTTCAAAAGATATTTTACAAAATGCTAAGTCACTAGGAAGAGAGTTTGTTATACAAGTAAAAGGAGAGGTTATTGAACGAAGTTCTAAAAACCCTAATATACTGACTGGTGAAATTGAAATTTTAGTAACAGAGTTAAAAATCCTTAATAAATCAAAAGTTCCACCATTCACAATTGAAGAAAAGACAGATGGAGGTGATGAGTTAAGAATGCAATATAGGTATTTAGACATAAGAAGAAATTCAATAAAAGATAATTTGATCCTAAGGCATAAAGTAACACAAGAAGTGAGAAGTTACCTGTCTTCCAGTGATTTTATTGAGGTAGAAACTCCTTACTTAATTAAATCAACGCCAGAAGGTGCTAGAGATTTTGTTGTTCCGTCAAGAATGAATGAGGGAGAATTTTATGCATTACCACAATCCCCTCAAACTTTCAAACAATTATTAATGGTTGGTGGATTAGATAAATATTTTCAAATTGTAAAATGTTTTAGAGATGAAGATCTAAGAGCTGATAGACAACCTGAATTTACCCAAATCGATTGTGAAATGTCTTTCGTTAATCAAGAAGATATTCTAAATACTTTTGAAGGATTAACAAAACATTTAATCAAAAAAGTTAAAAATATTGATATTAAATCATTTCCAAGAATGACTTATGATGATGCCATGTCAAAATATGGATCTGATAAACCTGATATAAGATTTGGAATGGAATTTGGTGAACTAAATGAAGTAACAAAACATAAGGACTTTAATGTTTTTAATACAGCCGAACTTGTCGTTGGTATTAGCGTCCCTAAAGGAAATGATTTTACTAGAAAACAACTTGACAAATATACGGATTGGGTAAAAAGACCACAAATTGGTGCTAGTGGATTAATCTATTTAAGATGTAATGAGGATGGAACTTTTAAATCTTCTGTGGATAAATTTTATAACCAGGATGATTTAAAAAAATGGGCTAAAATAACTAAAGCAAGTAAAGGAGATTTAGTACTAATACTTTGCGGTAAATCAGATAAAGTAAGAGCTCAATTAAGTGCTCTAAGATTACATGTAGCTGAAAATCTAGGGTTAAGAAAAGCGGATGAATTTGCACCACTTTGGGTTACGGACTTCCCATTACTTGAGTGGGATGAAGAATCTAATAAGTACCATGCCATGCATCACCCGTTTACATCTCCTAAACTAGATCAACTTGAATTACTAAAAACCAATCCTAGGGATGTGAAAGCTAATGCATATGATTTAGTGCTAAATGGTAATGAAATTGGCGGTGGATCAATTAGAATTCATGATAAAAAAATACAAGCATTAATGCTTAAACACCTAGGGTTTTCTGAAAAAGATGCAAATGAACAGTTTGGATTTTTAATGAATGCTTTTGAATATGGCGCTCCTCCACATGGGGGTATTGCTTTTGGTCTTGACAGATTAGTTGCAATATTGGGAGGGCAAGAAACTATAAGGGATTTCATTGCCTTTCCTAAAAACAATTCAGGTAGAGATGTAATGATTAACTCACCATCTAAGCTTGACTCAAAACAATTAGATGAGCTGAATCTAAATGTTAATTTATAATATGAAAAAACTAATTGTTTTTACTACAATTCTTAGTTTATCTCTAATTTTTTTTGGTCTTCTGTTTAAGAATATTAATGTAGATTTTGAAATCTTTAATTTAAGTATTGATTTTGAAATCAATAGTGATCAAGTGATAGGATCTGGTGTTGTAATTTTATTTTTTATTGTATTTCCAACCTTTTCATATTATCGATGGAAAGATAAAGACGTAAGAGATTATATGCTAACGCAAGAAAATATTGATAAAATGAATAAAACTAAAAAAAGAGATTAGGTTCTTTTATTTTTGAAAAACTCTTTCAACATTATCTCTGTTTGACCGGCTAACACACCGCCCTCTATTTTAGTTTTTGGATGGATTTTTGATCTTAAAGCATTAACTCCATTTTTTTTGTCTTCGGCGGAATATACTACTCTAGATATTTGACTCCAATATAATGCACCAAAACACATTGAACATGGCTCTAGTGTAACATACATTGTACACTCATGTAAAAATTTAGATCCTAAAAAATTTGAAGCTGCAGTTATTGCCAATATCTCAGCATGTGCGGTGACATCGCAAAGTGATTCAGTCAAGTTGTGGGCCCTAGCTATAATTTTATTGTCAATTACAATTATTGCACCCACAGGAACTTCCCCTTTATCTAATCCAATCTTGGCCTCTTCAATGGCTTTTTTCATGAAATAACTAGAGTCGTAATTTAAAAGCATTAATGTGTTAATTAATTATTAGTTTATGATTATATATCACACCATTATTATTCAAGTTTAATATGTAAACTCCTGAACTAATACTCTGTAAATTAACATTGATTTTATTTTCAAAATTATAATTTCCTTCAAAAACTATCCTGCCATTTAAATCAATTAACTTAACTGTAGTAGCGCCATCAATAAATTGAGAAATAATATTTACTGACCCGTTAGCTGGGTTTGGGTAAACTCTTGTCATATTTTCAATATCAAGAACACTTAAGACTTCACAGTTCTCTAACGAAGGGTCTTCATCTGGTGGCAAACTAAAATCTTCAATTTGATCTGTCCTATTTCCACTATCTCCCTGAGATGCATTGTATCCAAGTCCTCTATTTGCAAAAACTTCCCAAATAAGGCATTGATCCTGACCTCCTGTAGAAGCCAAGTCTGCAGCAAGTATAGCATCTCTACCATCTATAAAGCCAGGGCTACAAGGTTGTAATTTTAATCCATCTAGAACTAATTGCATTACCTTATTGTTTCCTCCAGTACCGTTAAACAAGTCCGAGTCAAATCCATATTTATCTATATATGCCCAAGTTAGATCCCATAACATTGTAGCAAAAACAAAGCCTACACCATGAGGTTCACTAACAGTTGATTCGTTATTTGAATCTCCGTAGGTAAAATTGTTAATTGAAAAATCTGTAGTATATGGTGCGTTTCTAATACCATTACCATCAGCAGGTCTTGACGAAGCGAAATTACCAATACCTCTAGGATCAACAGCAGTATCACCTTCTTCAATTGTAATCATTAATCCAAACCAATCAGACCAGCCTTCACCCATTTGTTCGGCATTATTCAAGCAGCCTGCAGCACCGGCACCACCTGTTAATCTTTGTGAAATTCCATGACCATATTCGTGAGAAACAATTCCATTATCAAAGCTTCCGTCTAAATCATTAGAACCGATTAATGATACGCTTATTGTTATTCCGGATTCTAACTCAGATATTAAATCATTTCCTAAATCTTGCGCAACCATAATTGATGGAATTGTAACACTTCCACCATCTGCACCTCCTCCCATATTAACAGCTGATCCCGGAACATTATTTACAATGATAACGGCTACTGCGCCTTCTGCTTGTGCCGCTAATACTTTGAAGCCAAATTCACATGTTCCTCTTCTAATAACAGCAATTTTACCTGCAATTTCACTTCCATTTGTAATGGTTTCGCAAGCGTCATAAATATCACCACCTAATACAGGGTCATCAGTAACTAATGCTAGATCTGCTGTTACAGGAGATTCAGTTGGTAATGAATCTCCAAAATCAGGTGTGCCAGCAGAGTATGAACCTGAAGAAACCCCATTATTTATTGTTAATGTTTCAGAGCTAGTTCCAGTCCATAAATACATTGTCATAGAAGGATTTCCTCCGTCAGCAGGAGTTCCAAAGCTAGCGTTATTCATTCCGTCACCATCTTGACCATCAGCAATAACTGAATCTCCACTCCCCCATGGAGAGGTAGAGTTTCCGTAATTATTTTCTTGAAAATTCCCGCTTTGCTCGTCAAATCCATATTGATACCATATATCATGCATCATATTGTTGATGTAGAATAAGTTAGTTAAAGAGGCGTCTTGATAACCAATTGGTTGTTGATCAAAATTAAGTTCAAAATCAAAATTTAACTCAGATGTACCATCGGGAGAGTACCCGTTGCCTCCTAGCCCATCTATATCTTCTCTAGCCCAAACATTGTTACCTCTAGTTATAGTATATTCTGGACCTTCTATTCCGTCTGTGTCATGCCATCCGTAAGGAGAAGCTACATCACTAGAAGGTTCTGATAAGAGTTGTCTTGGCCCATGAATTGGACTTTCAGCAGGCAATGCAAAAACATTATATGAGGATCCGTCTGTTAATATGGATTGTGTTTCACTTTCTTGAATATATGTTTTTGGACTATTATTCTGATTGTTTTTATGATCTTGATTAGACTCAAAACTACAGTTTATAATCCAATCTGATTTATTAAGAATCTCTCCATTTAGAGCATCTACTCTAACACTATACCAAAACTTTCCATCTAAAGTGTGAATACTTAAATCCCATACTAGATTAATAGAACTTTCACTATTGTTAAAATAAGCTAAATCAACAGGAATATCGTGTTGTGAAACTCCACCTGAAGTAAAAATAAAACTATTATCATCAGAACTCAATTCTCGTAAGTTAGTAGCAGCTGACAAACCATAATGATTTATCACATTAAGAATTGCATCATTCGGGCTTATAATTGGGGTACTAGAATTAATTTTTTCTGTTATATTTTTTAAGAAATTATTTGTGTAGTAAAATACCTCACTGTCTTTTATTGAAATTGTAGAAATTGCATTATGAATCTTTATTCCGTTATGTGTCTGATTGATATATAATATTTTCATACCCATACTCTTAGAATCAATTTCATTATTAATAGCAAACTCATCAACATCAGAGTCTATTAACATATAACTGGACTTAGTCTCTTGAAGATACTGCTCAATTATTGTATTTGATTGATTTTGAGAAAGAATTGAAGTTGAAATTAAAAAAAGAAAAAGTAGATTTTTCATAAATTTTAGATTTGGGGAATCGTTAAATAAGTCGCAAAAATAAGTAATTATTTCGAACTCTATTAATTAAGATATGTTTTGATAAACTTAATTATGTTATTTTTGCATAGTACACTAACTAACAGAGTTAATTATTTAATAAAATGGCCTTAGAATTTTTAAATAAAGTCAATAATGTTGATGATTTACGAAAACTTTCTGAAAAAGATTTATTTGGATTAGCAAAAGATCTTAGAGAGTTTATAATTGATGTTGTTTCTAAAAAAGAGGGGCATTTAGGTTCAAGCTTAGGTACTGTTGAATTAACAATTGCTCTTCACTATGTATTTAACACCCCAATTGATAAATTAGTTTGGGATGTCGGTCATCAAGCTTATGGTCATAAAATATTAACAGGCAGAAAAAACAGCTTTCATACAAGTAGGGAGTTTGGAGGAATTAGTGGTTTTCCAGAAATAAATGAAAGTGAATTTGATAGTTTTGGAGTAGGACACTCTTCTACCTCAATCTCTGCAGCTTTAGGAATGAGCTTAGCCTCTAACATAAAACAGGAATTTGATAAAGAACATATAGCTGTAATTGGTGACGCATCTATCGCTAGTGGTATGGCATTTGAAGGGCTAAATCATGCTGGTGTTACTAATTCTAATATTACCGTAATTTTAAATGATAATTCTATTGGAATAGATCCTAGTGTTGGGGCTTTAAAAAATTATTTAAGCAATGTAAAAGTAAATAGCAAAAAAACAGATAATATTTTTGAGTCTTTAAATTTTGATTATTACGGCCCTATTGATGGGCATAGTATTGATTCATTATTAACAGTATTTAAAAAAGTAAAAAATAAAAAAGGGCCTAAATTAATACATGTTATTACAAAAAAAGGTAAGGGATTAAAACTCGCAGAAGAAGATCAAATAAAATATCACTCACCTGGAAAGTTTGATAATAAAACTGGAGTTATTATTAATAGCAAAGTGAAAAATTTACCACCCAAGTTTCAAGATGTATTTGGATTAACCATATTAGATTTAGCCAAGAAAAATAATAAAATTATAGCCATTACTCCAGCAATGCCTACTGGAAGTTCACTAACTCATATGATTAAAGAATTGCCTGACAGGGCTTTTGATGTTGGGATAGCTGAACAACACGCTGTGACACTTGCAGCCGGTTTTGCATCTCAGGGATTAATTCCGTTTTGTGTAATTTACTCTACTTTTTTACAAAGAGCCTATGATCAAATTATTCATGATGTAGCCATACAAAAACTACCTGTGATTTTTTGTGTAGATCGAGCTGGATTAGTTGGTAATGACGGGGCGACTCACCATGGAGTTTTTGATATTGCTTTTCTTAGGTGTATTCCAAACTTGACGATTTTTGCACCAAGAAACGAAATAGAATTAAGAAACATTCTATATACATCACAACTAAATATTGAAGGCCCAATTGCAATTAGATACCCCAGAGGGAGAGGATTAATCTTGGATTGGAAAAAAAGTTATAATAAGATAAAAATTGGTCAAGGTGAGTTAATTCATAGCGGGAAATTATTATCTATTTTGTGTGTAGGTACTATAATAAATGATGTAATAAATATTGCTGAGGAGTTAAACTTAAGCCTATATGACATGAGGTTTATAAAACCTTTGGATTTAAATATTTTACATAACGTATGCCAACTTGGGGATAAAATAATAACTATTGAGGATGGTGTTGTTGCGGGCGGTTTTGGTAGTGCTGTTTTAGAATTTATGGCTGAAAATAATTATACAAATAAAATTAAGATTTTAGGAGTTCCAGATATCTTTATCAAACATGGTGAAACCAGTAAATTAAAAACATCTATTGGACTTGACTCTTTAAGTCTAAGAAAAACTATTGAAAGTTTTAAAAATGATTGCCACTAATTTTCTTATACGTTATTACCGCTTGTGTGTCTGACATTGATGAAATGTAATGGCATACACCTAACAATCGATTATAAAGATTGGAGCCAGAGAGGTTGAATTTTTTAGGCAATAATTCTAAAATTAGTTTATCATAACTACTTGAATTACCATTTTCGTTATTATTTAAAGAGGTAATAAATATATCTAATAACTTATTTATAATATTATAACCTGCAATTTCTTTTTCAACCACATCTCTTGATTGATAAATATTACTTACACTAAGTTTTATTATATCATTTATTTGTGCAGAAAATTTACTTTTATCTAATAATGCAGATGTAAAATTACCTTGTAATATTTCTTCTTCGTTAGTTATGAAAATATCTACAACTTCATTAATTAGCGTATTAATAGCTAATGCTCTTAGGTAGCTTACTCTATCTTGTTTATTAGTAAGTGAGTTATACTTACTAGTATTTATACTATCCCTTACTAGATTAATTAAGTATTCAAGTGCAAACTCTTCTTCTATAAGGCCTAAATTAATTCCATCTTCAAAGTCAATAATAGTATAGCAAATGTCATCTGCTGCTTCAACTAAGTAGGCTAACGGATGCCTAACTTTAGTTTTATTTATAATTAAACCTAGTTCAGTAAAAACTTCATTAAATATTTGTAATTCACTTTGAAAAATACCAAATTTTTTATCACAAACGTTATTTGTAGGCTTGAATGGCAAAGACTCCTTTGGGTATTTAATAAATGCACCCAGAGTAGCGTAGCTTAACCTTAAGCCACCTTCTCTTCCAGTTCTAGACTGAGTTAATATTTTAAAGCCATTAGCATTTCCTTCATAATCACATAAATCTTGGTATTCTTTTTTAGATAAATCTTGTGCAAATTCGATACCGTTTCCTTTCTTAAAGTATTGTCCTATTGATTTTTCACCACTATGACCAAAAGGAGGGTTACCTATGTCATGTGCTAAAGATGCAGAAGCAACTATAGCCCCAAAATCATTAGCCTGATATCCATGTGTAGCTTGAAGATGTGGATATTTAGTTAATATTTTAGTTCCTACCTTTCTGCCCAAAGATCTGCCTACAACACTGACTTCTAAACTATGTGTTAAACGGGTATGTACAAAATCACTATCAGAAAGTGGTATAACCTGGGTTTTATCTTGTAAACTTCTAAATTCAGAAGAAAATATAATTCTATCGTAATCGACCTCGAAGCCTAATCTAGTCTCATCTTCTTCTTTTCTTATTCTTTTAGTTGTATCTCCTTGACGCTTAAGTGAGAGTAATTGTTCCCAATTCATATTTATAAATTTTTCTATTGGCAAGATAATTAAAATCAAGAACAAAAATTTGTTTAATTTCTTAACATTAGCTTAACATTGTATACTCCTAATAGTAGGATATTTGTACTAATAAATTTATTCACGTTATGAAAAAATACTTGATTGCACTTAATTTATTACTACTTCCTCTGATGAGTTTTTCACAGGAATCTAGTACAGATTTCTTAGCGTCAGGGCAACCACATTTCAAAGTTTTTTGGAATTACAATTATGATTTTACTGAAAATGTAACAAAGGTTAGTGCATTTGAAGTGTCTAGAGTTTATTTAGGATACAAGTACTCATTTAATGAAAATATTTCTGCTAAGATTACGTATGATATTGGAAAAAATGATGCTGGCAGCTCTCACACAGCTTTCCTTAAAATCGCACAACTAGACTGGAAAATTAATTCAGTTTTTAAGTTAAGTCTAGGAATGATAGCAGCAAAACAATTTAACGATCAAGAGAGAATTTGGGGGTATCGATACATTTATAAAACATTACAAGATGAATATAAGTTTGGAAGTAGTGCTGATTTAGGGGTTAATGCAGAATTAAAAATTTCAGATAATTTAACTTCAAATATATTCATTGTTAACGGAGAAGGCCACAAAGACATCCAAGGTGACGACGGGAATCATCGATTTGGAGCAAACTTAATTTATAAATTAAACAGCAATATCATCACTAAGGTTTACTATGATACGCATGCAGTGATCGATTCTAAGGCAATAATTAACGTAGGTTTATTTGCTGGTTATAAGTCTGATAAATTTAGTTTTGGAGCTGAATATAATAAAATGCAAAATGGTGAAACATTTAAAGACGCTAAAGAGAATCATGATTTAATAGGTTTATCATTTTATGGAAGTTATTTATTGGATGATAAATTTGAAATATTTGTAAGATATGATAAACTTTCTTCTAATACTGTTGAGGAAGGATTGACAAATTGGAATTATGAAAATGATGGGGATGTTAATTTGATAGGAATTGAATACAAGGCTTTAAAAGGGGTTAAATTCTCTTTAAACACTAGAATGTTTAGTTATAATAATTCAGATATTAGCAACTCTTCATTAGTATATATTAATGCAGAGTTTAAACTTTAAAAGAAAAAGATGGAAAATATTTATTTATTAATGATAGTTGCATTAGCTGTTTTAGCTATTGCTGATTTAATTGTAGGTGTGAGTAATGACGCAGTAAATTTCTTAAATTCAGCGATAGGCTCTAAAGCCATTTCATTTAAAACCATTATGATTGTTGCTAGTGTTGGGATAGCCATAGGAGCGGTATTCTCAAGCGGTATGATGGAGGTTGCTAGAAAGGGTATTTTCAACCCTGGAGAGTTTATGTTTAATGAAATAATGATCATTTTCATGGCCGTCATGATTACTGATATTCTATTACTAGATTTCTTTAATTCTATTGGGATGCCTACATCTACAACTGTTTCGATTGTATTCGAATTATTAGGCGCAGCAGTTGCTATGGCATTAATAAAAATTGGTGCTGATAGTGGAAGCTTTTCTGACATAGTTATCTATATAAATACGTCCACCGCCACCAAAATAATATTCGGTATTCTTCTATCAGTAGTCGTCGCATTTTCAATAGGAGGGATTGTTCAATGGATTTCAAGATTGCTATTAACTTATAATTTTGAAAGTAAAGCAAGTTGGGTGAGTGCAGTTTTTGGCGGATTAGCCTTAACAGCAATTACATACTTTATTTTAATGAAAGGAATTAAAGGAACTCCTTATGCAAAGTTAAGTTTTGATCTTATCGGTGGATTAACAATAAAGGATTTTCTTGAAACAAAAATAACTCCAATAATAGCAGTAAGTTCCTTGTTTTGGTCATTATTTTCATATGGTTTAATCGTATTTTTTAAAACTAATATTTATAAACTAATTATACTAGTTGGAACCTTTGCCTTAGCATTAGCCTTTGCAGGTAATGATTTAGTAAACTTTATAGGCGTACCAATAGCAGCTTGGCAGTCATACGAAGCTTGGGTAGTTTCAGGTGTTCCTGCAAATGAATTTAGCATGGAAGTGTTGGCTTCAAAAGTACCTACTCCAAATGCATTACTGCTTTTTGCAGGAATGATAATGGTTTTAACTTTGTGGTTTTCTAGTAAAGCCAAGAGAGTTGTGAAAACATCCATAGATTTATCTAAACAAGGAAATACTAAAGAGAGGTTTAATCCAAATTTTCTTTCTAGACTATTAGTTAGATCAGCAACAAATACATCAGCATTAATTGATAAAGTAACCCCAACATCACTCAACAACTTTATTGAAAAGCAATTTGAAGAAAAAAACATTGTAACAGCTAAAGTAAATGAAGAAGATAAACCTGCCTTTGATTTAGTTAGAGCCTCTGTGAATTTAATGGTAGCTGGAATACTGATCTCAATTGCTACTTCTTATAAATTACCTCTTTCAACAACATACGTAACCTTTATGGTAGCTATGGGTACTTCGTTAGCCGATAGAGCATGGGGAAGTGAGAGTGCTGTTTATAGAGTAGCTGGCGTCTTAACAGTAATTGGTGGTTGGTTTTTTACAGCGATAGTTGCTTTTTCAGCAGCTGCAGTTATAGCATTTTTAATAAACATTTCTGAATTAATGATTGCGGTATTCCTTTTTGGTATAGTGATAATGGGGGTGAAAAATTATTTAAAAGGTAAAGATACAGTTCATCAGGACGAAGAAGATGAGTTATCTATCGGGGAGAGTAGCTCTTTACAAGGAGTTATCTTTGAAAGTTCAAAGAATATTTCTAAGGTTATTAAACGTGGTGAAAAAGTTTATACAAATGCTATTGAAGGTTTATCCAAGCAAGATTTAGATTTATTGAAAAAAAATAAAAAACAAACTGCTAAACTTTCAAGAGATGTTGATGAATTAAGAGATAACCTCTTTTATTTTATAAAAAACCTAGATGAGTCAAGTTTAAATGCTAGTAATTTTTATATTAATCTACTAGGTTACCTACAAGATATAACTCAATCACTTGAGTATATAAATAATAAAAGTTATAAGCATGTTAATAATAATCACAGTAAATTAAAATTAACTCAGATAAGAGAGTTAGTGGAAGTCAATTCCAGTATCAGTAATTTGTTTAATGAAGTGAATGAATTATATAAAAACAAATCATTTAGTAAGATTCAATCTATCATTAAGCAAAAAAATGACATATATAACTTAGTTCAAGATAAAATTCTGGCACAGGTAGCTAGAACTAGAAATGAAGAAAATAGTCCAAAAAATACTACTTTATACTTCAGCATATTACAGGAAACTAAGGACTTATTAAATGCTGTTATGAATTTATTGTCAGATTATAATGAATCGCATGACTCATCAATTAAGCCTGCAAAACTAGATAAATAAGTTTTTCTAATAGTATAAAAAAAAGCTCCTAATTAAATTAGGAGCTTTTTTTTAATAGAAAAGATTAATTATTTAAGATCCACACATTAAACAATCATCCCCTTGTCCATCTTTAGATTGGGCTATTAATTGCTTCATCTCATCTGGAGTCATAGGCTGTACATCTACATCTTTTGTTTCTGCAAACTTTTTAGCTGTTTTCTCTGCTGTCTTTTTTTTGCTTGCAACAACTTCTTGTTTAACCTCTACCTTTGGTTCAACAACTTCAGCTTTAGGTTCAGGATCTTTTTTAGTTTCTGTACTTGATTTGGTATCTAATGTAAATTTAATTGCATCTACTGCACTTTTAGTTCTTAAATAGTACATACCTGTTTTCAGTCCACTTTTCCAAGCATAGAAATGCATAGATGTTAATTTAGCCATCGTAGCTCCTTCTAAAAATAGGTTCAATGATTGAGATTGATCGATAAAATATCCTCTTTCTTTAGACATGTCGATTATATCTTTCATACTCAATTCCCAAACAGTTTTATATAGCTCTTTAATATCGTCAGGAATTACATCAATGTCTTGAACAGAACCATTTGCTCTCATTATTTCTTGCTTTAACCCTTCGTCCCATAGTCCGAGGTTTACCAAATCTTCAAGTAAGTGTTTATTAACAATAATAAATTCTCCTGATAAAACACGTCTTGTGTAAATATTTGAAGTGTATGGTTCAAAACACTCATTATTACCAAGAATTTGTGAAGTACTGGCAGTAGGCATTGGAGCTACTAATAATGAATTTCTAACTCCATTTTTAAGGACGTCTTTTCTTAATTTATCCCAGTTCCAGTTTCCACTTAAATCTTTTTCATTAACACCCCATAAATTATGTTGGAATTCACCTTTACTAATTGGGGAACCCTCATAACTTTGGTAAGTACCATCTTGTATAGCTTCATCCATTGACGCTTCAACTGCTCCATAATATAGCGTTTCGAAAATATCTTGATTTAATCTCTTTGCTTCTTCAGAAGTAAAAGGAAGTCGTAATTTTATAAAAGTATCCGCTAAACCTTGAACGCCTAGTCCGATAGGTCTATGTCTAAAATTAGAGTTTTCTGCTTCTTTAACAGGGTAATAGTTTCTATCAATTACTCTATTTAAATTTTTGGTTACTCTCTTGGTAATTCTGTAAAGCTCTTGGTGATCAAACTTGCCATCTTTAATAAACATTGGAAGTGCTATAGAAGCTAGATTACATACAGCAATTTCGTCAGGAGATGTATATTCTAGAATCTCAGTACATAAGTTTGAAGAACGAATTGTACCTAAGTTTTTTTGATTTGATTTAACATTCGCTGAATCTTTATAAAGCATATAAGGAGTCCCTGTTTCTATTTGAGATTCTAGTATTTTTTCCCAAAGTTCTCTAGCTTTAATAGTTTTTCTTCCTTTCCCTTGAGATTCATATTTTAGATATAATTTATCAAAAGCATCTGCATGTACATCACATAATCCTGGACATTCATTTGGACACATTAAGGTCCATTCCGCGTTCTCTTCAACTCTTTTCATAAATAAATCAGGAACCCACATTGCATAAAATAAATCTCGTGCTCTCATTTCTTCTTTTCCATGATTTTTTTTCAAATCTAGAAAATCAAAAATATCTGCGTGCCAGGGCTCAATGTATATTGCGAAACTACCTTTTCTTTTTCCTCCTCCTTGATCTACATACCTTGCTGTATCATTAAAAACTTGAAGCATTGGAACGATACCGTTACTAGTTCCATTAGTTCCAGCTATGTAGCTGCCGGTTGCTCTAATATTATGAATTGATAGACCAATACCACCTGCTGACTGAGATATTTTAGCAGTTTGTTTTAATGTATCATATATTCCTTCAATACTATCATCTTTCATCGTTAATAAAAAACAAGAAGACATTTGAGGCTTTGGAGTACCAGCGTTAAATAGTGTTGGAGTTGCATGAGTAAAATATTTTTTAGACATTAACTCATAAGTTTCTATTGCTGAATCTAAATCATTTAGATGAATTCCAATTGAAACTCTCATCAACATATGCTGAGGTCTTTCAGCTATTTCTCCATTTAATTTTAGTAAATAAGATCTTTCTAAAGTTTTAAAACCGAAGTAATCGTATCCGAAATCTCTGTTATAAATAATCGTAGAGTCTAACAGCTCTTTATTATCCATTATAACTTTGTAAACATCATCTGCTAATAGGGGTGCTTTTTTTCCTGTTCTAGGATTTACATACTTGTGTAGGTCTTCCATCACATCACTAAAAGTTTTTTTAGTGTTTTTATGTAGGTTTGATACTGAAATTCGGGCTGCTAATTTAGCAAAGTCAGGATGAGTTGTAGTCATTGTCGCCGCAACTTCTGCCGCTAAATTATCCAGCTCACTTGTTGTAACTCCATCATATAATCCTTCAATAACCCTGACCGCGACCTTAATGGGGTCAACAAGTGGATTCAAACCATAGCAAAGCTTTCTTACGCGTGCTGTGATTTTGTCGAACATCATTGGTTCTTTCTTACCGTCTCTCTTAGATACAAACATATAATTGTAATAGTTAATCTTCTAGAAATGTTCTAGAATTAGTT
>Ga0308024_1000493_pt1 | contig 16061 bp, 22 predicted proteins | sample Neamet420_FD_201295 | JGI IMG/M metagenome (GOLD analysis project Ga0308024, IMG submission 201295) | Marine microbial communities from water near the shore, Antarctic Ocean - #420 | ecosystem: Environmental > Aquatic > Marine > Unclassified | place: Southern Ocean | collected 2014-10-03
CTTCTGCCCCTCCTCATCGAGGTAGTCCGGGGGAATGATGTCGTTTTTCTTAGCAATTGTGAGCCATAATGAACGCGGAATGAGCTTGGTCTCGTACCATTCGGTAACAAGTCGCAACCATTCTACGCCCAGCGGCATATTACTAAAGTCTTCTGCAAGCTCTAGGTTGACGTCAGTGTCAGTAATGTCTGTGCCATAGCGCCAGTTCACCATAAAGGCGATAATCTGTCGCATAATAGAAACAACCTTACCGCTTAGTGCACCGAGTTGAGCAACCTGCGTAGCATTTCGTAATTCCAATGCCACTCCAGATTGCGCGGTCTCGGGGCTTAACATCCTAATCCCTAGCTTTGCCATTTCTGCTAATGAGCTCTCGATTGACTTTTCCATGCTCTCGAGTGCTTTGAAAGGTGTTTCAAGAATCCCAGGCTCATCCTTCTGCCCGAGCTTCATCCAGTCGCCTAAACCACCAGCGATGGCTGCAGCGAACTCGTCCTCACCCATATCGGTCTTGATATACGGTGTATATGTTGCGGCACCGTACAGGGTGTGGTTCCTTCGGCTGATCTTGTTATATAGCGCGATCTCTTTGGTTATGAAGGGCGTAAGTAGCACAGGGCTAATCCCTATACTCCCATTGAGCGGCCATGCTGGGATGAATTCCAGCGGTAGATCGTTCATCAGCGGAATGTGCGGTGCTCCAACTTCGAGGTATTCGCCCTCACCATCTTTTTCAAAAGTCCTGATCTGGTAGCCTGCTGCAGTCAGCTCATGCACAAAGAGAGTAGGCACTAGTGTTGGATGGAAAGCACCCTCTGCGAAACGCTCTATCTCTTGCCGCAGAATCACCATGGTAAGCATGACAGCGCCCGTGTCACTCGTTCCGTAGCGCCAGTTGATGATGTCAGCTGCTTTCCATAGAACAGGGAAAGGTTTCAAAGCAGTGAGTTGCTCCTTCGTGAACTCTTCCACATCCCTGACGGCGGGGCGGTCTATGTACACCCACGCCCTATTCGTAGGCATCTCTTCCGACAGACTCTCTGCAAGGAAAGCTGCTAATGGGGTATCGTCCCTGCCAAAGCTATTCAGAAGCCAATCGGTGGCCTCTGGTGGGACGGTTGTAGGCAGTGTAACGGATGGCGGCTTGCGTAGCAGTCCATTGATCAGAGTTGCTGAGAATTGCGACACGACGCCAGGCAGTTCTGCCTCAGCGCGATAGAAGTCAAATTGATTCTGCTTCATCTTCGTTGAAAACGGTAAAAGCATGTTTGTGAAATTGACTGTGTCTATGTGGCTATCGAACTTCTTAACGGCATCTTCCCCTTCGAGTAGCGCCTTGTTTCTTTGCCAGACGAGCTCCATCGCAACATAAGCGGGGTGTGGGTCGTCAACTTTTTTCTTTTCTTCGGCTGCTATCGCCATGTCACCTCCTTACTTGTTTCGTAATAGCGCGTTGAAGGCTGCCATCGATCCGTTGAACGTCCTACCTGTTGTGCTGTTGACAGCATGCAGCACGCTATCTTCAGTCATCGTTAGGCGCCATGTGGTTGGTCTACGTTCTTCCTCAGTGAAGGGAGTATCGTCAGAAGATTCAGCTGCTAGTACAACAACCTCAGCTTTCTCTTCTTCGAGCACGTCAATAGCAGCACGTTCAGTGATAGGCTCTCGTGGGGGTGTCAGTTTTATCATTTGCTTCTCCTAGTATTTGGTGCGGTGTGTTTAGTGCGTAGTGTACTGGCGCTGCTCCTGCCGCCGATCTTCAATCCCCAATATATCCATTTAGTACGAATTGTTGGCATCCCTTGGAGAAGTAGAATGTCGATTAGAAATCTGTCCGCCTCTCTGCGAAGGTCTTCATGCGAAGACTTGCCATTAAGCAATCTGACGGCTTCCTCGTTCTCAATCGAATACACACCCGCTTCAATTCCCAAGCGAGGCTCCAATGGTTGCAGAATCAGGATCTGCGCGTTGTCCATGACGCCGTTGCGAAGAAGCTCGTAGATGGGGTCATGGAAGCCTGTTGCGCCCGGCATGAAGTCTGGGGTATCTAGCGTCGGGCCACTTGGTCCATCAGAGGAGTACCCTGCTGACACAAATAAGAGACCTTCCCGCGTCAACGTTATGCGTCCTAGCGTTAGCTCAACTGCGGGGCGATAGTTCGTGAATACCCAAAAAGCTTCGTGTGTTCTATACTTATAACCCGTTGTGTACCTAAGCTTTTCCGACAGACGCATCGGTTTTCTCCTTTTGAAGTTTCTGTTTAGCCGCTAGCTGTTCGCGAAAGGGGACGACGCGTTCCTTCTCTAATAAGGCTCTCTCAACTCTCTCAGGGATCATGATGCCTACTCCTATTCCTGCAACGATCACTTGCCCTGGCGTCATCACTTCAAAATACTGAAAGCCTCCGATAGCTGCACAAGCGATGCCGAGAGTGGTGAGAGCTCTTGCGATAGCTTTCCCATCAGCAAAGAAATAAGCCTTCAGCGGTACGGTGTCATCTGAGAATGCCCAGCGACGCAGGTATGCGAAGCAAGTACCCATCAAACCCGCTAGCACAAATATCAAGCCTGACAGGGCTACCGCCTCATACTCGGCGAGCATCAGATCAATCGCAGCGCAAGTCGCATTAGCAATCTTGACATCTCTGCGGCCTCACGTACCTTCGTGGCGGCATTGTTTGCAAAAACTGCGGCGTCTATGGATTCTGCGAATTCAGCGACTAACTGACGATCGATTAGAAGGCGCTGTTGTTGATCTTCAGAGTATTCTACCCAGTGGGCCTTGATTAACGCCTCCACTGCCCTGTAATGCGCCCCTAATTGGCTGTAGTCACCATGGAAAGCCAACAGCCCAGCACTATCAAGCAAAAGCTTGTTATCCCACGTGGTCGTAAAACGCTCATAGAAGGCAAGCGCGTCATAAATAACCTGCTCTTCCTCATCGGTAAGCGTCGCCGCTGTGATTGTATCGAATAGCTGTTGATCATTCACACGTGCCTCCACTGCATCGGCGTTGTCGCCTAGCTGGACCACGTTTCTCATTGTGGAGCATGCTCCTAATAGCCCCGTAATAACCAGGCACAAGACCAGAATCTCCGTCATCGTCAGTTTTTGCATCTTCTTCCTCTATTGTTGTTGTTCTCATGGCTCACCTACAGCTGCGATTGCGGCTGCCCTGTGGAGGGCCCAAGTCGCCTCATGGGGCTTTCCAGGCCGCCAAGTGCGCAAGTAGTATTTCCAAGAAAGGCTGGGCTCTGAAGCTACCGCCGGTAATCCGAGGGGGTCAGTCCATAGTAGCAGCCTTGCAAAAGCTGTCGCTAATACATCGTTGTACACAATAGCGCTGTATGCATTTTCAGAGGGAATCTCCAAGTCTTTAAGTAACGCCGCGATCACACCCTCTGAGCTAGGATGCTTCAGTACGCCACGTACGCCACCACCGCTTTCGAATTGGTAGAAGCCGTGTGCCGGGCCACCTATTTGGTTCCTGTACTTAAACTTAGATTCCTGCAGCCCTATTGTTAGCAGCATTGTTTCAGCTCTTGCCCCTTGCATTTTTACAGGGAGCAACGCCAAGCCTGGGCGTACCACTAATTCGAGTGCTTTTTCAGGTGTCATAATCGTTGCTCGTGAAAGGTTAATGTCAGGGGTGATGGCTCTAGCCCACGGGTGTGGCCTTCAGTGTCTGTAGCTGTAATCGCGATTCCGTACACGCCTGCGACTGTTACTTGCGCAGCCTCCAGCATCGCTACAAACTCGGTGTCTCTCCTTACAACCCTGTTGGAGATGGTGTTCGACAGTTTGTTTGTAAAACTGATGGCCGGGTTACCCACTAGCGTGAACGTTACTTCCAAGTCGATGATATCAGCTAACGTCAGCCGGGTCTCATCGGGGTGTAGCGGGAAGCGCACATCACTATCGTGCTTCGTATAGAACGTTTTCGATACTGCCATTACTCCTCCTCAACTGTATAGTGTTGCTGTATTATTAAGCTCGTCTGGCACCGCCTAGACGGATCGTTACCTCAACATCACCTGATCGCATGGTTGAAACAGCGTCGCCTGAGCGAAGCGCTACCACAGCTGCACCTGAGCGCATGGCGACTCCGGTATCACCTGAACGCATGAGAACGCCAACCGCACCGGAGCGCATTCCCACCACCACATCACCGGAGCGCATTGTCACCGGCCTACCACTGAGGCGAATCAATCGAATGGCAATAGGCCCCGCTGCCACGATGGCCTGCTGTTTGGCATTGGCAGCGAATGTAGTTTTCACTAGCGTCAATGGAGGCGCGAACGACGTCGCCTCTTGGCGAGAGCTCGCAACCAATGGTGAGACAATCTTGTTAATCGCACCAGCTGATGATGTACTACGCTGTAGCGCACTGTCTGATGTCAACACCCTCTCTACAGTGATAGGCCCCGCTGTAGTTACTGCATTTTGACGACTAGCTTCTGCAAGCGCCACTTTCAATAGGTGCAGTGCAGGCGGCAAGTGTGATACTGCGGCTTGCCTAGCGTCTGTTGCAGCTGTTGCTACGATCTTGCTAATAGCACCGGACAGAATGGTACCCGTCTGTTGCACGCTCGCTGCTGCAAGTGGCTTTAGAAGTGTGACAGGACGAGTTGTTGCAGATGAGGCCTGCTCGTTGGCGACGGCTGCTAACGGCTTGATCAACACCAACGGCAACGGCAAGTGCGATACTGAGGTTTGCCTAGCGTCTGTTGCAGCTGTTGCTACGATCTTGCTAATAGCACCGGACAGAATGGTGCTTGTTTGCTGCACGCCTTCCATCGCTATCGCCTTAGTAAGCGTGATAGGGGGCGAGCAGACAGATGCTGTCTGCTCATTAAACTGCGTTGTCAGCGGTTTAGTCAGGAGCAGCGGCAGTGACAGCGGTGAGCTTGCTGCTTGCTTGACATCTGTTGCGGTTGTCGCTACGATCTTGGTTATTGCGCTGGTGGTGACGCTGCTACGCTGAGAGACGCTCTCTGCAGTCAACAGTTTGACTACCACGATTGACTCCAGCTCTGACGTCGCGGTCTGTATACTACCACTGACGATTGGCACTTTTACCAATGCAAGTGGTGGGGCGTACACTTCAGACGCTTGTCGCAACGGTCGTGAGGCAGGTGTTGTAACCTGCTGAATCTCGGCTGTCGCAGCAGCATTCGCTTGCTGTGAATCCTCTGTGGTCAGGGTCATATCGACTGTGACAGGCGGTGTCTCTACTGTTGAAGGTTGCTTGCTATTAGTACCATACAGCACCACCTCAGTATCGATACTAGCGCTCGTCGATATAGCGCTCTGCACAATGCTGTTTATGCGAAGGACAACCTCAACCCCCACAGCGGCTATTGTGCTGGTCGCCGCTTGCCTGGTGCTCACGCCCGCGAGTGTTACCACGGATGCTTGTAATAGGGTGACCTGTGAACTACCTGCTTGCTGCACTGCTGTTGCTGCCAAGCCCATGACAGACGCAGCCAGCGTACCATGGGGGGAGACAGCAACCTGGCTGCTCCCCGCAGATACCAGGGTGGTCTCTATGGAGACCAACCCTTCTACCGAAACATCTGATGTCTGATAGATGCTAGCGGTTGCCAGTGGGTGTGACACAATAACCTTGCCTGCCGCAACCCCTGCTGCTTGCTGTGCGTTACTTGCCACTAACTCTACAATCCTTCCTGTAGAGGAGGCTGATAGCTCCGCAGGTGACGTTTCGGCTATTGCATTAAAACCTAGCATGGCATACCCCTAGCTTGTGAATTGCCTATTCGGCGGTCTTAATAGGCCAACAATCAAGCGTTAGCCAGCTGCGACTGCTGCATCTGCATCTGCTTGGATCTCCTCAGCTTGGGCGAGATCCGCGTCGGCGTCGCTGAGGGTTGGGTATCGGACTGATACTACCTTGGTAACGACGTCAATTGAGAGCCGCCACAATGCTGTATCTGCGGGGACGGTTGCGACGATATGCTCTTCAGTGATGGCTTCTGGTGCAAAACACCAAGCGTCGCCGGTTGGGTAAAAGATGGCTTCCATTATAACGTACCTCCTTCGTAAGTAATTCGACCATTTGTTGGCCAGTAATTGACAGTCATGAACCTCGGGTAGGACGTAGAGTAGTGAATGCCGGTAATCCCTGTCTTGAAATTCTGGCTCGCGGACAAGTTAGCGTTGTTAGCAATGCCTGGCAATGTCGAGGTTATTCCCAATGAAGAGTGGGTGTAAACGGTGGATGACGTATGGCTTGTACGATTCGTCAGCCCGAAGTCCCAAGAGCAGTGCGTGACAGCGGCACTATCTGTGTTGCTCCCGTTCAGCCAAACAAAGCCGCTCTTTCCTATAGGCAACATAGCACCGCCACCTGAAGCCGAAGTTTGCAAGGCATGGACGCAGCGTCTAGGATCCTCTGTTGAGAATATATGGCAAAGCATCCCACACCCATAGTAATAGTAGGGGGTGTAAGCTGCCGCCCACTTGCCGTCCCAAGTCAGGTTCATCTTAGTGTAGTAAGCGGCGCCTTGTGACACACCGTAGCTAGTCGTTCCGTTGACAGAGGTAAAGTGCACCACTGCACCGTTGCCACCTGAGAGGTCGTAAGTACTAGCGTACAAGCTATTGCTATTTCGGTAAGAGATCCCAACCCAGCCATTGTCACCTACGACAACAACCTTGTCGCTGTAGTTCTGACCATCTGCTGTCTGCATCGTGATCTCAAACTCTGTCACAGTCGCAGCGGCAAAGAATTCAGCCAGCGATGCGCATGTGTTCAAGTTCACCGTGCTTACGAACTTGGTTGCGGTGCAAGCAGTCGAGTCGGCACTATGGATTGTAACTAGCGTCTTGGTATTCTCATTGTAGCCTACAGAGCCTATACCGACAGTCTTTGTCCGGCTTATTGACTTGGTATTCAACGCGAACGAGTCAATAATCGTATCCAACCGCGTGAGACCCGGGGACTCATAGAAGGTATTGTGATGCATCGAGAAGTTACGGCGAGGGCGCATGCCTTCTGGCATTACGTGATTGACCAGTTTACCCCCTAGGACCCCCTTGGTACCAGCCCCGCTGATAAACTGATTGAAACGTTGGGCACCCGTGGCAGACACACTGCCAAACAGTGCTTGTGGGTACTGGTCGTTCTGATGCAACGACTGTGTGAAGCTCCCGTAATGACTCAATGTTTGCGTGGTCATTACGGAGTTAGTGACGCCGGCATCAGCCCCAGGATTGCTGTAGGCAAACATTGGGTCCCCCATCATCCCATACTGTTGGGTTACGGTGGTGGTGGCGACAGCCCCCCAGGGAGCTGACACTACTTGAAACTGGGAGTCCAAGTTCAAGGATGTTGCACCTTGGCTGTTAAAATCGCCGCCATACATATTGAACAGTGGGTAGCCTTCGATTCGAGGATCGACTGCACCCGCAACGATAGTTGATAATTTTGCCATTACAAGGCACCTCCTGCGTATGTAGTCCTGCCGTTTAACGGCCAAAAGTTCACGGTCAAGAATCTTTGGTAAGACGTGGTGTAGTTACCACCCGTGAGGCCTGTTTTCACATTGATCGTAGCTGTCAACAGCCCATCATTAGCGATGCTAGGTAGGACGTTACCAACAGCTAGTGACGTGTGCGAGTACACAGTAGACACTGTGTGGTTTGTCCTATCGGTATGCTTGAACTCAAAGTCACATGCGCCTACGGCGTTACCATCCGAGTTCTGCCCATTGAACAAGGTGAAGCCGCTCTTTCCTATAGGCATCATGGCACCACCGCTTGCACTGGCGGATTGCAAGATACGGAAACAGCGTCTAGGATCCTCTGTTGAGAATATATGGCAAAGCATCCCACTCCCATAGTAATAGTAGGGGGTGTAAGCTGCCGCCCACTTGCCGTCCCAGGTGAGGTTCATCTTAGTGTAGTAGCTAGTGCCCTGGGACACACCGTAGCTAGTCGTTCCGTTGACAGAGGTAAAGTGCACCACTGCACCGTTGCCACCTGAGAGGTCGTAAGTACTAGCGTACAAGCTAGTACTATTTCGGTAAGAGATCCCAACCCAGCCATTGTCACCTACGACAACAACCTTGTCGTTGTAGTTCTCACCATCTGCTATCTGCATCGTGAGGCTAAACTCCGTCACAGTCGCAGCGGCAAAGAATTCAGCCAACGAGTTACAGTTGTTCAAGTTCACCGTGCTTACGAACTTGGTTGCGGTGCAAGCAGTCGAGTTGGCACTATGGATTGTAACTAGTGTTCTGGTCTTCTCGTTGTAGCCTGCTGAGCCTATACCGATAGTCTTTGTCCTGCTTATTGATTTGGTGTTCAACGCGAACGAGTCAATAATCATGTCCATCCGAGTCAACCCCGGAAACTCTATAAACTGGTTACCATTCATCCCAAAGTTACGACGGGGACGCATGCCTTCTGGCATGACATGGTTGATGAGCATATGGCCTCTGCCCAGCTTCAAGTTGCCGTACGGACTACTATGCAATGAATGGAACTGCTGGTAGCCGGACGCTGACGCACTGCCGAACATGGACGCAGGATATTGATCATTCTGGTGTAACGATGATTGCCATGGTCCATACCCGCCAGAAGACTGGGTTGTCAGGTTATCACTCATGCGTCCATGGTCGCCCTGGAACCCGAAGGTAGGGTTCTGCAGCATGCCAGCGGGGTACCACCCGCCGCTTGCGAAAGCCCCGAACGGGCTGCCTACCGCGTCAAAGTTTGAATTATAGTTCTGATAAGTGCCACTGAGGTTGGCGCCGCCATACACATGAAAAAGCGGGTAGCCTTCCTTGCGGGGATCTGTGACCCCCTTTAGTATCACTGAGAGATTGCTCATAAAGTTTTCCTAGATTAAACTAACACCCACTTGTGTGTAGGATTGAACATGAAGGTCAGACCTGCGTTCGAAACATCGACAACCAACGTAGCGTCTCTGAGCACCAAGGCTCCGTTACCTGCGACGGTAAGGTTGTTGGTTCCAAATGTACCCTTGGCGTCTGCCACCTTGACGGTGTCATTGACTGACGGGGTTGCAGGGAGTGTCAACGTCACAGCAGCGCCGCTGGTATCCACTAAGTAATTACCGCCAACAACAGCCGTCGTAGCCGTCGTGATCAGCTCGTATGCACCTGCTGCTGAGCCCCACGCGGCATCCGTGCCATCATTCAACAATACCTTGCCTGCGCTTGATGCATCCACGGTCGGCAAGTGGAGGAATTGGTCACCACCACCACCTTGCAGGCCTGTGAGAGCGTTGTGCGTAGGTGTCGACCATACAGCGTCATCGGCAGCGGTTGCTGTCAAAACTTGCCCTGCTGTAGGCGCAGTGGCGGCAAAGACGCTAACGACTGTAGTATCCGACACCAAGCCTAGTGTAGACCCTGCATGGACGGCGGTTCCAGGAACCCACATAGAGTTCAAGCCGTCATTGCTAAGATACTTGTCAGCTGTGGACAGGCCCATTAGAGGCATGCCCAGACCGCCGGTAGCCAGCAGCTCAAACTTGCCAGCTGCAAAGTCGTCCGCCATTGAGCCGCCAGATATCGTATCTGCCACCGCTATATAGGTAGAGGCCACTGAGAACACCAAGTCATCTGTCAAGTATTCAGTTGCAGCTGCCCATGCGCCTCTCCAGCGAATGCCTGAATTGAACTTCTGCCATTTTATAGCAATCAGGTCTGTCGCGAAGGTTCCCGCTGCGTGCGTGGTTAAGCAAAGAAACGTGTTGCCACCGTATACAACGACATCATCTGCAATGTAAGCGGTCGCTGTTGTCCACTCGCCCCTATTTCTGATACCGTCAACAAACTTCGTCCAGAAGGTAGCGTTAGTCGGCAGGTTCGCTGTTGTTTCAGTGACAGCGTAGTACACACTACCGCCGTAGGCAACCACATCATTTGGATTGTACGCGGTAGCTTCGTTGTACACGCCTTGTGGTGAAATACCGTCTGTGAATTTGCTCCAGAACAGGGTATTCGTTGGCAAAGTGGCGGCTGTATCCAGTATGGCGATGAACGTGGAACCGCCATACGAAACGATGTCGTTCTTCTGATATGTTGCGTCTGCCGCGTACTCGCCCTCATATTGAATACCGTCCACGAATTGCGACCACTTGGCAGCATCGGGAGGGGTCGCGCCTGTCGAGTCGGCAATTGCAACGTATACCTTACCACCATGAGCCACGCCGTCTCCAATCTGGTACGGCACAGCTACATCATACACACCTTGGAAATCAATGCCCTTGACCATCAACGCCCAGTAGACTGTGTTAGTGGGCAATCTTGCTGCTTCTTTCAGGGTGTAGATGTATACGTAGATATTGCCGCCATATTTGACCACATCATTACGTTCGTATGCAGTTGCTGACACCCAATCACCGGCGAAGTTGAACCGCAGTTTACCTAAGTCTATAACTTGCATTTATACTATCCTCAATAATAAGTGACCATTGTCCAAAAAACTAAATTGCAACGTGTGATCTGAGAAGACCCACTGTTTGTAGTCGTCTGGGTCGATGAAGCCATCTTGTGGGAGGACAACGGCGTCTGTGCCGTCTTGTATTACCTCGACACCTAGATGCCCTGTTGTGCTGTTCAAACGAAAGCCATAAAAGGCTTTATTGACCAGCTCTGCTCCTGCAAGCGTATTGTCCATTTACACACCCTCCGCTATAGAAACAAGCGCATCGAAAGAATTGTCTACCAAGCCGCTGATGACCACCGAGTCTCCCGCCACTAGTACAACCTTGCCCAGCAGTATCTCTGCTGAATCAGCGATCCTTCTGCCCTTAGCAAGATGTATGTCTACGGCGCCATTTCGCACAATCACAGTGGCCGGTAAAGTTGCACCACTGAGGTTTGTCAACGTGCAACCCAGCAACATAGAAGTTGTGCCAAGCGGGACTGTATACGCCACTATTGGGGTGATTCCGATTGCCGAGGCACCGGCATTGATTAAGCTAGTTGCCATGAGTGTCATCCATAAATAAGTGCCCCAATTAGAGCGGTTAAGCCGCCGACATCTGAGCCTGGTGTTTGCCAAGTGGCCGCACTGTCAGTCGTAGCTGTAAGAACCTGCCCCGGCGCAGGCGCGACTGCTGAAGAGATCTCAACCGTAGTTGTGGCACTCTTTAGCGCATACGTGACCCCCGCTGTTAAGCCCGGCGAAATTCCCACATGATCTGCCTTAAGGCTCAATGCCGCAGCGACAGTCGCTGCGTAGTCTGCATCGTTTCCGAAGGCTGCTCCAAGCTCAGCTAACGTATCCAAAGCTCCCGGGGCTACCCCGACAACGGCTTGAATACGAGAGTCAGTCTCTACCATCGTATAAGTAGTGCCTTGATCCGCCTTAAGATCTACGGCGGTTTGATTGGCTTTGAGAGCTAAGGCTGCTGCTTGTAGCAACGATATAGGTTTCGCTTCATCTGAGGTGTTGTCTACGTTAGCCAGCCCTACGTCAGGCTTGAGCAGTGTTACATCGCCCGTCTTCCCTGCCACGGAGCTCACATGTATATCTATCGCATTGCTGACAATTAGCTCGGCACCCGTGTCATCCTTGGTGTATACGCGCTTGTCAGCCTTGACGTATATTGTTGTAAATCCCGCAGCAGGCGTAGGGGGAGCGCCCCCTGTGTTTAAAAGAATCTGTCCCATAGTTTATCCTAGAATCATTACGTTGCCATTTATACTCAGATCACTGCTGACCGTCAAGTAAGAAACTAACATGTGGCTGGTGTCTTCAAAGACCACGGTAGGGTTGTTAACGACGTTTGAGTTGAGCGACTGCCAAGTAGCTGCTGTTCCCGATGTTGCTATCAAGGCTTGGCCTCTGACCGGCGCTTCTGAAGCAGAGATGTTGATCTCGGTTGTAGTACTGGCAAGGCCAGCGGCAATTCCTGCTCGAAGTGTCTCAATTTGTGAGGCAGGAACAGTGATGAAGACATCCTTAACGCCCTCGGCAAAGGCTGTCAATACACCCTTGCCTGCTGAGCCAGACAAAACATCCGCTGCGACCCGCGTCAATACATTACCAGTGTTCCACGTACCTAAGCCAACCTCCCACTCCTCGCTGCCGCCCTGACCAATAATAGCGTAGTGCATTGTATCAAGGTTGCTTGCAACATCGGAGAATGCCTTGAATTGAGCCTCTGCACCAGCTAGCGTTAACGGGCCGGTACCTGCTGTAAGCGTTGTTTCCTTGACTCGGTCTGCCGTTACGAAAGCCATGTGCCCTCCTAGTTAGACTGCTGTCGGTTGCGAGTTCGTATAGACAACTGATGGAAAGTTTACAACGTCCGTCAGGTTGATAGTCTTGCCTGAGGTCTCTGCAGTAGCCCAGATTACCTTGGCTGCCGCTGTATTCACAAACACAATATGGCTAGCTATGCCGAACGCATTCGCGCTGGGGTCTGACTTAGTTGCAGAGGTAGTTAGCTGTCTGTCCGCGCCTGAGTCACTCAGTACAAAATCTGCGGGTGTCATAGTTGCCTCAGCAAGCCGATTAGCGAGGACTGTGGCGTAGCTGTCGGCAGCTGTGTAGGCGCTGACCACCAGCATGTTTGTGGCTTCATTCTTGATGACATTAATGCCGTCATCTAATACCGTCGAGTGTACTGCTTGTACCATTATCGCTCTCCTAGTTTACTATATGGGTTGGGCTGAAGCCTAGCTCTATTAATCCAGCGAGAGGCTTATACGTCTGGGGAAATTCGCCTGTGGTCTCTGTAGCCCTGACCCCGAAGAAGCCATATACGGGGGTATCTGCTCTCGGAAGTTGTGCCCAGCCGTCAATCAGCGTATCAGGGAATCTGACGAAGATCTTATCTGGGACGTACTCCTCCCAAGCGCCATCTGTCACAGGGTCGGCACCACTTGGGGCACCCTTCAAAACAAAAGCGTCCCCTGCTGCGTTACGTACCCACTCGCCTGAGAGATACGTATTGCTGGCGCTCCATACACCACGTGCTAGCGGCACACGGATCTCAAGAACCGTCTGCACCCCATTGAAGCGTCTCCGCAGTGGTGCTTCAGCTTGGTCTGCTGTGTTATCACCCTCGATTACTACAGCTTCATATGTAAAACCCAGTGAGGTATCACCTACTGGCTTCAATGTTACTTCGACTTCTCTCTGCTCGCCGTGTGTGAAGCGGTAGAGAATCTCAGGGTTAAACATCAGTCCTCCTTATTTAAGTAGCGCCTTGATCCCATTTGACAGATCTAGCAACCATATAGCACACATCGCGCCTGCGGCAACCACGGCTACTGTGACCTTGACTGTCGTCTTGTACACGAGGTTCTGTTGCTTTAGAATAGTCAGGCACTCCTGTATCTTGCGCTGATCATCATGGATCTCTTTTAGCTTGCCACGGGCTTCTGCCAATTCCTTGCTAAAGCCGTCTAAGACCGAAAAGAGTCTTGCAATATCTTCCTCCTGCATTGGGCATTCGCTCTCACCCATTACTTCATCGCGTGTGTCCGTGATCCGTCGCGCCTTAGCCATTGTCAGCCTTTATTGTTTTTGGGGTTTATGTTGCATGTTTACAGCCATGGGGCCACCATCCCTATCAACGTCATGCCCCCATGACAACCGAACGAGCTCCTCACTATCTTCTAGCAATAGTGTGTAGTCCGCGCTGCTTGTACCTTCAAATGTCACACCTATCCAATCCATCGGTGTCCACCTTTCATTTCGCTTATCTCCTTACCACATAGTCCCTCGCCTTGATCCTGACTTGCCTCTATGAAGTGGGAACAAGAACTCACTAGCGTATCTTACGCCATCTGAGTAATGCTCAATACCTTCCGACTTATCGATCATGGCAGAGTCTGGCTTATCCAGCCACTTTGTTCGTTCCATTGAGATGATTGTGCCTTTGACACGAGGGTGGAAGAACATGTTTATCTCACCCGCCGCATTCTCTAGCCGACCATTGACTGCCTGAACACTATCTACTATAGGTGGCGATCCCTCTCTTGCTAGAACAACAATACCATACCTCTCTAATATCTTGAAATCCGTGATACCTACAGGAGCACTAGTCTTCCTAGCCTTGCCTGTTGGATCAGGGAATGCAATGATCTTCTTATCTGCTCCGAAGCGTGCACGTAGCGTCCTGGCTAGTTCCTCTGTGTTAGGCGCACCTTTCAACTCATCTAGGAACTGCATCTCTCGCCCTCTTAAGGCAAACAAAGAAGTACACTGTAATCCCACATTAAAATCGATAGCTGCATGAACTGTCTCGCCTACTTTGAAGTCTTCCAGGTCGTTTCTTACATGCTTCTTTCTATTAAAGCCATAGAAGATAGAGTTGCCAGAGTCCTCGAACGTCGCCCCGTATTCCGAGTTGAAGGTTACAGGATCCATCAGGTGTCTCTGTCTCTCTACTTCTTTAAGGTCTGTTAGCGGTGATTGCGTATAGTCGAACTGGTAGGACTTCCAACGGTCATCTTCGTTTTGATACTGGAATGCATCGTATAAGAAGTTGTAGCCTTTTGGAGTGCCAATGAAGATAGATCTATAGGGCGATACGGCTTTCTTTCTTTCAGCTGCCTCGGGCGACCATCTTGAGGACATAGCTGGTAATATGATTTGCTCCCAGGCTTCAACAGGCTTAATGCCTTTGCTGCAAGAGGAGATCTCATCCCATATAGTCATGTAAGGGCCTTTACCCCTCATGCGCTCTACGGATTCATAGGACACAAGTCGAAGCTCCACTCTTCCTGGGAAGGTGAACAAGCCTCTGTCCTTACTAGCTGTTACTGCAATATCTTCTAGTCCGTACTGGTACGCTAGTATAGGGTAGTATACATCAGTCACCTGGTCATGCGTAGGCGCCACGATGTATATGTACTTGTTTGTAATGTATTCTGGCAATGCCATGAGCTCGAAGATGCCTGTGACAGCCGCTCCAGCCGCATAGTGGGACTTGCCCCAGCCTCGACAACACACAATAACATGGTTAGTATGTATGCGATCTACGAACATGTCCCTGAAAGCAGTGCTCTGCCCAGGATGCAGTCTCATGGCACAGACCTCTTCAACACACCTTGGTTTCTCATCAGGGTGGGTACCGGCTGTCCTGTAGCATTGTCATACACATTTGAGATAGGCGCAATACTGCGCAATACTTGAGCTTGCCGCTCCTCTAGGTATGCTCGCATCAACTCACTACCTTCGGCTGCCATGGTAGGTGTTGCTGTAAGCTGAAATGGTGTCTTCACTCGCCATTCTCCTCTAGCATGAATCCGCTTGTCTCATCAGTAAGCTGGATAGTCAAGGAACGCTTAGGCCCAGCCTTGTCCACCTCGACTGCCTTAGGCTTCACGTATTGATACTCGAGCAATGAGGTGCCTATCTTGATCACCTGGTCGAACATCCTAGCGTGAGCCTCCACATTATAGTAACGAGCTTTGCCTGTAACTGGGTTCATCACGAGGCCTTCTCTGCAAGCCTCATGGTACAATATCTCTGTCTGTAGCTTCCTCGCGGTAATCACCAGAGACGTGATCGGGTCATAGCCCAACTCTTCTAGCTTAGCTATGCTAGCCGTTACTCCGGGCTTAAGGTTCTTCTTCACAGCAGCACGACGTTCTCTGGGCACCTTGGCATAACGCTTCAAACTTGTAGTCATCGCCGCCTCCTCCCTTATTTTGATTTATACAGTGTAGCGTAGCGCATCTAAGCACCCCGCTTAGCCCCACCACCACTTAGTTGCTCCTAAGAATTACTAAGACATCCTTTCTTTAGTCATGAATATGACTAAAAGCAAAAGCTTAAGAAATTCTAAGAAATTCTAAGAATCAGCTTCAGAACGCTGACGCTTTCTTCATTAATTTAACAAGCAAAGCGACCTATGGAATCATACAGTTAACTAAGCCACTGATATCTATCGAATTTTCCCTAGAGCACCGATCGCCAAAACTCCCTAGAAACGAGAGAAACCGTCCGCAGCTTGCCCCAGAAACCGCCCTCTCTCCCAGACTCCCCAGCGCCCCCCGTCGCCCCCTGGCTACCCCCTCGCCTCCCCGTTTTCTCGCCCAGAGAGAG
>Ga0308024_1000496_pt1 | contig 16010 bp, 8 predicted proteins | sample Neamet420_FD_201295 | JGI IMG/M metagenome (GOLD analysis project Ga0308024, IMG submission 201295) | Marine microbial communities from water near the shore, Antarctic Ocean - #420 | ecosystem: Environmental > Aquatic > Marine > Unclassified | place: Southern Ocean | collected 2014-10-03
TCCTAACACTTAACAGGAAGTCGTTTTGCTTTAACGAGCAGGGTACAGGCAAGACCGCTAGTGCTATATGGGCATCAGACTACCTTCTTAATGTTGGCAAGATAAACCGCGTGTTGGTCATATGCCCACTATCTATTATGGACTCCGCATGGCGAGATGATTTGTTTAAGTTTGCCATGCACAGGACTGTCGATGTAGCCTATGGTGCGGCAGAGAAGCGAAGAAAGATTATCAACAACGGTGCTGACTACGTAGTAATAAATTACGATGGGTTAGCTATCGTCGAGGACACTATCGCTAATGGGGGCTTTGATCTAATAATTGTAGACGAAGCTACGCATTACAAGAACCCACAGACTACCCGATGGAAAACTTTAAACAGGCTAATCAAACCGAATACTTGGCTATGGATGATGACAGGTACACCTGCGGCACAGAGTCCGTTGGATGCGTATGGCCTAGCTAAACTAATAAACCCTAAAAGAGTACCTAACTTCTTTGGTTCTTTCCGCGATCAAGTCATGCGTAAGGTAACTAACTTTAAGTGGGTAGCCAAAGAAACCGCTACAGATACAGTCTATAACGCGTTACAGCCTGCCATACGATTTACAAAAGAAGAATGCCTTGACCTACCACCGATGGTATACGTTAAGCGAGAGGTAGAGTTAACACGTCAACAGAAGAAGTATTACAAAGAGCTAAAAGACCGGATGATAATGCAAGCGTCAGGTGAGCAGATAACTGCGGTCAATGCGGCTGTAAGCATGAACAAGCTACTCCAAATATCTGGTGGCGCAGTGTACACAGACGATGGAGGGGCGTTAGAGTTTGATATTAAGCATAGGTATAAGGTGCTACGAGAGGTCATAGACGAATCTAGTAAGAAGGTGTTAGTGTTCGTGCCGTTTAAGCACACCATAGACATACTTACTAACAAGCTACGTGAGGATAAAATATCTACTGAAGTAATCCGTGGCGATGTTAGCGCACCGAACCGCACGAGAATATTTAAACAGTTCCAAGAACAAGATGATCCAAAGGTGCTGGTAATACAGCCTCAAGCCGCAGCACATGGTGTTACGTTAACAGCAGCTAACACTGTAGTCTGGTGGGGGCCAACAAGTTCCCTTGAAACCTACCTGCAAGCTAACGCTCGTGTACATAGGTCAGGCCAAGACCACAAGTGTACCGTTGTTCAGCTACAAGGATCGAACGTAGAAAAGCGCGTTTACTCGCTATTAGACAGTAGAATAGACGTTCACACAAAGATGATCGACCTTTATAAAGAAATACTTGACTAGCGCACAAAGACCCACTAAAGTATACATCTCGTCAACGATTGGAGGAAGTATGAGCAATGTAACCCCTGAGAAGCTGACCGAGACTTACTTGAAGATAAAGATAAAGAGAGCGGAACTGACAGCGGAGTTTAAAGATAAGGACTCCGTACTTGCAGAAAATCTTGAGAAGATAAAAGAAGCACTACTCAAGTATTGCGAGGAGCAAGGTGTAGAAAGTGTTAAGACATCAGCAGGGCTGTTTTATAGATCAGTTAAGACTAGGTACTGGACTAGCGATTGGGAGTCTATGTACAAATTTGTTATGGAGAACGAGGTACCAGAGTTTTTTGACAAGCGTCTTAACCAAGGTAATGTTCGGCAGTTTTTAGAAGATAACCCCGACCTCGTGCCAAAAGGTCTTAACGTAGATTCAGAATACGCAGTTGCGGTAAGGAAAAAATAATGGAAAACAAAGAATCATTTGTACCTATAGAAGAGATAGCCGACCACTTTTCAGTATCGGTATCGACTATACGCTCGTGGGTACGTAGAAAACACATATCTCCCAACTCCTTTATAAAAGTAGGCAGTACGTACAGGTTTAAGATTTCTGATGTTACTGACTCGCTGTTGTCTAATGGCGCTAGGGTTGACCCAACAGAAGAAGGTGCTAAAGCTACAGTGCGCTCCTTGCAAGAAGAGGCTGAAGACAAGGTAAAAAGTTACATGAAGAGAAAAGAAGCCGCTTCTCCCACAGAGATGGAAGGTTTGTTCGACGAGGATATGTAGTGTGCGTCGAATTAGTTTGTACGGTAGGAAGTTTTCTATTGTGGTTGGCAACGAAACAGCTATCATAGAAGAAGACTCTAAGGACATCATAGTTGTTAATGCGGCTCCTGTCTCACGCTCATACTTTGAGAATGCTTACGACCCTAACAGGTCAGCAGTGCCAACGTGTTGGTCAGCAGATACGCAAAGACCTTCTGTAGATGTACCCCAAGAGAAAAAGCAAGCCGCCCGTTGTATGGATTGCCCACAGAATATACGTGGGTCAGGGAGTAACCGTGGACGTGCTTGTAGGTTTGCCCAACGCCTAGCTGTCGTGTTTGATGGTCAACTAGACGAGGTGTACCAACTACAGTTACCTGCTACATCTATATATGGTAGGGGTAACGGTGGACACATGCCGATGCAAGACTATGTTAAGTTCTTGTCTAGCAGAGGCTCTGTAGCAACTCGCATCATTACGCGAGTATATTTTGATGAACAAAGTCCGATCCCTAAACTTTATTTTAAACCGATACGGTCACTGAATGAAGGCGAGGCAGAAAAGGTTTCAGAGTTAAAGAACCACCCCGATACATTGAAGGCGATAAGCCTAGATGTGTTTGCGGAACCTAAGTCTCCTTTCTCAGTAGTAGAAGGTTTTGAATTAAACGCAACCAGTAAAGGAACATAGTATGAGTTATATAATTGAAAATGTAGAGATACTCTACCCCCGCATCAATCAGCCGTATAAGTTTGACCAGACGGCGGGTGATAACGGTAAGAGCGTACCCTGTACCCCATTTGAAGATGGCGCTAAGTACGAAACCAAGTTCCGTATGGACAAGGATAAAGCCAAGGCTCTTTATGGGCAGATGGACGCGGCTTACCAGAAGGCTAAAGAAAAAGGTTGGCCTGAGAAGATCGACTTTCCCTTTGAGAAGCAAGAAGACGGCATGTTTGTAGGTAAGGCTGTACTTAAAGCGGCCTACGGTAAAGATGCTACCATCCCTCCGAAGCAGTTTGACGCTAAGAGTAAGGAGTTACCAGAAGACTTTAAACTTACTACAGGCAGTACGGCTAATGTCGCTGTTACTTTCTATCCCTATAACATGCGTGACGCAGGTGTATCTGTTCGCTTACGTGCTGTACAGGTTATTAAGTATCTGCCTTTGGAAGCCGCTTCACCGTTTGGCGTAGTAGCAGATGGGTTTGAGTTAGAGAGTGATAACCCATTTGAAACAGTTACTGCTAACGTAGCTTCAGCACAAGTTAACTCTGCCCAAAAACCTGTCGTAGTATCTGATGACTTGTTTGGAGATGATACCGCAGAAGAAGCTCCTATAGAGCAACCTAAGAAAACCGCTAAGAAGAAGTCCGTAGCACCAAAAGAAGAAGACAAAGACTTAGCATCCATAGTTGATAATTGGGACGGGTAAAACCTCCCCCTTTAAATAACCTGTAGCTAGGATACTAATCCGAAAAGGGTGCATATGCACCCCTGCTACCCTACCTCTCGGATGCGGATATGAATACTAAATCATTTTTGCAGAGGGCTTTAGCCGACAGCGGCTCCTACTGTATTTGGGCGCATAACAAGAAGACTGATCGTATACAACAAAAGTTTTACTCTAAGATAGATCAGTTAATAGACAAAGCGCACGAACTGAATACAGACGGATACGATTGTTACTTTGCTCTCGCAAGTTTTAAAGAACCAACCTCACGGAAGGTTGATAACGTACACAAGTTACAGTCATTCTTTTTTGACATAGACTGTGGTGACGTTAAAGACAAAGAAGGCAAGGGGTATGCTACGCAGGAAGAAGCGATAGTAGCCCTACAAAGTTTTTGCAAGACCGTAAAACTGCCTACACCTGTGCTTGTTAACTCTGGACGGGGTGTACACGTATACTGGCACCTGTCTGAACCTGTCGTATACGATGATTGGTTCCCAGTAGCCTCCCGTCTAAAGGCTCTAACAAAGACACACGGGTTAATCTGTGACCACTCAGTGACTTCTGATGCGGCTAGGATATTACGTATACCCTCTACGCATAACTATAAGACTACTCCCCCTACGGAAGTAGGGTACTTCGGGAACACTACCCAAGACCTAGTTAACTTTGACACGTTTTCAGAACTGCTTGGACATGACTTGATACCAGTCCCCGAACGTATGGTGGAAGAGTTTAGTGCAGTTGTGCAGGGACTCTATAACAATAGAGAGAACTATTTTAAAGATATCATTGCTAAGACTAGTAAGGGAGATGGTTGTGCTCAGATATCGCACGTCTTAAAGAACCCTAACGAGATTAGTGAGCCTTTGTGGTTTGACGCTGTATCTATCATCAAACACTGTGTAGATGGTGGGAGAGAAGGCGCACATAAAATATCGCGGGGGTACGATGATTACGATCCCGACGAAACAGATAGCAAGTACGACACTACAAAACATGTTCACAGGTGTGAGACATTCAATGACAACAGGCCGGACGTGTGTACAGACTGTAAGCACTGGGGCAAGATCGGTTCTCCTATAGTACTAGGGCAACGGATCAAAGAAGCAGACGAAGAAGATAACGTAGTAGCTATGGAAACAGGCTCTGGGGATAGTAAGGTATATACCATACCACCGTATCCTAAACCTTATTTCCGTGGTGCTACTGGTGGCGTGTACATACGCACCAAGACAGAAGATGGAGACGTAGACGAGAAGTTGGTCTATCACAATGACTTATATGTCGTTAAGCGTATACAGGATGTCGAATCTGGCGAGGGTATAGTTATGCGCCTCCACCTGCCTATAGATGGGGTCAGAGAGTTTACTGTACCACTCACAGCCGTTACTTCTAAAGAAGAGTTCCGTAAGCAAATGGCCGCACACGGGGTAGCTGTAACTAAGATGGATGATATTATGAATTACACGACTAGGTGGGTAAACGAGTTACAAGCTACTACCGCTACTCAGCACGCCCGTAGGCAGTTTGGGTGGACTGGGGAAGACTTTAAGTCCTTTGTACTAGGGGATAAAGAAATATTTGCCGATCACATAGAGTCTAACCCTCCATCTACGCCTACCAGAGACTTGTTTCATGCCTTTGAGCCAAGCGGCACTATGGAAGAGTGGAAAGAGATGGTTAACTTCTATAACCGAGATGGGTTTGAACTGCACCAGTACATAGTAGCTACAAGCTTCGGTTCCCCTTTGATGGCACTGAGTCCTATAGCTTGTTCTGGATTGCATGTACACAGTACTGAATCTGGTCTAGGTAAGACTACAGCTATGTACGTAGGGGCTTCGGTGTGGGGCAAACCTAAAGAACTAGTGATAGACAAGAATGATACGCAAAACTCTAGGATGTTACGTGGGGAGGTATACCATAACTTACCCCTCTACATTGATGAGATGACAAACGCCAAGCCAGAAGAACTTTCAGACATGATCTACCAACTCTCTGGGGGTAGGCAGAAAAACCGTATGGCAGGTGGAGGTAATACAGAACGTGCTAGGGGAGAGCCTTGGAGTCTGCTAACAGTTACTACAGGCAACACTAGCATTATCGAAAAGGTAAGTTTAGCTAAAGCTATGCCGAAAGCAGAAGCGCAGAGGATGCTAGAAACAAAGGCTAAGAAGTTGTTTGACGAGTCAGAGACTAAGCACCTTACGGATATACATGCCCAGAACGCGGAAATACTCTACGGTCATGCAGGGATTATATACATACAGTACGTTATAGATAACCTAGAAGAAATTAGGATACTGCTAGACAGAGTACAGAAAGCTATAGATAAAGAAGCGGGGTTGAAAGCAGAAAACCGTTTTTGGTCAGCGGGGGCAGCATGTACTATTACAGGGGCTATGATAGCTTATCGGTTAGAACTACTACCTTACTTACCCAAGAAGTTAATGAACTATTCATTGGGCTTACTAAAAGAGAACTTACGTAGCGTAGGAGAAATGGGATCATCTGTACAGGAAACACTAAACAACTACTTACACGAGAACTGGGGTAGCATATTAAAGATACGTAGTACTGATGACTTACGTAGTACACAAGACAATGGGCTAGATGAACTGGTAATACCAGAAGTCGATCCTAGAATTCGTCTGGTGGGTAGGTACGAGACAGATACAAAGATGTTATACCTTACCCCCAAGCCATTAAAAGCATGGTGCGGTAGACAGGATATAACCTATAGTTCGTTCTTAGCAGATTTGATAGCACATATGGCGGCAAGGAGCATAACTATGAGACTGACTAGGGGTACCTCTACTCAGTTACCACCATCCCGTGTAGTAGCTATAGACTGCTCTAAAACTCCTTTAGACGAGCCTACCGATGCTTAAACTGGATGACCTAGACCCTGACGGGGTTAAGGTAATAGTGAACTGGGGCAAGATGGTAGTAGGAGCCTCAGTCTTTATACCCTGTATAAACACACAAAAAGCTATCACACAGTGCAAAAATATATTTAAGCGTAAGTGTTGGCAACTAGAGATTAGAGTTATAATACAGGATGACAAGTTAGGAGTACGTGTCTGGCGTACACTGTAGCAGTTTACCTCTTTCTCCCTGTTCGTTTCCGAGGCGGCAGGGAGTTTTTTTAATCGAAAAAGCCCATACTATAATTTTTCCGTTCCTCCTCTAAAACTCTTTTCATCATAGGACTAATCGTAGTTCCGTTGTGCATCTTAGCCGTTGTCCTTTGGTGTCCGTTGTAAGACCGCTTCAAAGAGTCATAGTTTATCGCGGCAGTTGGATGTTCCTTACCGAACGCCATCATTTCTTTGAAAACCGCAGCACCCTCAGGGTAATCCCCATCCCTACGAGCTTGATAGTATCTCTTCATTAACTTAGATCGTTCTTTAGTAACTGCTCCGCTAATACGTTGCTCTACGTTAGTTTGTTCTTGAGCAAACGTGTACCCTGCTGGAGGAAACCCGATCATACCTGCAAAGAAATCTCCGGCAGTAACATCATCGTATATTACATCTCCACGCCTAGTCCGCATACCATCTTCTTTTTGGAAACGACCTATAGGGCTGTTCCTTAAAATGTTTGTAAGTCCTGCGGGCAATGCACTTTCTATACCTCGCTCTACCTCGCCATCAGAGAAGTCTTTAACAGAACGAGCACCACGTAATATAGTACTGGCTGCGGGGCCACCAAAGTAATGAAAGAAAGACTCTTCTAGAGATGGGTCTTTAGAGTATCTGTTAGCTTCAAACAAGAGGCTATTCAACCTAACACGTTTTGAGAAATCTACTCCTAGCGCGGCTACTGCTGGCCCTTTATACCAACCTTCTCCTAAGTACTTACGTACTACAGTGTCTGAATCATCCTCGTCATCGTCTAGGGTCAAGTCTATAGCGGCGGTCACTATTCCGTAAAGAGGCATACCTGCAACACCTGCTACTAAAAGAGAAGATAGTTGAACAGCACGCACCTGCGCCCATGCTATTTTCTTCTGCCGTAACCGCTCTTCTTTTTGGGGGGCTGTTTCGTTTTTAGGGGGGTAGAACTGAAGCTCTATCGCTCTCTTGCCTGTCTTAAACATAGTGGTATACATACGCAAACCGTAGTTCTTGTACATAAACGCAACGCGGCCAGCACCCTGTGCAGATATTCTAGAGCCTGTCTCTAGTACCGCACCACCGTTGTATTCCATAGACTTATAAAGAGCATCTTCAGAAGCCGCTAGCTCCATTTCAGTGTTACTCTTACGAGCGTCTTTAGGCTTCTTAGCTTCTTTAGCCTGCATGTCCTCCAGAGATAACTTATAAGCAGCTAGAAGAGTTACCTGACGGTTAAATCGCTCACCCGCATTGAACATTATCGCGGAGGTAGAAGATACGGTATTTAACCCCTTCTGGAAAGCATTGCCACGATCTATCCGTCCCGACTTCTCCTTCCCAAGTTTATCTTTTATAAACTCAAACGTACTAGTATTTTCGTCCAGCCCCATAGCATCTGATATGTACGACTGCGTTAGATACGATCTTTTTGAAGCCATAGTAATCAAGGTAGTTAGTGGCCCGTACTCCGCAACTATCTTAGGGTCTAGCCCCTCTCTTAGTGTGTAGGTAACTTCACCAAAAGTTTTAGAATCAACGTCATTATCTTGAGCTATGTCAAAGTAACTGTCTATGTTGTTACCAGAGCTTTTCACTAGAGACATAGCTTCCGTCATTACCTTGCCCGTCTTTATATGTCCGAATTCAGCGCCTAGCATAGGGCCAACAAACAAAGGTAACTGACTAAGGTTAACAAGTGCTGATGAAGCGTTAAAGCCAATAGTGTATATAAACGCTACTTGGTTAATGTTCTTTACATAGCCTTCTATACTTTTGAGGTCTGCCCCACTGGTAGCAAACGTAGCGCGAGCTATTAGGTCATCTCCTATAGCAGTTGTAGTATTACTAGTAGAGTTGTTTACCGACAGCTTTAGTTGAACTGTTTTTATTTCTCCTACTATTGTGCGTATACGACTGCTGTAATCTATCCGCTTAATCTGTCGCGCTAGATCAAAGGACTTTGCTCGCATAGAATGTATAGCATCGGGGATATAGCCATCATATCCGCCTCGATTCTTAAAGGACTTAGCAAAGGCAGTGCTTGGCAGTGAGTCGATAAACAAGTTCATTATCTCGTCTTGTACCTCTGAGTCTACACCTTTACTTTCTAACGCGTTAAGTATGTCCTTTACAAAATCTCCATCAGGGGCATTCTTTCTAAAGTTACTAGCAGATAAGTCTCCTTCTGATGTCTCTATTGTATTGGTCATGGCAAGACCTCCCGACTCAACCCTCTCTCTCGCCGCAAGCATTTCAGCTTTACTCTCAAACATCTCTACAACGTAGCTATCTCTGTCGGAAGTATTACTGTCTGTAGCTACAGGAGTATAAGTTAACTTAAACTTACCTTCACGCACTAACGGAAAATAAACGTCTAGCGTTTTCTGGTCAAACATCTTAGAAAATATATTATTTTTTATGTTTAGAGCTTCTGATGAACCCTCACCAAATACCTCGTCTACACGTTTTGTAATGACACGTCTTAACTGCTCATACTGAACTTTATACACATCACGTATTTCTTTGTACTGATTACGCCCTTGGTCAGAAAGAGAATCCCATTCTCGCTTTAGTTTTTTCCAACGAGCCAGTTTATCTGGATCTTTTCCGTATCGCTCCGTAGCGGTTTGTAAGTCTAGCATAGGGTCTATTTGGTAGATTGTTGCACCATAACCTAACGTACCATCTGCCTTGTCTGACGAATATATTATGTCATCTATTTTCTTCTGCTCCGCAGGGTTAGCCATAGCCCACTTAGATGCTTTTTCTACCGCTGTATTTATTATTCTTTCCGCCGCATTCATAGCCCCGCGCATTTCTTGGAGAGTTGTGTGAAGTCTATCTCCTAAATCCCCATAGCCCTTTGCTTTGGCTACGTCACCAAGTGCCTGAGTATCCAGTAACCGCAAAGCTCCAATCCTAGTAGCTATGTCATTAGCACTGTCACCAAGGCCGTCAAACCATCTAGCGCCATCTTCGCCAAAATCTTTCCTAAACTTGGGAGTGGGGGCAGCGAACCCCTTCTGCACAAGCCCCATATCTTTAAGAAGTTTCTGCACCCCATCGCGGGTTGCCATTCCGTAGGTAGAACCTGCCCCACGAGTGTCAGGGGAAGTAGCTAGAATCGCCATTATATGTTGGTCAACCACGTCTAATGCAGAGCCTGTAGTCTTAGTTCCTGACCCAATCAAAGTACGTATAAGATTAGTAACATACCTAAAGAACTTAGATAGAGAAGATATTTTCGAGCCATCAGGATTCATACCCGCTAGCTTTTGTTGGAAAGCGGAGTTGCTAAGTACTTCGGCGACAAACTCCTTTAGGTTCTGTGCGCCATAGGCAGAGTCTAGTTGTGGCTTTACTTCATTAAAGAGGGTTGTCATCTTTTTAGTAAACGGACTAGATGGATTGTCTAATGTTGTATCTATGACAGCATGAGTTGATTCATGCAGTAACGTGTGTATGCCTACCTCACCTTCGACTAGGTTAACTGTACCGTCAGCAGACACACTAGAAGTAGTTCCTTTTACAAACTTGATATTGGCATCACCTACTGCTTCTGATAAGACACGCGTTATCTGCTTAATACGAGGGTCGGTAGTCGCAACACTCAAAGCCATTAACGCACCACGCAAGTCACCTTTAACAAGCAAGGCTTTAACGTCAGGAGGCACTACACCTTCGTACCAGTTTACCGCAGCGTTAGGTAATTGAGAGTCATTATTGAGGTCTAAGCCTTGTCCTATATCCGCGATTTTGGCTTCTAAAGCCGCTACTGCTTCAGCGTCACCTATACCTGCCTCGACTTTGGCAGCTTCTTCCAACTGCTTGCGAGCTTCTTTGGTATTAGCTAGCTTAGCATCTGCTATTTTTTTAGCTAGGCTAGCTTGCCTGCCATCGCTTGCTATAGCTGCTGTACCATCGTCAAGATCAGGGGCTTGTGCATTATCGTCAACCACAGGTGTCGTATACTTATCTATGTACCCTTTAGTTTGTGGAGGCAATTTCGCAGGACTTTTATTCCTACCGAAGCTTGCCTTCATAGTCTTCGCTAACTCACCATTCGTTATCGATTCAGGAGCATTTTCGCCAAATTTTTCTATTAATACATCCCCGATAGGTTCGTACTTGCCTGTAAGCCCTAGACTAAGTACAAATGATTTATCGACTAGTACTACTGCGTCAGGGGACTCGACTCTAGTCCCCCCTTCGGGGGTTACCACAGGTTCGACTGAGGTTGGGGTTATGATCTTATTTGCAGTGGCTTGTGCATCTATAGCAGCTCTATCTGCTCGACCCATAGGGGTGTTTGTATTTGTCCCAGAAGGGAGGTCTGGGTCTACACTAACGTTTGCAGGTGGTTTACCTGCTGCTAAAGCCCTCTTTTGCGCCTCGTCCGTCTCTTTTTTGTCCGCATCTACAGAGTTTACAAGTGGTTTACCTGCTTCCTTTCCGACAAGAGCCGCATTTTTTGCAGCTAACACGCGTTGCTCTTCGGCAAGAGCCGCATTTCTTTTTCTCCTTTGTTCAGCATTCGTTGTTGTCGCTAGTGAATTTCTTGATTCCCCAGCCTCTATAGCAGCTAATTCTAATTCTTGAGCTTCTGTTAAGCTTTCTTTTTGTGTAATAGCTTCGGCAGGGGGTGGGGACACTTTGTCCATCACCTGTTTAACGGCATCGTTATAGGTCTGATCAGTGGCTATTATGTTGGTTATTTCTGTGGCTACGTTTATACCTAGCCCTTTTTTGTCCACAGCAAGCTGTATAGTCGCTACTTGTTCTTGTCTCGCTACTATATCTACTGGAGTAAGTTGTTCTCCTTTTCCGACAAAAGTATTTGTAGGGCCTTGTTTAGCACTGCCCACTCTTCCGCCGACAAATTCTTTAGCTCCGGTGGTAGCTTCTTCGGTTGTGCTGGGTGCTTGTGTAGCACCTGAAAGGCTACCTCCACCTCCTCCCTCGTCAACTTTTCCAACATTGGTTTCGTCTACTCCTCCAAGCTTCTCTTCAAATAAGCTACTAGTAGCATTTTCTTCAGCGGCTACTTCAGCGGCTACTTGTTGTTCATTGTTGAGGGGTACGTTTGCCTCGAAGGTGACAGTTCCTTCTTCGCCGAAGGGGATAGCGTCTGATTCAGCGGCTAGTCTTTTGGCTAAATCTCTAGCTTCCGCTTCATTCTTTTCAATGGCTTCACGTTGTCTAGTTTTTTCTCCGGTTACGGCATCTAAATCTGCTTCAGATACTTCTTTTTCAGTTGTAGTAGCACCGAGCCTTTCGGCTTCAACAATGGCTTTAGCAGCGGCTTCTAATTCGGCGGAGGCAGCGGTTCCTGCGCCAGTTCCTCCAGCAGTGCTAGCTTTACTACCTTTGCCACGAATTACGCCTGAAGATAGTACGTCTGCAAGGGCTTGTAGTATTGCACCTGCACCACCACCGATTAGAGCTTCTTCTAGCACACCTGAATCGACTAACTCTTTCTCTGCGTTATAGCCTTGCTCGTTAAGGTTTTGAAGTATGGCGGCTGCACCTTCTTGTGCGCCTTCTGCTAGTCCAGTAACACCTGCATTACGCACGCGGCTAACAATACCGTCAATTGCTTTAGGGCCAAGCTTATCTAGTGTTGCCGTCAGCCCGGGAAGTTTGAATGCTTTGGACAGCCTACCAAGGGGGGTTAATTCTAAAGCTCCAATGAACGTACCTTTAACCGCAGCCATGCCGCGTTCATCTTCTGTAGCACCGTACGCACGCGCACGTTCACTTGCTTCACCAGCACCAGCACCAGCAGCGACAGCGCCTGCTAAAGGTAAGGCAGCAGCGCCAGTAAAAGCAGCGGGGGCTAATGCCGCAATAGAGCCAATGCCCGCAGATAATTTAAACGCTACTGAGTCTTCGTCTGCGCCTTTGAGCATATCTATGTCAAAGAGATCTTGTATCTTACTGCGAGCTTTAAGCTCCGCCTCTTCTTCTAGGATAGTAGCCATACCCAAAGCTGATGATTCCAACATACCTGCTATGCCAGAACCAAACCCTTTAAGTATGTCCTCACCCATATTAGAATTAGAGGCGAATGTAAACCCTTGTTCTTCTAGAGTTGGAAGTCTTTCTTTACTTACACTTGACTGATCACGTTCTCTTAATCTTTTTACTCCAGCAAGTACTTCTGGAGAATCAGGAGCTAGATTATCAGGAATATTAGTTAAAGTAAGTCCGTCTTTAGTAGTTACAGAGTACGGCATGTACTAATCCTTGTTTAAATATCGTTATATCCAGCTAACTTTTTAATTTCTTTTTCTAACTCACCATATGTTTTATTGCCATCTTGCATTCTAGATAGAAAACCTTGATATCTAATAAACATACTTTTCTCATCTTCAGAGAAATCAACATCTTTACCTTGAGCCATTGCATCTTTTGCTTTTTGCTGGAGAGCTGGCCCTGCTGTGTAAGCAGGTAGCATAGCAATAGATTCTTGGTAGGATGTGTTCATTTTTTCTTGTAATGTAAGGAGATCACCAAGTATTGTTGCTTTATTAGTATTTTCTAGTATATCCGCTTTTCTCTGGCTAAATTCAGCGTCAAGCACTTTTTGATCGCGATCATTTCCTTCCTTCCATGTCTCAAAATCTAACTGAACTTCCCTATTTCTTTCTAATAAGTTTTGTTTAGTTACATCCTTTAAAGCATTGGCAGCGGCTGACTTATCCGCAGTGAGGGACGCGTATACTTGCCTTGCATTAGCCTCACCAATTTTAGAAACATCAATGTCTTTTGCTATTTTTTCGTTAGTAAGTCTGTTTACTTCTTTTATTTGGTTTCCTTCAAAAGTTGCAACTTGAGCGTCAGCTTGTTGACCAGCCATTGCTGCGCCAAGCAGACCTCGCTGCCCACCCCCTATTAGGTTTGCCATTAACCTGTCTTTCTGTAATTTCTTAGGGTCAAGTTGGCGATCCTGAAATGCTTTTTGTGTGGCTATACCCTTGTTAAGTTCATCTCTATTTTCAACTCGTCGAGTATAAGTATCTGACTCCGCTCTAGCGTCTTTCTGCTTGTCGCTTATGTTTACGTTAGAGCGGTCTTTGAAGCTTTGTAATTGTCCTTCAGGCATAGATTGCTCAAACAAATTACCAGCTATGCCAGTCCTATCTGGCGCTGTTCTATCTGCTATTTCTTGTGTACCATCTGAGTAGTCAGTGTCATCGGGGGTAACTGTAAGTTCTTCTTCTCCTTCTTCTTCTTCTGCTACTACTACTGCTGGTGCTACTGCTGGTACTGGTGCATCTTCACCACTAAGCGCACCTATACCTGTACTTACTGCGCCAAGACCAAGACCAAGACCACCAATCCTCCCTGTAGAAATTTCTCTTCCTGTGGGTTTGGGTAATGCTGAAAACTCAAGTCCGTCTTCAGTAGTTTTAACTTTATTAGTTTTAGGTTTAGTAACCAGTTTCTGCAATGCGGCAGGAGTTTTATTAGCGAGATCAACTCCTTGTTTTAATTTCTGGGCGTAGTTTACTTTCTTAGTTGCGTTGTACGCTTTCATTCCCAAAGATGCAGCCTTTACCGCCAGAGAAGCTGTCCATCCTACAATAGGGACAAACATCATACCCGTAGCAACAGCATCTAAAGGATTTTCCATAGCCCAATCTACTACACTACCTGCTACTTTTTCAAAACCTGAAGGCACTTCTTCGGCTACTGCTTCAGCAGGCAACCCAGCCCCTGATGATGGGGCAGCAGAGTGAGGGTGGTCATGTCCTACTGGGCCACCACCGTCATATCCAATAATCCCACCTTGAGCCATACCTTGCATGTTAGGGCGAGGCAGAGGTAAAAGACCACCGCTAGCAGCCATCATAGGAGGATTACCACCTGAAGCAGTACGTTGCATGTTCTTTGTTTGCTGTTGTTGGCGTTGTCCTAGAATACCGGAAGACTGTTTAGCCATCTCATTCTTATCCATAGCTAGAACTTCTTGTTCACGCTGCGCCAGTATAGTGGTAGGGTTTTGTTGCTCCCCTAATAGCAGTTCCTGTGCAGCGGATTCTTTAGCGGACTTAACTTTTTGGAGGGCGAGCAAATCTAGCAGTTGAGGGTTTTGAGCTAGGCGTTGTTCTAATACTTGAGGGTTATTTCTGTACGCTTCTACCTTAGTATCTATAGCCTGCGCCATACCACCTAAACTAGCATCTGCGCTATTACCCTGAGTATTGGTCAAAGCGTCCATAATCCCGCCAGATTGTTGTTGTGCCATCTCTGTCTCCTAAAACTTTAAATTTGTTATGGGTACTTTTAGTAGTCGTCTGGAATACTGTCTAGTTCAGCTTGCGTCTCGGCGGGAGTTACTGTCCCTGCTGCTGTTTGATCATAATCAAGCCCCATAGTAGCACCCGTTAGTATTTGCGAAGCCGTAGGAGGAGTAGGGCCAGAAGAGCCGTACAAAGACTCCATAATATCTTTAATTCCCGCAGTGCTGCCCAAAAGGTTTTGCATGTCACTAGGCTGAGAGTAAGAATAAGACTGAGCTTCCAATGGCAAGCCTTGCAGTAACGATTGCATGTACTGTACCTGCTTGTAAGGAAAGTCTCTTTCTTCCTCAAACTGTGCCTTGTCTGCACTAAGCCCTTGCTGCTCTATACCTCGTTGGGTAGCGCCAGCAGCGCCATACCCTCCAAGCACGTCAAACCCATACTGATTGGCTGTGTTCTGAGCTGCCATTTCACGATTTTGTTGGGTATTAAACTGTTGCTGCGCCCTATCATATGCAGATGCGTAGCCTTTACCTGTTATATTTGCTAGGTTAGTCTCTAGGTTACGTTGGTTTTCCATGTCCATAAGAGCCTGACGAGAACCACCAAATGCACCTGCTTTAGTCATGCGCCCTGCATTACCTACACGGCTTATTTCTGACTGGCGACGAGCTTCATCTAATTGAGGATTAAGAGAAGCCATTAAGTAAGGGTTCATACCCGCTGTGGCTTGCTCTGCGTCAAAAGTTTTAGGAGTAAAAGCGCCCATAGTAGTAGGAGTCTTTAACGCACCAATACCTTCAAACGACTTATTTTGTAAGTTACTAGTCTCCGCAGTAAGAGGGCCACCAAAACCTTGAAATCCTTGGTCACCTAATGCAGCACCTCTACCTAGCATATCAGTCACATACGGCCCTGCCCAACTAGATAGCGAGGATTCTTGCCCAGTTTGTTTTCCTACAGTAGGATCAGTCCCTACATTAGTAATAGGAGTAGAAGTACCACCACCCACGTTAAACTTACGTACTGGGCCACCGTAGTTGTATGCGTTAGCAATGCCGCCTTGAGCCATAGTAGGCATAAACTTGTTAGGGTCTATTTGTTTACCTTGCTCTGAGTTTCCAGTACGTTCTTTACGTA
>Ga0308024_1000502_pt1 | contig 15927 bp, 2 predicted proteins | sample Neamet420_FD_201295 | JGI IMG/M metagenome (GOLD analysis project Ga0308024, IMG submission 201295) | Marine microbial communities from water near the shore, Antarctic Ocean - #420 | ecosystem: Environmental > Aquatic > Marine > Unclassified | place: Southern Ocean | collected 2014-10-03
GGCGGGTGCCGGAGTGGCATCCTCGGGCTTCTCAACCACGGGAGACGCCACGGCTCCGCCTATGATACCAACACTCTGCAGAAGAACGATTGCTTCTGCGAGCTGACCACTGCTCAGACTACCAGAGACCGAGTCCGGCTTGGTCGGCTCTTCTTTCTTCTCAGCCGCTTTCTTCACCTTAGCCTTCGCGCGCCGAGCCCGATTCTGCAGTCGCTTCTTCTCAGTACGCTGCTCATCAGTGAGCTTCTCCTGCTGCTGCTTCCCCTGCTGCTGAGCCGGCGGTTTGTTTCCACCTGACTGCTTGGGAAACCGGTACTTTTTCTCGCCGGTCTTCAGCATCATGTCCTCTCCACCCACGAACTTATCGTTGTGCGGTGTGCACAGAACCGTGTGGGGGTTCTCGATGGAGTTCGGGTGGCGGCCAAGCTTCTCGCCCGCCTTCTTCTGGGTAATCTCCTTGATCTCATGCGGAATCGGCGCATTGCAGCCCTGCTTGCCACAGGTCCACGCCGCCTGGTTGCCACCACCTCCAGATTTCGGAGGCTGGCCACCAGACGCTGCAACGAACGCATGCATCTGCGCCAGCTGCTGTTTCGCGACGGCATTGTCGACTGCGCCGGGGTTGTCATTCCCCATTTTGTTCGCAATCTTCTGAATCGATGCGATCCACCGTCCAATCAACGCTTTGCAGTCGCGCTCATTCTCCGGTGTGACCTTCATATCCATCCACTCTGTCATCGGTTGCCACAGGTCCTGCTGATTCTTGCGACGACGGAGAAGTTCCGAGCCCTTGAGAATAGTCTCGTGCCAAGGGCAGTCGACTCCGTATTCAAGAGCGTCGCGCCAGCGTGACAGCCAGACATCGCATGCCGTGCTGATCGGACCTTCGACGAACAGGCTGTAGCTGCTGCGTATGATGCTGGACATGCTCCTGCACTTGTCAGCCAGATCCTGAAGATGGACCAGGTTGTAGTACGCAAGCAAGCTCACACCGTTCGATTCTTCCATGGCGGCAGATCGCCTCAGATCGCCGTTGCCGCCCACCTCCAGCGGGTTGCTGGCAAGGTGAATCATCTGCGGGTTGCTGCGAGCGAACAGCTCGAAAAGCATCGAGGAACTCTGATTGTAAACAGAGCCAAGTGCAGGGCCGAACCAAGAATCGGTCACGGCCTCGGCGATTGTAGGGAATTTGATCGCGTTCATCGGGTCCGTGTTCTGATTCATCATGGTGATGATCGGGATGAGAGGGTAGAACTCCTTGATCCACGTCTGGCAGACCATCAGTGTGTCGGCCAAGAGCTTGTCACTGACGCGCTTGTCGTTCAGCGTGTGGTCGTACAGCGACTCATCCAGCTCAAAAGTGTGCTTGGCCAGACTGTCGTGCTTCGAGTGAGCGTCGCTCGACGCAACACCAGAGTACGTCTCAGCCATCAGACCGAAAATGTCATGTTTCTGCCCCGTGACCAGATCATCGATCGCTTTGAGCTTCTTCTGACACTTCTCGAGAGCCACATCGTTGTCGTCATCGCCATCGTTCATCTCAGCCGTGAGCGTCTGAAGCTGATTGTGCTTCTTGACGCGGTTGGCCTGTGTTTTGACCATGGTCTCAACGAAAGTTCGCAGCTTCACGTGACAGATCTCCATGACCTGCTCCGCCTCTAGCAGTTTCGGGTCGGTGGACTTGGACTGGTGGTTCTGGTCGAACCCCAGCTCGCGCGAGAGCTTCTTCTCGAGCTGCTCCTGCATGTCGGGCAGCACGATGTCCTCGTTGATCATCTTGGAGAACTTCTCGATGCCCTCGATGGTGCACTCCGTCACGGCCAGAAGAGCCTGGTCGCGCACGAGGTCGAGGTAGGACTCGGCCACGTTGGTGTACGTGTAAGTCACCTTGTCATCCTTCAGTCCACGTGTCAGCTCCTCAAGTTCCGCGCGCGTGAGCTCTACGTGTTGCGTCACGTCGAAGAGGTGCGGAGTGATGTACTTGCCGAGACAGTTGGCGCCGTTGGTGTCGACCTCGGTCAGGATGATCTCGCCGACGCTCGTCATCTTGTCCTTCTGCGCCTGCGTGTAGTCGCTGGGGAGCTCGTCGATCTCCGCGCTGGTCAGGTGAAAGTCTCGCGCGAGCTCCGCCACGCTCAGGTCGAAGGTGTTCCCGCCGTTGGTGGCGGTCTCGTCGGAGTCGGTGATGTCGTCTCCGTCGATGGTGGCGCGGCGAAGCTCCTCCTTCTTCTTCGCCGCCACGCTCAGCCGCATGGCCAAGTTGCCGCTGGCCGCCATGGCTAGCGAGCGCTCGCGCCGCACCGAAGCTACTGCTCCGTGCCGCGGCTGCTGAGCGCCGTTGCGTGCTGCTTCACAGCTCAGCTCTGGCGCTGGATGCGCCGCGCTGCTGCTGCAGAACGCCTGATTGCGCTAAGCGCTGCCGCTGTCCGCTGGGGACTCTGGCCGCGCTTGCTCCGGTGCCGCTGACCGCGGCTAGCTTGTGGAAGCGGCTTCGCTGACTGTGATGTCAGCGTTCGCTCTCACTGGCCCGCCCCAGTCCAGCTGCCCATAACACTTGCGAGCTACCGGGCGCTGCGCGCTTGCTAGAATGAACTCTATGCTTGATTTAAGCTGTATTCACTCAGGAGGACCACACTGTGAGGGCTGATTGCCACTCGCTCTGCTATCTCTCCGTTCGTCTTATCCGTCTCGTCCGTCGATGAGCTGATTGATCGAGATCTGGTACCGGTACATCGTCGCGTACCTTACTCCTTACTAGGCGTCCGCGCAACTCACCCCCTGATCTGGACCAGCACCACTGGCCTGATCACTTGCGAGCCACTCCATTCTCTCTCAACCACCCCTTATGGATGAGGTCCATGCATCCGTTCATGTCCAGCAACTTGTCGCTGTGTCATTCACTGCATGTATCCTCACCACCGTTGTTTCGTTCCTCTGTTCACATTCTTAGTTCATACATTCTTAGTTCGGCGGTCTGTCCGGAATTGTAGGAATCTCCCCATATCCAGTCAGCCCAGGTAGTAGCCGCTGCAGCACATCACTTCCCAAACTCTTCGTGAAGACATCGCTTGTGTTGTCCTCAGTCGCTACACGCCTGGTCTCGACGATTCCATCCTTGATGGCCTCTTGAACCCAGTGAAAGTTCATCCGCACAGTCTTGTTACCTGCGGTGATCATTCCATGGTTCGTCCATCGAGTCGCCTGATCATTGTCTCCAAGCAGCGGGATAGGCATGCTGTAATCATGTCCCATCTTCTCGCCCAGATCCAATTCCATCAGCAGGTCACGAACCCACTTGCACTCTTTCGCTGCGTGGAAGGCACACATGTACTCGTCCGCGCTGCTCGATGTGCCCACGTGCTGAGCCTTCTTAGACTGCCACGTGATTGGTCCGCCTGCCAACATTATGCAATAGCCGCCGATACACTTCGAGTCCTTGTAATCGCCGAGGTGGGAGGCGTCGTAACAGGCTACAGGATGTATGTTCCCGTCTGACCTGAAGCGAATGCCTCGCTCTCGTTGACCGTGTACGTAGCTGACCATGTGAAGCGCCGCTTTGTACGCTTCGTCATTCGGTTGTGCCATTACCCTGCACAGCAAGTGCACCCCCTGAGATAGTTCAGGGAAGCAATTCCGTGCCAACCAAAGCAGTGTGCCTACGATGCTGCGATATGCAGGTAGTATCTTGGCCACCTCTGCTTCGTCAACCTCTCGTTTCTCTCCATCAGACCAGTGCGTTGACAGGAAACAGCCCTTGGGAACTGGTTCTTCACACGCCTTCTTCGGAAGTTCTGTTTTGTACTCCTCGTACAGCGAGTCGATGCAAGCAGCTTGCGTCATCTCAATGTACGTCACTCCGGTGTCTGGATCCTTCGTGACAGTCCTCTGCACTCCAAGCATGTAGGTCGGTGATACCATCTTGATGCCATCGGATCCTTCCTTCGGTGCGAAGCGCTTGTTGAACTCTTCTGCAATGAACGTTCCATCCACGATGTTCTCGCAGATACAATCCACATCATCAGAGTGAATGCATGCAATCACGACTCTGCCTTCCGGCGTCGTGAACCTGAACATGCTCTGCTCTGCAACCATAGGCTTGCACTCCCAGCCGTCGATGTTGAAACGCTCCAGCATCCACGCATCGCGCATCTGAACGAATCGTCGGCAAGCTGTAGGTGAGCCGTAGAGGTTGCCTTCCAGAAGGTGGAATTTTTCCTCTCCCTGCTCGTTGTAGGTCTGTAGCCCTTTCTGTAGCCGAATCGGTACTCGCTCGTCATCAGGGATGTCAGCAGCCAAGTACGCCTGAACCAAATCGAAGGCCAATGGCTCCCAACCCAGTAAAATCATCAATGCTTGCATAATCCTGTTGGAAGCAATGTCTGGTGCTGCACTGTACGTCTCGAAGATGTGACCTGAGCCGAATGAACGTCGCATGTTGTGCTTAGTCCCATTCTGCACGAGCCGACCCTTTTTCTTGGTCGTGTTGCCCGAGCCATCAGTCTTGTCCTCGAATATCATAGAGGCAGGCATTGGAGTGTTGGTGATGCCCATCCGACGCAATTGCTTGAGCGTGTAGCTCTCTTTGCTGAGCACACCTCGGTCGTCTATGATGCCCTCGAGCTCCTTGGACTTTGCATGAGCCCAATCTTCCCAGTCATCACGTTGCATTGCCTCCCTGTAGTTCTTCGGAGGAAGCATCTTCTCAGCACCAGTGCTGGTCGACTCATCCTTGACAATTGCTGCGTATGCAGTAGCTGCGATGCGATTGTAAATTTCCTGTTCATCATCGTGTACTCGAATCTGTTCGGTCATTTCCTTCGCCGTCCATGCAGCCATTCTGAAGCAGTGAGTTTCGAGAGCCTTCAGTGTGTGTTCATCGTTGGCCTCGTTACTCTTCTCATTCATCTTGCCGATCATCTTCTTCCATAGCGGGTCTTTGTGCGGTATAGGAAATCGTTTACCCTCAGCAAAGCGGTGCGTCTTCGTCCCACCCCCTTTTGTGAACGGGTAGTTGAATCCTGAACCCACGTTCGCATACTTCTTCTTATCCTTGAAGACTTCACCGCACATGTACTCTGTGTGGACCAAATCATAGTACGCTCTCCACTGCGCCTTATCGAGTCCCAGGTGTGCACATACGGTCTTGAAATTGTCGTTCTCTTCGCAGAAGTAGACTCCATCGTTCTCCTCAAGTGCCTCCAGTCGCTCCTGACGAACTGTGTCATCAACAAGCAGTCTCTGGACCCTCTTATCTCGCTTGTTCATCCACTCAATGTACTGACCAGACGCAAGTTGAGCGTCAAGGTCAACATCGTTTGTGTTGATCGGCGAGGTTGAGTTCGATACGTCGTTTCTTGCCGCGTCAGCCGCATTCTCAGCTGAGCGTTGATGGAACCATCCCTGTCTCTCGTTCTCGTCATCAGTCTTCACAGCTCCAGCTGGAGGAGCTCGTGTTCGCTTGACAACTTTCGAACGCACATCCGTTCCATCGACCTTGTCAATACAATACTGGATCATTTCATGTTCCCAGTAGTCAGTCTCGACGTTATCTGTGAACGTGATGTTCCAGAAAATGTTCCCTGTGTTGCTGTCCCACTCGTGGTAGTTCACGATGCCCGTGTAGACACCTAAGTCACCAAAAGATTGATACACTGACTTGCCGTTGAAGGAATCAGGATCGTACTTGAGTAAACTGATTTGTTTGTCCCTCTCGGACATGTTCTCAAGCTTCTCGATCACCCCCGTAGCTTGAAGTCGCTGGATCATTCCTGTGGTCCTGCGGTACTCGCCATCGTGTTCCTTTGACGGCTCGTAGATGTATCCGTGTTCATCCGTGACTGTCATCCACGGCATGTCTCCGGTTGCCTTGCCAGTAGGAGCCTTCAGTTTTCGAGGCATCGCCTTTGCATGGTACCGGCCAATATCATCGAACTGCACAACAATCTTCCCGGTGTCGAAACTGTCCTTGTTGAAACCAAAAGACGGCAGTTTGTGCCCTGATGGCAGTTCACAACCCAGGAATTCGTAAGCAGAAACTCCACGCGGAGCGTCCCACTTTACGTAGTTCTTGCTCCGGAAGAGTGCTCCTGTAATCGGAGACTTGAACACCGGAAGCGTCCCAAGCATCATGTAAGCAATGCCGGGTTTGTGACGGTTCAGTCTGGTGTTGTCTGATGCCTTGGTCGATGTGTCTGTGACCCAGCACGGTGTACCGACCATGACAAGCTTGGAAATGTAATTGCTGCATGAGCGGCGGCTGACTCGTCCTTCCGAGAGAACCTCGATGGGACATGCCGTATCGCCGTCACTACTCTTCACACTTCTGCTGAGAGGTACGTGATTTCGTACATCAGCCGCTTGATCCACTGCCAATTCCCACCAACTGGAAGGACAACAGCTGTCTGCCATGATAGCTTTCGCAGTCAACTCGATCTGCTTCACAGCGTTCTCGCAGAAGCCATCGCTACGTTTGTCTGTAGGATCGCCCCAGATGACTTCGATGCCCATTTCCTTACACATGGTCATGAACTCAACGTTGTCATCGCGTTGCTCACCCGCGGGATCGCAGCACAAGCGTGACACAAGCTGGTAGTCACGAGTCGCAGACTGGTACTTTGGATCAGCACGCAGCTCAGTTACGATCGACCTCAGCGCTTCAGTAACTTGGCTCTTCACTGCAAGATGCTTGATCTTGTAGACGCCACTTGTGTACTCGCGCATGACGAGCGTGTATTTGTTGCCGTTTAAGCTCTCTTCCTTCCAGGAGATCAAGTCGAATCCCCACTGGTATCCAAGCTCAGGCTTGACTGGATCCACAACCTGCCGTATGCGCCTATGCCTCTTCTTCAGAAGCTTGCACACTGGGCAACTCGGATCGTGGCCCATGTGACATTTCTGACGATGCAATTCGCTGAAAGTGAGCTTCCTATCCTTCGGTTGTAGTCCATTCTTCATGCCATGTAGTGCGGCATCAGTTGCTTTGTAGTTGTCGTCAAACAGGTTAAATCCGCTGACCTCCACATCGTCCACATCCACCAGATCGCCGACTCGACCATCCAGTAGCTCTTGTTCGAACAGTTCACGTTCTTCAAGATCGTCTGCACCTATCTCGTTGCCTCCTCTGGTGGTGACATTGAAAGTACGAGACGTGTGGGGGTCAGATGACTGGACATTGTCGACCGCACACTCGAACACAGGCCCAAAAGTGCAGTTTTCGCAAGGATTTTGCGTGATCGTCGACATTTCTGCATACCGCGTGTTGGCATGCTGTTGTTCACCTTGCCACTCGTGCCCGCTGTTGTCACCTTGTAAAAGTGATCTCCCTGATGTACAGGGGCAGCACACCGAGTCTGATGTTCGCGCCAATGTGGCATCATCATGATCCGCATTGTCAAATCGAGCAATCCGCCGAACAAAGACTTGTCCATAAAGGTCAGTCTCGTCGGTGGTTCCACTCATGAAGCTCCTGCAAACCTCGTTCGCCACGTCCATTGTAACACCACACGCACGTGCAAAATGAGCCTTAGACTGATCGTCATTGGCATCCCATTCGCCTAAATCAATGCTCAAGTCTTCATCTTCCGTGCAGATGGTCATGTTCCCTCTGGCCATGAAACAGGCTTTGAGGAGACCTTCATCTGAGATTGTCGCTGCATCAGCCAGTCTGGCGTTGATCGCGTTGTTACTCTGCATCCGTTTTTGTACGACTTTACCATAGCGTTCAGCCTCTTCAGGCGATCTTGCCATCACGTAGTGCACTAGCCAGCACTTGGCGCTGTGGTCATAAACCACGGGTATAGAAAAGGCACGCCCGTCGACCTCGCCTCTCACACCGCTGAAAGACGCACCATGAGTAAGGTGAATCTCTGCTCCTTCTTCGTAGTACTTCGAACACGCAAATAAGTTCTCGCATAGGTCATCCACAGTGTCGAACTTGTAATTGTCCACCCCCTGACCTTTGGATGGCCGGTTCTGGTCGACAGACATGAAGTACATGTCGCTCTGGCCGTGTTTCGACCCATTCTTGCTTGCTGCCGCCGCATCGTAACCTGATATCGACAGCATTGACTCCTGTACGGCAGTCATCAAAGGCTCGTACTCCGTCTGCATGAGAGGGCGCACGCAACCGGTGTCGAACACCGCTGACCCTTCCATAAATACTTGCTTCTCGCACAGTCGCTTGTCAAATCCGGTCTTGGAGAGACCTTGATTGACATGCAGACATTTCGAGTCGATGGAGTACTCGGCGTCAAACGTGCTTCCGATGCTGACGTTCACTTCCTGTACGTCCATACACGCAACTGGCAACGCAGGCATCTGAATATCGCCGACTGGGATTCTTATATCGCGCATCCCTCCAGCGCAAAGTGCTAATAAGCTTACCAAAACTCGTCCCGACGTGGAGGGTAAGAACCCCACGCCGGCTGAGTTTCAGGCTGAGCCCTGCACCTGCTCGAGAGCCATGGCCAGTTTCGCCATCGGGTTGCTCTCCGCAAATGAGACTTTCTTCTCGGCTTCGGCGGGTGCCGGAGTGGCATCCTCGGGCTTCTCAACCACGGGAGACGCCACGGCTCCGCCTATGATACCAACACTCTGCAGAAGAACGATTGCTTCTGCGAGCTGACCACTGCTCAGACTACCAGAGACCGAGTCCGGCTTGGTCGGCTCTTCTTTCTTCTCAGCCGCTTTCTTCACCTTAGCCTTCGCGCGCCGAGCCCGATTCTGCAGTCGCTTCTTCTCAGTACGCTGCTCATCAGTGAGCTTCTCCTGCTGCTGCTTCCCCTGCTGCTGAGCCGGCGGTTTGTTTCCACCTGACTGCTTGGGAAACCGGTACTTTTTCTCGCCGGTCTTCAGCATCATGTCCTCTCCACCCACGAACTTATCGTTGTGCGGTGTGCACAGAACCGTGTGGGGGTTCTCGATGGAGTTCGGGTGGCGGCCAAGCTTCTCGCCCGCCTTCTTCTGGGTAATCTCCTTGATCTCATGCGGAATCGGCGCATTGCAGCCCTGCTTGCCACAGGTCCACGCCGCCTGGTTGCCACCACCTCCAGATTTCGGAGGCTGGCCACCAGACGCTGCAACGAACGCATGCATCTGCGCCAGCTGCTGTTTCGCGACGGCATTGTCGACTGCGCCGGGGTTGTCATTCCCCATTTTGTTCGCAATCTTCTGAATCGATGCGATCCACCGTCCAATCAACGCTTTGCAGTCGCGCTCATTCTCCGGTGTGACCTTCATATCCATCCACTCTGTCATCGGTTGCCACAGGTCCTGCTGATTCTTGCGACGACGGAGAAGTTCCGAGCCCTTGAGAATAGTCTCGTGCCAAGGGCAGTCGACTCCGTATTCAAGAGCGTCGCGCCAGCGTGACAGCCAGACATCGCATGCCGTGCTGATCGGACCTTCGACGAACAGGCTGTAGCTGCTGCGTATGATGCTGGACATGCTCCTGCACTTGTCAGCCAGATCCTGAAGATGGACCAGGTTGTAGTACGCAAGCAAGCTCACACCGTTCGATTCTTCCATGGCGGCAGATCGCCTCAGATCGCCGTTGCCGCCCACCTCCAGCGGGTTGCTGGCAAGGTGAATCATCTGCGGGTTGCTGCGAGCGAACAGCTCGAAAAGCATCGAGGAACTCTGATTGTAAACAGAGCCAAGTGCAGGGCCGAACCAAGAATCGGTCACGGCCTCGGCGATTGTAGGGAATTTGATCGCGTTCATCGGGTCCGTGTTCTGATTCATCATGGTGATGATCGGGATGAGAGGGTAGAACTCCTTGATCCACGTCTGGCAGACCATCAGTGTGTCGGCCAAGAGCTTGTCACTGACGCGCTTGTCGTTCAGCGTGTGGTCGTACAGCGACTCATCCAGCTCAAAAGTGTGCTTGGCCAGACTGTCGTGCTTCGAGTGAGCGTCGCTCGACGCAACACCAGAGTACGTCTCAGCCATCAGACCGAAAATGTCATGTTTCTGCCCCGTGACCAGATCATCGATCGCTTTGAGCTTCTTCTGACACTTCTCGAGAGCCACATCGTTGTCGTCATCGCCATCGTTCATCTCAGCCGTGAGCGTCTGAAGCTGATTGTGCTTCTTGACGCGGTTGGCCTGTGTTTTGACCATGGTCTCAACGAAAGTTCGCAGCTTCACGTGACAGATCTCCATGACCTGCTCCGCCTCTAGCAGTTTCGGGTCGGTGGACTTGGACTGGTGGTTCTGGTCGAACCCCAGCTCGCGCGAGAGCTTCTTCTCGAGCTGCTCCTGCATGTCGGGCAGCACGATGTCCTCGTTGATCATCTTGGAGAACTTCTCGATGCCCTCGATGGTGCACTCCGTCACGGCCAGAAGAGCCTGGTCGCGCACGAGGTCGAGGTAGGACTCGGCCACGTTGGTGTACGTGTAAGTCACCTTGTCATCCTTCAGTCCACGTGTCAGCTCCTCAAGTTCCGCGCGCGTGAGCTCTACGTGTTGCGTCACGTCGAAGAGGTGCGGAGTGATGTACTTGCCGAGACAGTTGGCGCCGTTGGTGTCGACCTCGGTCAGGATGATCTCGCCGACGCTCGTCATCTTGTCCTTCTGCGCCTGCGTGTAGTCGCTGGGGAGCTCGTCGATCTCCGCGCTGGTCAGGTGAAAGTCTCGCGCGAGCTCCGCCACGCTCAGGTCGAAGGTGTTCCCGCCGTTGGTGGCGGTCTCGTCGGAGTCGGTGATGTCGTCTCCGTCGATGGTGGCGCGGCGAAGCTCCTCCTTCTTCTTCGCCGCCACGCTCAGCCGCATGGCCAAGTTGCCGCTGGCCGCCATGGCTAGCGAGCGCTCGCGCCGCACCGAAGCTACTGCTCCGTGCCGCGGCTGCTGAGCGCCGTTGCGTGCTGCTTCACAGCTCAGCTCTGGCGCTGGATGCGCCGCGCTGCTGCTGCAGAACGCCTGATTGCGCTAAGCGCTGCCGCTGTCCGCTGGGGACTCTGGCCGCGCTTGCTCCGGTGCCGCTGACCGCGGCTAGCTTGTGGAAGCGGCTTCGCTGACTGTGATGTCAGCGTTCGCTCTCACTGGCCCGCCCCAGTCCAGCTGCCCATAACACTTGCGAGCTACCGGGCGCTGCGCGCTTGCTAGAATGAACTCTATGCTTGATTTAAGCTGTATTCACTCAGGAGGACCACACTGTGAGGGCTGATTGCCACTCGCTCTGCTATCTCTCCGTTCGTCTTATCCGTCTCGTCCGTCGATGAGCTGATTGATCGAGATCTGGTACCGGTACATCGTCGCGTACCTTACTCCTTACTAGGCGTCCGCGCAACTCACCCCCTGATCTGGACCAGCACCACTGGCCTGATCACTTGCGAGCCACTCCATTCTCTCTCAACCACCCCTTATGGATGAGGTCCATGCATCCGTTCATGTCCAGCAACTTGTCGCTGTGTCATTCACTGCATGTATCCTCACCACCGTTGTTTCGTTCCTCTGTTCACATTCTTAGTTCATACATTCTTAGTTCGGCGGTCTGTCCGGAATTGTAGGAATCTCCCCATATCCAGTCAGCCCAGGTAGTAGCCGCTGCAGCACATCACTTCCCAAACTCTTCGTGAAGACATCGCTTGTGTTGTCCTCAGTCGCTACACGCCTGGTCTCGACGATTCCATCCTTGATGGCCTCTTGAACCCAGTGAAAGTTCATCCGCACAGTCTTGTTACCTGCGGTGATCATTCCATGGTTCGTCCATCGAGTCGCCTGATCATTGTCTCCAAGCAGCGGGATAGGCATGCTGTAATCATGTCCCATCTTCTCGCCCAGATCCAATTCCATCAGCAGGTCACGAACCCACTTGCACTCTTTCGCTGCGTGGAAGGCACACATGTACTCGTCCGCGCTGCTCGATGTGCCCACGTGCTGAGCCTTCTTAGACTGCCACGTGATTGGTCCGCCTGCCAACATTATGCAATAGCCGCCGATACACTTCGAGTCCTTGTAATCGCCGAGGTGGGAGGCGTCGTAACAGGCTACAGGATGTATGTTCCCGTCTGACCTGAAGCGAATGCCTCGCTCTCGTTGACCGTGTACGTAGCTGACCATGTGAAGCGCCGCTTTGTACGCTTCGTCATTCGGTTGTGCCATTACCCTGCACAGCAAGTGCACCCCCTGAGATAGTTCAGGGAAGCAATTCCGTGCCAACCAAAGCAGTGTGCCTACGATGCTGCGATATGCAGGTAGTATCTTGGCCACCTCTGCTTCGTCAACCTCTCGTTTCTCTCCATCAGACCAGTGCGTTGACAGGAAACAGCCCTTGGGAACTGGTTCTTCACACGCCTTCTTCGGAAGTTCTGTTTTGTACTCCTCGTACAGCGAGTCGATGCAAGCAGCTTGCGTCATCTCAATGTACGTCACTCCGGTGTCTGGATCCTTCGTGACAGTCCTCTGCACTCCAAGCATGTAGGTCGGTGATACCATCTTGATGCCATCGGATCCTTCCTTCGGTGCGAAGCGCTTGTTGAACTCTTCTGCAATGAACGTTCCATCCACGATGTTCTCGCAGATACAATCCACATCATCAGAGTGAATGCATGCAATCACGACTCTGCCTTCCGGCGTCGTGAACCTGAACATGCTCTGCTCTGCAACCATAGGCTTGCACTCCCAGCCGTCGATGTTGAAACGCTCCAGCATCCACGCATCGCGCATCTGAACGAATCGTCGGCAAGCTGTAGGTGAGCCGTAGAGGTTGCCTTCCAGAAGGTGGAATTTTTCCTCTCCCTGCTCGTTGTAGGTCTGTAGCCCTTTCTGTAGCCGAATCGGTACTCGCTCGTCATCAGGGATGTCAGCAGCCAAGTACGCCTGAACCAAATCGAAGGCCAATGGCTCCCAACCCAGTAAAATCATCAATGCTTGCATAATCCTGTTGGAAGCAATGTCTGGTGCTGCACTGTACGTCTCGAAGATGTGACCTGAGCCGAATGAACGTCGCATGTTGTGCTTAGTCCCATTCTGCACGAGCCGACCCTTTTTCTTGGTCGTGTTGCCCGAGCCATCAGTCTTGTCCTCGAATATCATAGAGGCAGGCATTGGAGTGTTGGTGATGCCCATCCGACGCAATTGCTTGAGCGTGTAGCTCTCTTTGCTGAGCACACCTCGGTCGTCTATGATGCCCTCGAGCTCCTTGGACTTTGCATGAGCCCAATCTTCCCAGTCATCACGTTGCATTGCCTCCCTGTAGTTCTTCGGAGGAAGCATCTTCTCAGCACCAGTGCTGGTCGACTCATCCTTGACAATTGCTGCGTATGCAGTAGCTGCGATGCGATTGTAAATTTCCTGTTCATCATCGTGTACTCGAATCTGTTCGGTCATTTCCTTCGCCGTCCATGCAGCCATTCTGAAGCAGTGAGTTTCGAGAGCCTTCAGTGTGTGTTCATCGTTGGCCTCGTTACTCTTCTCATTCATCTTGCCGATCATCTTCTTCCATAGCGGGTCTTTGTGCGGTATAGGAAATCGTTTACCCTCAGCAAAGCGGTGCGTCTTCGTCCCACCCCCTTTTGTGAACGGGTAGTTGAATCCTGAACCCACGTTCGCATACTTCTTCTTATCCTTGAAGACTTCACCGCACATGTACTCTGTGTGGACCAAATCATAGTACGCTCTCCACTGCGCCTTATCGAGTCCCAGGTGTGCACATACGGTCTTGAAATTGTCGTTCTCTTCGCAGAAGTAGACTCCATCGTTCTCCTCAAGTGCCTCCAGTCGCTCCTGACGAACTGTGTCATCAACAAGCAGTCTCTGGACCCTCTTATCTCGCTTGTTCATCCACTCAATGTACTGACCAGACGCAAGTTGAGCGTCAAGGTCAACATCGTTTGTGTTGATCGGCGAGGTTGAGTTCGATACGTCGTTTCTTGCCGCGTCAGCCGCATTCTCAGCTGAGCGTTGATGGAACCATCCCTGTCTCTCGTTCTCGTCATCAGTCTTCACAGCTCCAGCTGGAGGAGCTCGTGTTCGCTTGACAACTTTCGAACGCACATCCGTTCCATCGACCTTGTCAATACAATACTGGATCATTTCATGTTCCCAGTAGTCAGTCTCGACGTTATCTGTGAACGTGATGTTCCAGAAAATGTTCCCTGTGTTGCTGTCCCACTCGTGGTAGTTCACGATGCCCGTGTAGACACCTAAGTCACCAAAAGATTGATACACTGACTTGCCGTTGAAGGAATCAGGATCGTACTTGAGTAAACTGATTTGTTTGTCCCTCTCGGACATGTTCTCAAGCTTCTCGATCACCCCCGTAGCTTGAAGTCGCTGGATCATTCCTGTGGTCCTGCGGTACTCGCCATCGTGTTCCTTTGACGGCTCGTAGATGTATCCGTGTTCATCCGTGACTGTCATCCACGGCATGTCTCCGGTTGCCTTGCCAGTAGGAGCCTTCAGTTTTCGAGGCATCGCCTTTGCATGGTACCGGCCAATATCATCGAACTGCACAACAATCTTCCCGGTGTCGAAACTGTCCTTGTTGAAACCAAAAGACGGCAGTTTGTGCCCTGATGGCAGTTCACAACCCAGGAATTCGTAAGCAGAAACTCCACGCGGAGCGTCCCACTTTACGTAGTTCTTGCTCCGGAAGAGTGCTCCTGTAATCGGAGACTTGAACACCGGAAGCGTCCCAAGCATCATGTAAGCAATGCCGGGTTTGTGACGGTTCAGTCTGGTGTTGTCTGATGCCTTGGTCGATGTGTCTGTGACCCAGCACGGTGTACCGACCATGACAAGCTTGGAAATGTAATTGCTGCATGAGCGGCGGCTGACTCGTCCTTCCGAGAGAACCTCGATGGGACATGCCGTATCGCCGTCACTACTCTTCACACTTCTGCTGAGAGGTACGTGATTTCGTACATCAGCCGCTTGATCCACTGCCAATTCCCACCAACTGGAAGGACAACAGCTGTCTGCCATGATAGCTTTCGCAGTCAACTCGATCTGCTTCACAGCGTTCTCGCAGAAGCCATCGCTACGTTTGTCTGTAGGATCGCCCCAGATGACTTCGATGCCCATTTCCTTACACATGGTCATGAACTCAACGTTGTCATCGCGTTGCTCACCCGCGGGATCGCAGCACAAGCGTGACACAAGCTGGTAGTCACGAGTCGCAGACTGGTACTTTGGATCAGCACGCAGCTCAGTTACGATCGACCTCAGCGCTTCAGTAACTTGGCTCTTCACTGCAAGATGCTTGATCTTGTAGACGCCACTTGTGTACTCGCGCATGACGAGCGTGTATTTGTTGCCGTTTAAGCTCTCTTCCTTCCAGGAGATCAAGTCGAATCCCCACTGGTATCCAAGCTCAGGCTTGACTGGATCCACAACCTGCCGTATGCGCCTATGCCTCTTCTTCAGAAGCTTGCACACTGGGCAACTCGGATCGTGGCCCATGTGACATTTCTGACGATGCAATTCGCTGAAAGTGAGCTTCCTATCCTTCGGTTGTAGTCCATTCTTCATGCCATGTAGTGCGGCATCAGTTGCTTTGTAGTTGTCGTCAAACAGGTTAAATCCGCTGACCTCCACATCGTCCACATCCACCAGATCGCCGACTCGACCATCCAGTAGCTCTTGTTCGAACAGTTCACGTTCTTCAAGATCGTCTGCACCTATCTCGTTGCCTCCTCTGGTGGTGACATTGAAAGTACGAGACGTGTGGGGGTCAGATGACTGGACATTGTCGACCGCACACTCGAACACAGGCCCAAAAGTGCAGTTTTCGCAAGGATGTTGCGTGATCGTCGACATTTCTGCATACCGCGTGTTGGCATGCTGTTGTTCACCTTGCCACTCGTGCCCGCTGTTGTCACCTTGTAAAAGTGATCTCCCTGGTGTACAGGGGCAGCACACCGAGTCTGATGTTCGCGCCAATGTGGCATCATCATGATCCGCATTGTCAAATCGAGCAATCCGCCG
>Ga0308024_1000532_pt1 | contig 15408 bp, 19 predicted proteins | sample Neamet420_FD_201295 | JGI IMG/M metagenome (GOLD analysis project Ga0308024, IMG submission 201295) | Marine microbial communities from water near the shore, Antarctic Ocean - #420 | ecosystem: Environmental > Aquatic > Marine > Unclassified | place: Southern Ocean | collected 2014-10-03
TGCTGCATTAATGAGTGCTACGATATATGGTGATGCTGCTGGTAAAGCACGTTCACAAGGTACAGCACAAACCAACTATGATTTGATTAAGAACGCTGGATTTTATAAGATGAAGATTAAGACGGCCAACCCTAGAGTTGCTGATAGGATAAATGCGTTCAATTCTATGTTGCGAAATGGTAACGGAGATGTTAATATAGCAATATGTGAAAGGAATCAAGAATTAATTACTGATTTAGAGCAGATGTCATATAACGATAAGGGTGAAGTTGATAAGTCAAACCAAGACTTGAGCCACGCAGTTGATAGCGTTGGTTATTACATTGAATATGAACACAGTCTACATAAGACTGAGGTTAAAAACATTAGAATGAGAGTAGGCTAAATATGATTATTAATAAACACCCAGCGAATGACATACGTTCACAAAAGATAAACAGCGACACCAACAGATTAAAGAAGTTTAGTTTACGTTATGAGATGTATAACGATAATTACAACAATCAAGTAGTTAGCAAACTCGGTCAAATATACCGTGCCTTTGCTCAATTAAAGCTAGACGTTCAGATTAACGATAACAACAACATTTACAAGCAGGTGGTTAATGCTATCTCTAATGTTTATTCGTTCGGTGTAGAGCGTAAGTTTGACAATGAAGATGTACATCAGATGTATGAAGCACTAAGAATTGACAAGACTATGGCACAAGCCAATCGTTATGTAAATGCGTTCAATGATGTGTTAGTTCAAGTTAGCTGGGATAGTAACAAAGAACAGCCAAAGATTATGTTACGACTTCCGCACTTAACAGAGGTTGAATATAGCCAAGGTGATGTTCATTCTGTTGCTTACTTTGTTGAAATGACTGGAAAAGAGGGTAAGACTGAACGATGGGCTTATTGGACTGATGAAGAACATTACTACATTGATAAAGAAAACGGCAAAGAAACCATTGTTGCTGTTGAAGATAATGATGAAATGATTAACCCATTCGGTGTATTGCCTTTTGTATTCTTGCATAATGGTTGGAGAGATGAATCTTTTTGGGATAAATACACAGGTGATGACCTAACGGGTGGTACAATTGATATGGCAGTTCATCTGACGTTTTTGAATCACATCATCAAGACACAATCATTCAAACAATTAGTTGGTAAAGGTGACAACGTGGGTGAATTGCTCGGACAAGTATTAGACCCTTTGAGTATCTTAACTCTAACTGGTCAGAATACAGAGATAGACGTTCTTGATTTACAATCAAACTATGAACAACTAAACAAGGTTGCTAAAGACTTAGCTAATGACATTGCTGTTGCTTATGGCGTATCACCTAACCAATTCAGAATGACTGGTTCGGCTTCATCTGGTTTCGCTTTACAGATGGAAAACCTAAAGATGGACAGATTTACTGTTGAGCAGCAATCAGACTTCAAGGTATATGAAAAGGAACTGTACGCTTTAATCGTACAAGTGAGTGATTACTATGGTCAAACAATCGCTGGTGAAATGACTATTGATTTTGTAGAACCTAACTATCCAGCGAGTGAATCTGAGCAATTAGATATTGATGTTAAAGCTATTGACTTGGGTTTAACTTCACCGCACAAAGTATTGATGCGTAATAACCCAGACTTAACAGAAGAAGATGCTCGTGTTGATGTTGATGATAATATCAATGCTCGTAACGATATGCTTAACAAGGTTAAAACTGGTGGTTCATTAAACGATACGATGGCAGCACTTGGATTAAATGCCAACGCTTGATGCAATTTATAACCAATCTCAAAACGAGGTTGATGCTTTTATACGTCAATTTGAGGGTGAGATTGAAAAAGTCTTTGAACGTGTTAAACGAATCTCACAATCTAAACTTGCTGGACTAAGCCAAGGTGATGTCCTAAAGTATGAGTTTATCTGGCGTGAGTCTTTACAAGAAGCTGGATATTATGAATTAGTTAATGATTTAATTGATAAGCAGTTTGATTCTATTTACTCTGGAACTATTCAAGCGTTTGAAGCTGGTGGATTAAAGACAGCGTTCACAGCACAAGATGCTTCTAAGATTCAGATATTGAAACAAATGAAACGTGATTTCTTTATTCGTCTTGGTGATGATGTTGGATTAAGCGTTAAGCGTGAGTTATATAAATACGCTATATCAGATGCTTCTATTGATACAATGACTACTGGTATTGCTCAAACATTAGAGGGTTCAAACCTAGCTAAGTATTCAAAGACTTATGCCAGAACAGCAGTCCAAGAGTTTCAACAAGAAGTGATTGATTTACGTGCTGCTGATATTGAAGATGGTGTTTGGGTCTATGTTGGTGTTAGTGATGGTAGAACTAGAGATTTTTGTCGTAATGTATTGAAGCGTAACAAGTTCTATGATGATGGTGCTAAGAACCGTATAGAAAACGACCAAGATAGGGCATACAACTGCCGTCATAGGTTCTATAAGATGGATAAACAAGAAGCTGAAGCAAATGGGTATAAAGGTAACTAAAACGCCTAATTGGGGCAAATACAAGAGCCGTCTTAAAAAGACTGATAGTGCTTTATATTCGGTTGCTGAAAGTATTATTGTTGGCATTATTAATCGCACTCAATCTGGCAAAGATAAAAACAAGAAAGGCTTCAAAGGATATTCAAAGAATTATGATAAGACTGGAACTGTTAATCTAACTGATGGTGGCACAATGCTTCACGCTATTGACCGTAAGAAAATCACATCTGGTGTTAAGTTATACTTCCCAGATACAAACGAAGCAAGAAAAGCATACGGTAACCAAGTAACTTATGGTCGTAAGTTCTTTGGGTTAGATAAAAAGCAAAGAGAATTGATAAAAAGTAAACTTGGAAGATTTATTGTCAAAACAACCAAATAGTGTTATTATTAATTAAACAAATTACAATTTAAGAGGTAAAAGTTATGCCAGACGTGGATACTACGGAAACAGTCGAAACTCCTAAGACAGAAAATGAGGTGGTTATATCACAATCTAAACTTGACAGTTTGATTGACAAAGGCTTTAGCAAAGGTGCAAACCGAGCAAAGAACGAGTTAGCTGAACAGTTAGGTGTAGATTCAATTGAACAAGCGAGAGAGTTGATTAACGCTAAAAGAGATGCTGATGATGCTAATAAGTCCGATATGGATAAGGCTGCTGAACTGATTAATACGCTTAATAGTACGATTGAGGGCTTGGAAAGTAACAACAAAGCGATTATGGCTGATATGGCTGTTCAAAAGGTTGTTGCTGAAAACGGTATTAATGATGCTGATTACTTCAAACACTTATTAGCACAAGCTAGTGGTAGTGAAGACTTTGAACAAGACGCATTCATTAACCAATTAAAAGGTGATAAACCTTACTTGTTTTCTGGAGGTGAAGTTCAACCAAAGAAAGTAGATGCGACTTCTAACCGAGCATCATTAGATGTAGGTGAAAGAGTTAAGTCTGCTACAACGATGGCTGAACTATACGCTCTCCAGAATGAATTATAAATAATATTCTTTAGGAGAATAAAATGGCTACAAATACAAAAACAACACTATCGGATTCGGTAGTAGATTTAATGAACCAAGCGGTTATCGTTTCTGGTAACTCTTACAACAAGATTGACGCATACGCAACAATCAGACAAGACGATATGGCGAACTCAATTGCGTTCACCGTGTTCTCAAGAATGTCAAAAGCAACAACTCCATTAACTGATGGTACTGATGCTTCTTCAACAACTATGACTGATACTAAAGTTACTTTGACTATGGACGAGTACGGTTCTGTAATCACTTCAACTTCATTAGCTAACATCTCTACTGCTGGTAAAGCTGATTTAGCTGCTGCTGAGTTAATCGGTGTAAACCTTGGTGAAACAACTGATGCTTTAGGTCTTGCTGTTGTTGAAGCTGGTACTAATACTATCGCTGCTGGTACTTCTGGTACTTTAGCTGCTGCTGATATGCGCTCTGCTTACACAGCATTGGCTAACGCTGGTATTGCTAAGTTCCCAGATGGTCGTTACGTTGCTTTCGTTAATCCATCACAAGTATCTGACATTAAGGCAGACTACATTGCGATTGCTCAAAACACAGACATCGGTCAAGCGACTTCTGGTGTTGTTGGTGCTTTAGAGGGTTTCACTATTGTTGAAGACTCTAACGTAGCTACTGGAAAAGTTTCTTGTTTCGGTATGAACGCTCTTGGTAAGGCTGTTGCTTTATCTCCAGAGTTTAGAAGTTCTGAGGGTAATGACGCTCTAAATCGTGAAGTTTCTTTAGGCTGGTATGGCGTATTGAAATATGGCGTAATCGACCAGAACGCTCTACGCGTTATCACTGGAGCGTAATTGATGTTGGGCAAGGTAGCTAAAAAAGCAGTAGCTAAAAAGGCTACTAAGCTTCAATTGAAAGCAATTTGTGATGGTTCTCACGGCATTGACGGTAACATCTACACCTATAAAAAAGGCGATGTTGTTACTTTATCTAAGAAAGCACACTTTGACTCTATGAAAGAGTTATCGTGTCTGGACGAGGTATAGACAATGGCGTGGGTGCTTAAAAATGCGGACATCATTGCGGCACTACCAATACTGGCAGACCACTATGAAAAGGCTGATTCTGGCTCTACAACTCAACTTGTATGTAGTAGATTAACTCTACTTACAGAGGGTGAAGTTAAAGGGGCAATTATTGGTTTTATATCTAGTGATACTGCTGGTACTGATGCGGTTGTTACTTCTTATGAAGGCGGTTCTGGTACATTTGGATTTGCGGCATTATCTAATGCTGTTAATGGTTCAACTGGATTTGGAATTGTTTACATAGACTTTACATCATTCATTAATAGGGCATACGATATCATTAAAAATGAGATGCGTAATCGTGGCTTAGATATTGATTTATTTCTAACAACTACCCAAGTGAAAGAACTTCATTTGACTAAGACGTTAGAATTAATTTGTATGTCTAAACGACAAAATGCCGATACTGATGATATTTATCACGAATCATACTTAGTCTTCAAAGAGAATTACGAAAGTGAATTAACTACTTTGAAAGCTGATTATGATACTGATGAAGATGGTACTGTTGAAGAAGCAGAGAAAAAACAATCTAATCAAGTGGTATTGATAAAATGATAACGCTATTACAAAAGAAAGGCTTTCGATTTACCAATAAAGACACGCTCAATAATCGTGAATTTCGTAAGTTGGATTCTTCTTTTGAACAGAGCGAAACGATGTCTACTTTTGATTATCCTGTATTCGATGTAGTTGAAAGCTTCGAGTTACATCTCGTTGAAAAAACTTACAGAGAGTCAGCGTTAAGAGAGATACTTGATTTATCAAGGACAGAAGGTCGTGATGATTTATATATGATTGATATGAACAGTTATGTTGATGATGGTTATATAAAAGAACAAACTGGCTACGATGACATTTCGGTGGAAGTCGAAAGCGATGAGCGTGGTTATTGGATTACGTTTACAACAATAAAACAAGGAGTTACATAATGGCTATTAAAGGTTATCAAGGCAGTATTACAGTTGCTGCTGGTGCTATGGGCAATGCGAAAGCGTGGTCTTTAGATATCAGTCAAGAAACTGTTGATACTACCGATTTCGGTTCAAGTGGTTGGAAAGAATCAGTATCAACTTTAAACAGTTGGTCTGGTTCACTTACAGCTATCTTTGATGCTTCTGGCACAGCCGAGGGTGCATTACAAACTGGCTTAGTTGCTGGTTCTGTAGTTGCTCTTGTCTTACAAATGGGAGATGGTACTGGTTCATACGATGTATATACTGGTAACGCTAACATTACAAGTCAAAGCGTCACAAACGATGTGAATGGTATTGTGGAGGTTTCTTTCAATTTTGAAGGAACTGGCGCACTAACAATCGCTTAATTTGAGAGGGAGGGGCAACCCTCCTTTTTTATCTATGGATAAATTATTAAAAGCACTCGAAAAAGAGAGTAAGGATATTCGTTCAGCCGATATGGTTGTAAACGGAAAGGTTCATCAAATCTATTATCGTATTATGTCTGGAGATGACCACGCTAGAGCGTTAGAGTTATCAAAGAAAACCAAGACAGTAAAAGAAACAGACGGTTCATCTACTGAACTATCTTATTACGATGATGATTTGTTACGTTCATATATCATTTACTTTCAAATGTTAGACAAAGACGGTGAGCGTGTTTTTAACAATTTAACTAAAATACAATGGATTAAAGATAACATTGCTTATGAAACTTCCAGTTATCTGGCAGCAGTAATGGGTCTTAAATCTGTATCTGATATAGTTGAAGAACAACAAGAAGTCTTAAAAAAGATGAATGGCTAAAGGCAAAGGCTTTTCTAGCTTTTGAACTCGGTAAGTCCATCTCTGAAATAAACGCATTGCCGATGTCTGAAATTGGTACACTACTATCATACAAAATAAACGCTAATAAAGAGGTAGATAATGGCAACTGAAAAGATTGAAATTGAAATTATTGCTAAAGGCAAACCAGCAGAGAAAGCAATCAAAGGTGTTGAAAGTAAGACTAAGAATTTAGGAAGTCAAACTAGAAAGACTGGAAAAGAAGTTGATGGCGTTCTAACAAGAATGAAAGTTGGTTGGATTGCTGTAGGTGCTTCAGTTGTTAAGGCAGTATCAGAAGCTGCTAAATTTGAACGTGCTTCTATTGGTTTATCAGTTGGTCAAAAGCGTTGGGCGCAAGAAATGTCATTAGCGACAGATGTTCAAGCTGAACAAGTTGCTAGTTTCTTAAAATCTGCTCAAACCGCTGGTCTTGCTGAAGACCAAATGAAAGAATTAGCCAAGCAATCAATTGCTCTAGGTTATGCGTTCCCAGCAGAAAGTGCTGAAACACTAAACGACAATATGATTATGTTAGCCAAAACTGGCGAAGCACAGGGTTTTGTTGTTGATATCCTAGAACAAAAATATGCTGGTCTTGGCGAAGATATAAATACTCTTGATTTAAAAACTAAGTCTTGGGCTGAAAAAATGAAGTTGGTAGGTGAAGTAGCCGAAACATCTCAAAAGCAGATGGACGCTTCCAAATATAAAGATTTAAATGCAATGATTGGTTCTATGGACAGAGCCTTTGTAGATGTTGGTGATACTCTTGTTATGTTAGCTAGTGATAGTGGTGGCTTCAATTTAATTAAGAATATTATTGATGGTGTTAGTGTAACTATTCAGTTCCTTGGTGCTGGTATTAAAACCATTGCTACTGATATTGGTGTATTACTTGAAAAACTTGGTGTTATCCACGAAAAACAAGTCAAAGAAATTGACTTAATCAAAGAAAAATTATCTGTTGATGAACAATTAGCAAAATTAACTGTATTAAGATTAACCTTAGAAAAAGACTTAACTATTGCTACTGGTAATTATAGAGAAGCTGTATTAAAACAAATTGAAACTGTTGATGAACAAATCAAAGGTTTAAATGAATATGGCGACGCTCATCATTTCGTTAAAGAAAAGATAAAAGAATCTAAAGAAGCACATCAAGAACTAGACAAAAAGATGCTCGAACTTAACGATAGAGGTAAAGATGTAGCCAAGAGTTTAAGTGGTTATTTTGCCAATATGGTTACTGGAGTTAAGACTTCATTCGCTGATATGGCTCGTAGCATCATTGCTAGAATGCTTCAAGTTAGAATGGAAGCATTAATAACTCAATCAATTGCTAATGCTGCTGGTTCTGGTGGTATTTTAGGTACTATTGGTGGCTTCTTTACATCACATACTGGTACTCCAGAAGTTAAACATACTGGTGGTATGATTGGTGTTCCGTCATTTCATTCTGGATTTAGAAGTGATGAACGTCTTGCTAAACTACAAGTTGGTGAAGCGGTAATCAACCGTGCTGGTGCTGCAAGAAATGCCGATACTATTGATGCTATGAACTCTGGTATGGCTGTTGGTGGTAGTGGTGCTAATGTTACTACTGCTGAAATTAACTTCAATGTTCAAGCAATTGATGCTTCTTCATTTAATAGCTACCTTGTAAACAATAGAGGTACAATTGAAGGAATTATTAATTCATCTTTGACATCTAATGGTTCAGTTCGTAGAACAATCAAACAAGTAGTCTAATGGCATTACCAAATCTAACAACATCATTGTTGTATAAGCATAGCCACGTTCAAGTAGAAGAATGGACTAAACAGGGCAGTTCATTACAGTTTAATTCTGGAAAGAATCAGCGAATAGTTAGTAATACACTACCAGCTATTGAAATGACTATTACCTATAAGAACATTCCACATTCGACATTTGTTGTTATTAGAAATATATACCAAACTAATCATTCAAATACGTTTGAACTAGATACAACGGCTGAAGAAGATTTAGCATTAATAGACCCAAGACGCAACCATTTAGACGATGACAATGTGAGTGTTTGGGCGTTTAAAGACTTTAAATTTAAGGTTGATACTGGTGTTACATATACTGGAACGATTAAATTAATCAGTTCTGTATTCTTTGACTTTACAGAATATCAATCTGCATTTACTCAGACTTCTTCTTATTCTCCAGTAACTTCAACCAGTACAGTATTTACGTCTTTACTGACAAATTATGCTCAACCCTACCAAGTAGATTACGAATACATAAACAACTCTGTATTCTCAAATATAGGACAGTCAGCACGACATATTAATGACAAAGGTGGACTACGTAAGATGTGGTCATTATCTTGGCTATTAAGCCAGTCAGAATTTCTTGAATTGTTAAAATTCTACCGTCAGCGTGGTGGCATTATGAGTAAGTTTGGTATGCCAGAATTAGGTTATGGAGTGTCGGATACTACTGATGCTATATTTATGACTGATTCATTTAAATATGACAAACGTGTTGATGGTCTATATACTTGTAAAGCAGACATAATTGAGGTGTTATAGTGAGCAAAACGATAACAAATAATTCTCGTTCAGATAACCAATTAGCAATACTACATCTATTTGAATTTCATATGGATAAAGACCTAGATGGTAATGTTGGCGAAGCTGGTGAGATATTGTACTTTACAGACCACGATATATTTGTAACTGATGGTACTAATGAGTATACGCCTTTAGCTATTACGTTTGATAGACTAACTGAAGATTTCTCTATGTCATCTGATACAATTAATATAGCTATTGATAATATTAATGGTGCTTTATCAACAGAAGCAATTGCTAGTGAATGGCGAAACAACCCAGCCAAGATAACTAGAGTTATGTACACACCACCATCACAAACATTAGATAGTGACAACTATGACTATGGATTAGTTCATTATGAAGCAGCTACTACCTATCCACGTTTAGACATTAGTTCTGTTACTAAAGATGTATATACATTGTTCGAGGGTGTAATTGATACTTTTAACGCTAATGAACAAGCTTTGAATGGTACTTTAACAACAAAGTTTAGCCATTGGAATAAAGCATATCCAACAAGAACATATAATCAAAATGAATTTACATCAATTGTAGACGCTATTAATGAAACAATTTACTGGGGCAGACAGGAAACAGTATGACAAAATATGTTGTTCAAGTTAAAGATTGTTTTTCAGCAGTATATAAATATCTTGATGATAAATACACAATACCGCATAAATGGCGTGAGTGGACTATTGAAGATATGGATATATTCCTTTCTCAAAACAAACAGTTTTTAAGCCGTAAAGACCACATTGGTTTCTTTAGAAGCTTTTGCTCAAAAGTGAAAGACCCTAAAAAAGACGATATAGTGCTTACACGTACTTCAGTTGGTGTTGTTATCAACCAATTCACTTACTGGGTTTATAACGAAGATTTGGGACGCATTGAACATCTAAAATTAGATGACAAGTGTTTAATTATGAGGATTAATAATGGGTAGTTCATTAAAAGCTATTGTTGGAATTGGACTAATGATTGCCGCTCCATATTTATCACCAATGCTTGTAGGTGCTGGAGCGACTGCTCTTGCTATTACAGCTACTACTGTTGCTATTTCATTGGTTGGCGCTTCTATTGCTGGCTCAGCTATGGCAGCAGATACTAGCGACATTGGAGGTGTTGAATCATATTCTGGTGTTAAATTACAGACACAGAAATCAAATACTAATCCAGTACCTATTATTTATGGACAAAACAAATTAGCTGGTAATATTATTTATCAAACATCTAATCATTTTATTAGTAATGATAACGCTGCTAAAGGATATAATCGTGATTATTGGGCGGTAATTGTATTTGCTGGACATTCAATTGATACAATGGTTGATATATGGTCTGGTGATAACAATAATTTAGTATTTGTTAATAATGGTGTAATAGAAACAGAAGAATATGTCCATATTAATTGGGGATATACTACAACAGCAACAAATATTCACGACCTTTATTTTGTAACACTCCAAAGTGGAGGTAATTCATCGGGTGCAACAATTGGTCTTGATAGTATTAGCATTCCAGCCAACTGTTCTTATTTATTAGTTCATCAAGTATATGATGGTTCACAAAATGCAAACACACAGTTAGACAATATTCTTGTTGAAGTTAAAGGTAAAAGTATCAGGTCAATGACTAATGCAACTACTATTAATTCTACGTTAGCATATTCAAACAATCCAGCAAATATCATATTAGATTTACTTGTTAATGCTTTATCTGTTAATGATGCTGATATTGATAAGGCTTCATTTTATCAAGCACAACAAGATTGTATTGCTAATGGTTGGACTTGTAATGTGGTTCTACTTCAACAAGCTAATATTCAATCTATTATTAATGATGTATTGTCTACTTGTAGAGGTCAAATTGTTCATTCTGGCACTCAATGGAAGCTAAAGATTGATACTAAATCTCAAACAAGTGTAGCAACTCTTGATGATGATGATTTTCTAAGTAATACTCTGAATATTTCAATGAGCGGTAATGGTGATATTGCTAATAAAATTATTCTTAAATATGTTAATCCAGCTGATGAATGGTTATCTGCTCAAGTTGTTAAAGAAGATACAACATTACAGTCTTGGGACGGTCAAACTATTGAAAAAGTATTAGATATTAAAGGTATTACTAATCAAACACAAGCCAATGAATTAGCGGAAATTACTTTAAATACAATGCGTTATACTGAAGATGCCTTGGGAAATCGTATTAAACAAACTCCACTTGTGTTATCATTTGCTACAACGGTTAAGAACGCTCATTTAGAGGTTGGTGACATTATTACAATCCAGCACGATATACTAAACAGAGATAGAAAATTTATGATATTATCTACTGAAACCGACCAGAGTGGATTAATTCAAGTTTCAACTCGTGAATATTGTGAAACACACTACAAGAATTCATCTGGCACTTATTTAATATAAAGGACTAAATTATGGCAATTACTACAAGAAGCGGCAAAGGTTCAGCACTAACACATAGTGAAATGGACGCTAACCTAACTGCCATTACAGAAAAAACATCTGCTACTGGTTCGGTTAAAGGTTCATCTGGAACGACAGCACAAAGACCAGCAACACCAGTTGAGGGTTATACAAGATTCAATACTGATTTAAACAGACAAGAAACTTATAACGGTTCTGCTTGGATTAACGCAATTAGTGCTGTTAATACAGATACATCAGATATGTCATTTGTGATTGATGAAGATACTATGACATCAGATTTATCAACTAAAGTACCGACACAACAATCGGTTAAAGCTTATGTTGATTCACAAATTCAATCAAAAGATGCTATATCTGAACTATCTGGTACATTAGATGATGTTACTGACGGCTCAACTTATGTTAAGTCTACTAACGACTACTCTGATGCTGAAAAGACTAAGCTAGGTAATATTGAAACAGCAGCAACAGCAGACCAAACAAACACAGAAATTAAAACAGCGTATGAAGCTAATACAGACACAAACGAATTTAGTGATGCTGAACAAACAAAATTAAGTGGTATTGAATCTAATGCTACTGAAGACCAAACTAATGCTGAAATTAAGACTGCTTATGAAGCAAACTCTAATACTAATGTTTACACAGATACAGAGAAGTCTAAGTTAGCTGGTGTTGAATCTGGTGCTGACATTACTGATACTGCTAATGTAGCTTCTTCTGGTGCTGTAATGGAGTCTGATACAACTACGGCTTCAATGTCGTTTGTAATAGACCAAGATGATATGGTTGCTGATAGTAATACTAAAATCCCAACACAACAGTCTGTTAAAGCCTACGTTGATTCACAAGTACAATCTAAAGACTCATTAAGTGAGTTGAGTGGTAATTTAGACGATATTACTGACGGCACTACTTATAAGAAATATTCGGCTACTGAAAAAACTAAACTGTCTGACATTGAAGCTAGTGCTGATGTAACTGATACTGCTAATGTTGTTTCCGCTTTAACAGCTGGAACTAACGTAGCTATTGCTGGTGATGGTACTATTTCATCAACTGATACTAATACGGTTTATACTCACCCAGCTAATCACGCTATTAGTGTAATCACAGGATTGCAAACAGCCTTAGATGCTAAAACAACAGAGTCATACGTAGACACACAAATTACTAATATTATTGGTGCTGCTCCAGCTGCTTTAGACACATTAGCAGAAATTGGCGATGCGCTTAATGATGATGCTGATTTTGCTGGTACTATGACTACTGCTCTAGCTGGTAAAGTAGACGATAGCCAAGTATTAACTAACGTGCCATCTGGTGCTGTATTTACAGACACTAATACTGTTTATGATGATACTGCTATACAAGCAGAGGTTGATTTAAACACAGCTAAGACAGGCATTACTTCAGCACAAGCATCAGCTATTACAGCAGCACTGCCTAAAGCTGGTGGCACTATGACTGGTAATATTGTCTTAGGCTCTAATACTATTGATGGTTTAGATATTAACGTAACAGCCACAAGTAACCTAGGATTAGGTACTGGTGCAGTTGATGCTATTACTACTGGTGATTATAACGTAGGTGTTGGTGTTAGTGCTTTGACGGCTGTTACTACTGGTGAAAAGAATGTAGGTATTGGTGATACAGCTTTGAGTAGTACTACCGCTGGTAACTACAACACTGCTAGTGGTTTTCAATCAATGCGATATAACACCCTCGGTGGTAGAAACACAGCAACAGGCACTTGGAGTTTATATAGTAGTACTACTGGTGTACACAATACCGCTACTGGTGTAAGTGCTTTACAAAATAACACCACAGCTGCATATAATACAGCCATAGGTTCAGCTGCTATGCTTAGTAACACCACTGGTGCTAACAACACTGCTAGTGGTTACCATAGTTTGTTCCAGAACACCACTGGTGCTAACAACACTGCTAGTGGTTACCATAGTTTGTATAATAATACTACTGGTAATTACAACACAGCTACTGGTATGTCTTCTTTAAACCTAAACACCACTGGTGCTTATAACACTGCTACTGGTATGTATGCTTTAAAGACAAACACTACAGCTAGTTATAACACTGCTAATGGTATGTACTCTTTATTCCTTAACACCACTGGTGCAAACAACACTGCCACTGGTTATAATGCTTTGTATAGTAATACTACTGCTAGTAACAACACAGCATTTGGTTATGAGTCTTTAAAAGCTAACACTACTGGTAGTTACAATGTAGCAGTTGGTTATTTATCTTTATATAGTAATACTACTGGTGTTAATAATAATGCTTTTGGTGCTAGTGCATTAAGGTCTAACATTATTGGCGTTGAGAATGTAGCTATCGGTAACAGTGCTTTGTACACCAACACTGGTAGTTGGAATACGGCTACTGGTATGTATGCTTTATATAGTAATACTACTGGCAATAAGAATGTATCGAGTGGTACGCAGTCTATGTTCCTTAACACCACTGGTGCAAGAAATACAGCTAGTGGTTATCAGAGTTTGTATAGTAATACTACTGGTGGGTATAACATAGCTATTGGTGCTGAGGCTTTATTCTCTAACACTACTGCTAGTTACAATATTGCAGTAGGACGACAAGCAGGGTATAACATAAGCACTGGTAAAGCTAATACTGTACTTGGTTCACAAACCTATACTGGTTCTTATTCACCAGTTTTTGATATAGCAACAGAAAACAATAGGTTTGTTGCTGGTAGTACCGCAGTAACCAATGCTTATGTTAAGGTCGCTTGGACTGTTACTTCAGACCAGCGAGATAAAGCAGACATAACAAACTTCACACACGGTCTTAATTATATTAATCAACTTAGACCAGTTAATTTCGTTTGGGACGAGCGTTCTGAATATGTGAATGGTGTATCAGACGGCACTAAGAAGAAAGACAAAGTGCAGCTAGGTTTCTTAGCACAAGAGATTCAAGCTACTGAAGATTCATTAGGTATTGTTAATGATTGTGTTGTAGATAAAGAACAACCAGAAGCATTAAAAGTTACAGAAACTAAACTTATCCCAATCTTGGTCAATGCAATACAAGAGCTAACAGCAAGAATCGAAGTCTTAGAAACAACTTAACAGGAGCATAATATGCCAGAAGAAATAGAAGTACCAACAGTAGAAGAAATCGCAAACCATTACTCAGCAATGGGTGATTCAGTATCTCTAATCAACGCTGGACAACCAGAAGATATGAGTAACGAAGACTGGGCAGATACAGTAGCCCGCAACCAAGAACACCTAACTATTATGTTAGCTAAGGATTTCTGGGGCAGTGAAGATATGACAGCAGTAAACGCTGTAATTTAATACAACTATAACTATAGGAGAAGTAAGATGACGAGCAAAAAACAAAAAGACACTCAGACAATTACACTTAACGAAAAAGAATATAACGTAGCGAACTTTACAGATGAGCAGACAGCTCTAGTAAATCACGTAGCGGACTTAGAACGTAAGATTAGCCAGAGTCAATTCAACCTAGACCAGTTATCATTTGGTAAGGAAGCATTTGTTAATGCCCTAGCAGCATCATTAGAAGCTGTAGATGAAGCAGAAGTAGCATAAAAACAATTAGGGGTGAGATGCCCCAAACTAATTTAATATAAGGCACAGATGAAACCTACCGACAATAATTGGCACTTATCAAAGAGTGTATCCATAGGTCATATAGTAACAACAGCATTAGTTCTTCTAAGCATAGTTGTGTACCTAGGTGATATTGAGCGTAACGTCAGTGTCAATACAGTTGAGATTGATAATATCAAAGACTCTAGGGATAGAAACAGGGCTAGGTATGATACTATGTTTGAAAGAATTGAAGACAAACTAGACAGGTTGTTTGTATATATAACTGAGCAAAATGGGTGAATAACGACCAGCTAATGAAGATGGTGATGGGTTTAACGACCGCATTTATCATCTTTTTAGGTACTGAGATTGTTGATATTCACGATAGACTAAT
>Ga0308024_1000540_pt1 | contig 15165 bp, 24 predicted proteins | sample Neamet420_FD_201295 | JGI IMG/M metagenome (GOLD analysis project Ga0308024, IMG submission 201295) | Marine microbial communities from water near the shore, Antarctic Ocean - #420 | ecosystem: Environmental > Aquatic > Marine > Unclassified | place: Southern Ocean | collected 2014-10-03
TGTTTATGCTACTGATATGTGGGGTAACGCACACAAAGTATTAAGAGTAGCAGCAGACCAAATAATACCTACAGATGAAACTTAAGAGAACAAATAAAACTCTTATTGAGGTTGGATTTATGCTTAGGAAGGGATTACAAGATGAACTTAAATTCCAAAAGCACAATGCTACTGGTAAATTAAGTAGAGGTCTTAGGTATCACATTAAGAATAGTACTTTAAGCATAATATCATCTGTTAGTTATTGGAAAGCAGTAAACAATCCGTTATTTGCTAAAATACCAAATCTAGGAGCAATAAAGAGCTGGATAAAAGCTAAGGAGGGTAATGGAACTTTTGTAGCACATCCACTTGGCATTAGTCCTGAAATGATTTTAAAGAGGATGGAGGTTGCTGGTTATGGTAATAGGAATTTTGATGGTTCAATGCGAGAGCCTTATTGGTATTACAAAGAAGGAAACAAATTACCTAGAAGAACAAACTTTGCAGGATATACAGCAAGTAAGTTTAAAGATAAGATAGTAGCAAAGTTAGCACCATCTATTGGAAAAGATGTAGCAGATATGATAGCAGAACAAATTAAAAAAAATAATCCAACAATAAATGTTCAAAAAGCATTTTAATTAATAATATATATAATGGCAACGAATACAGAAAAGGTAGTAGTTCAGGTAGTAGTAAAGGGTGGTAGTCAGTTAGATAAATTAGAAAAGAAAACTAAATCAACTACAAAGAGTTTCGGTAAGATGGCTTTAGGTATTGCCGCTGGTGTAGCTGCATTCAGACAAATAAATCAAGTAATTACTAATGCTGTTAGGACTTTTAGAGATTTTGAGTTTCAGATGGCTAAAGTAAAGGCAATTACTGGAGCTAGTAATAAAGACTTTAAAAGATTAGGAGATACAGCTCAACAGTTAGGTCGTTCAACTTTCTTTACAGCAACACAAGTAGCTAAGCTACAAACTAATTATGGTAAGTTAGGATTTACAACTAAAGAAATATTAAAAGCTCAAGAAGCTACATTATTACTAGCTACAGCAACAGATACGGATTTAGCAAGAGCAGCTACAGTAGCAGGAGCGGCAGTTAGAGGGTTTGGTTTAGATGCAAATCAAACAGGTAGAGTTGCGGATGTGATGGCTAAAGCATTTACATCGTCCGCATTAGATATAGAGAAATTTCAAACATCTATGACTAAGGTTGCTCCTATTGCATCTGCAGCTAATATATCACTAGAGGCTACAACAGCAGTTATGGGTACACTTACAGACGCTGGTATTGAGGCTTCTATTGCAGGAACTTCTTTAAGAAATATATTTTTAAAGATGCAAGACCCTGCATCAGATTTATCAAAACATTTAGGATTTACAGTAAAAAGTTCTGATGATTTAGAAAGAGCATTACAGCAATTAAATTCTGAGGGGTTGTCAAATGCAGAGATGATGCAACTTGTAGATTTAAGGCAAGTAGCTGCATTTCAAACAATGGTTACTGGCTCTGAGAGAATATCACACTTAACTAATCAGTTTGATTTAGCCAATGGTTCTGCAAAAGAAATGGCAGATATTGTCGGCGATACACTTGAGGGTGCATTTAAAAGACTTCAGTCAGCCTCTGAAGGATTACAGATTGCATTAATAGGTGGAAGTAAAGGAGGTTTTATGACTCATTTCACTGGTCAGTTAGCTAAACTAATGAATACAATAACAGACTCTATAAATCCACAGCAAACTCAACTTGAGGTATTGCAAGAAACCACTCAAGCAATGGATGACCAGTTCTCTCTACTGACTCAAGGTAATTTAAGTCAAGAAGCAAGAGTTCAAGTTATTCAGGATTTGAATACTGAGTATGGAGATTACTTACCAAATCTTATTTCAGAAAAAACAGATTTAGAGGGGATTAGAGATATGCAGATTGAAGTGAATAACAAAATGATGGAAAGAATTGTTATGATGCAGATGGAGGAAGATTTAGCTGAGTTGTCAGAAAAACAAGCAAAAGCAATTAAGGGTCAGGTTAGTGCAAATATAGATTTAGCTGAAGGTAAAAGAGATTTAATTAAGGTTGATGAGAATACAGTTGCACAAAACCAACTTATGATGGATATGGCAGATGCATCTATAATTCTAAACAAAGATGTTATTGATAATTTTGACCAAGATAAAAAGGATTTAGTAGCTGGTTATGAAGAAACTGCTAAACAATTAGGATTAAGTTTCACTGCAATAATGAATGGTATGGCTGCTGCGAGAAAAGCAAAGGAAAAGGCAGATAAAGATTTAGATACAGGTGGAGGAGGTGGTGGAGTAGTAAATGAAACTCAAGATAGAAATCAAGCTCTATTAGATTTACAATTAGAATATGCAGATTCCTTATTACTAGCAGAGGGGATGGAATTACAGAACAGAGAAACATATTTAAAGGGACTTCAAACATTTTATAATGATGATAAACTTCAAGTTCAATTAGATTTCTTACAGGCAAAAATAGATAACGAATTAACATCAGAAGAAGAAAAAGTTGCTCTTAAACAACAAATAGCTCAAACAGAACTCACTGAAGAACAGAGAATACAAAATATAAAACTACAGAACATACAGCAAGAGAAAGATGCTAATGTAGGACTGCAACAAGCTAAAGTAGCAGCATTAAGAGGTTACTTAAATATAGCAGCAGGATTTGCTGCAGAAGACTCTGAACTAGCAAAAGGATTATTTCTTCTACAACAAGCACTTGCAGTAAAGGAGGTTATTATGAAAAACCTTGAGTCAAACGCAGTGATAGTGGGTCAGGGAGCGGCAATGGCTATTCCTACTTTTGGTGCTTCAGTTACAGCAGCAGCAGGACTAGTAACAGCGAATAATATAATGTCTGGCTTATCTGTAGCTGGAATTTTAGCTCAAACTGTTTCAGGATTAGATAAGAAAGCAAGAGGAGGAATGATAGAGGAGTTTGCTAATGGAGGAATGGTTCAAGGTAAATCACACGCACAAGGAGGTGAGAAGTTTGCAGTGGGGGGTAGAGTTGTTGAATTAGAGGGTGGTGAGGCTGTTATAAACAAAAGAAGTACATCAATGTTCTCTAGTCAGTTATCTGCAATGAACGCAGCAGGAGGAGGTGTTAAGTTTGCTGATGGAGGTCTTCTTAATCAGCCTTCATTCTCACAGCAGCAATTCAGTGCATTAGGTCAGAATCAAATGATGGGAGCAATGGGTGGCACAAGTAAGGTAGTGGTAGTAGAGGCGAATATTACGGAAAGTCAAAACACTGTAAGTGTTATACAGTCTCAAGCTACAGTATAATAATTAAAAAATAAACAAATGTTTGTTGATAAAAAAACCAAATTAGAAAGACTAGCAATGTGTAAAAGTTGTAGTTTTTACCGAAACTTCTTATTGTTAAAGACACCTAAGATAAGTAAGGGTGCGAGGTGTGCTTCTTGTAAGTGTTTCCTAGATGCAAAGACATCATTAACGAAAGAGTTTTTTGGAAAATGTCCAGAGAATAAATGGTAAAATTTTACATATGAATTTCAAAGAAGTAGCTGATAATTACAGCAAAAACAAAAGAAAGATGATGACTGATGCGGTTATCACTAATAAAAATCATACTAGAAACTTCCCTAGTTATCACTCAGTATCACTAAACGTGATGTTTGCAGAGTGGCATTTACTATTCCCTGCTAATAAGCAATCCACCTCTTGCAGTTCTTGCAGGCAAGCTGTATGTAAGTTCTGGGAGATGATGGTTGATGAATGGATTGAATTAGAGCAAACACCTAAACCAAAACCTAAGAAGAAAAATGTCCCTAAAAAAAATAAGACAAAATAAAGTAGATGTAGTTTTTGACTTTATTGAAATTGCTGGTACTGAGCTTGAAAAAAGGTTTGGAGACAATCCTACTTGCAAGGATATGATTAGACACTTAGCAGAGAGAGGATTAATAGAGCCTAAGAGAATTAGGAATTATATGATTATCGCTGACTTTGATAAGCTGCTAGTAGGGAACGAGGGTAGTAGAACTCACACTTGGATGGATTTATCCATAAAGTATGATATTAGCGAGAGTATGGCTCAGAACATAGTCTACAAGGAGAGAAAGAAGTCTAAACCATCAAGTAACATCACATACTAAAAGTTTTGTAGGTAAATTGGGTAAGTCTAAAAGCACTTACTTGTATTTTTGTGGCTATGAACGAGAAATGGTATAACATTCAAAACAAAGCAGGTGAGGCTGCTGATATATATATCTTTGATGAGATAGGGACTTATGGAGTAACCGCACAAGACTTTATATCTGAAATCAAAGGTTTAAAAGATATGCCAATCAACTTACGCATTAACTCTTTAGGTGGAGATGTGTTTGATGGTATGGCTATGTATAATGTAATCAAAAGGAGAGAGGCTAAAACTACAGTCTACATTGAGGGTATAGCAGCAAGTATCGCTACTATCATTGCTCTTGGTGCAGATGAGGTAATTATGGCAGAAAACTCTTTGTTTATGATTCATAACGCTTGGGGAGGTAAAGCAGGAGAAGCAAAGGATATGCGTAAGACTGCTGACACTCTTGATAAAATTACAAGTGAACTGACAGACATTTATGTAAAGAAAACAGGACTATCTCACGAGGTTCTTGCTGAGATGATGGACGAAGAAACTTGGTTAAATGCTCAAGAGGCTTTTAGCTTAGGATTCATTGACACTATCTCTGACTCTATTAAAGTGGCTGCTAAGTATGATGTTTCTAAGTTTAAGAACATCACACAAGAAGAAATTAAGAATAAATTAAGTATTAATATAAATAACAAAAAAATGACTAACGAGTTAAAAGAATGGTTCAATAGTAAGGTTGAGGAAATTGTTACTTCCGTAAAAGGAGAAGTAAAGGTTTCTGCAGATGTTGCTGAACAAACTGCGATAACTGTGAACTTAGGAGACAACGAAGAAATTACAAATAAGATTTCTGAATTTGAAGCTAAGAACATAGAATTATCAAACAAAATGTCTTTACTAGAAGAAGAATTAGTTTCTGCAAAAGGAAACAATGAAACTTTAACAGTAGAGGTTGAAGGTTTGAACGCAAAAATCAATAAGGCAGATGCTAAAGGGACAGAATTAGAAACTTCAGGCGACCCTGCTGTAATTGAAAACAAAATAGTAGATGCAAACGCAGGTTTTTACAACCTAATGGCATCAAAAATCAGAACAAAATTTAATAATTAAAAAATAAAATAAAATGGCAAATGTAGCAAACGATGCAATCACTGCAACTTATGGTGGTGCACAATTAAACGAAATCTTCTACGAACCAGTATTTAGAAGTGATGATATAATGCGTAACTATAGAGTAATTCCTAATGTTAAGCACGTAATGAACGTATACTCAGCAGCAGCTTTAACGAAAATCGTAGAGGTTTATTCAACTTGTTCAACTGCAAGTGGAGCTAACCAATTTGATATTTCTGACAAAGTACTTACTGCAGGTAGATGTAGAGTTGCTTTAGAGCAATGTACTGATGAGTTTTTCGGAACTTTCATCGAGGAGTCTTACAGAAACGGAGCTGATGTAATGAATATCGAAGGTACTCAGTTAGCTGATGCAATCGTAAACAGAGCAGTAAAAGGTATCGCTTCAGATGTAGTAAGATTAGCTTGGGGTGGAGACATCGCAGGAGCAGTAGCAGGATATGCAGTATTAGACGGATGGATGGAATTAATGAAAGCTGAAACAGTTTTAACTAAAACAGCAACAGCACCTGCAGACCCAACAGCAGCAGAATCATTAGCTTTGATTATGAAAGTTTATGATGGAGCTCCAGCAGCATTACAACAAGTAGCACCACAAGATAAGAAAATGTTTGTAACTCCTAAGTTATATAACGCTTACTTACAAAACATTGAAGGTAACGGAGCTGATTTAGCTATCGTTAATATGGTTGATGCTGCTCCAAGAGTATCTTTCAGAGGTGTTGAATTAGTAGCAATGTATGAGTGGGATACTATCTTAGCTGATACTAATCCAGACTTATTTAACAATGTAACTGACCTTACGCAAGGTGTATGTTATACTGCAGTAGAAAACTTGATTATTGGTTCTGATGTAACTGACCCAGAAGGAAGTTTCAAAGTATTTTATGATGATTTGGAAGAAAAAATGTTCTTTAGAGGTTACTTCAAGTTAGGTGTACAGTACTTGTACTCTTCTCTTGTTCAGTGGGGACTTGTAATAGCATAACAATAATGTAATGATAGAGGGGAGGATGTTAAAGTCTTCCTCTCTTAATTACTTTTAATCAATTAAAAACATAAAATAAAATGGCAATAGATACAGGACTAGCGATTGTTTGTGATGATTTACAAGCAACTGGTGGTATAAAAAGAATTTTAATAAGAGCTTGGGCTGATGGTGATGATGTAGACTACAGTACAGTTGCAGGACAACACACTATCACAAAGATAGTAGATACTGGAGCAGCTACTGCTACTTGGGGGGTTTATGAGTTTAAAAATGAAACTCCAGCATTAACTATTAGTGCAACTAAAGAAATGGGTTCAACTGCATTTGAATGTGGTTTATCTTTCTTCTTACCTAAATTAGAGCAACTTAAATTTGACTTAATAGAAAGCATCACTAACTCTTGTTTGATGGTGATAGCAGTAGATACTAATGATAATGCATTTGTTTTGGGAGCTTCACAGAAGTATTCTAATACTGACCAAGTTAGAAATCAAACTTACGCACAATTAACTACTGTTGAAGGTGGTACTGGGGCAGCGTATGCTGATGAAAGCGGAATCACTATTACTTTAACGGCAAGACAATTTGAAATGCCTAGACAGTATGTAACTGCTGCAACAGGAATTGAAGTTGCTGCTGGAGGTTTAACTGCAACAACAGATTAATAATTAAAGATATATTTTTAGGTTGGACTTGTTTCGTAAAAAGTTTATAACCTTTTCCTATTAATATCTTTCTATAAATTATGTGTAATTGTGGTGATAAAGTTGTAAATTACACCCACTTAAATATATATACACTTATGGCAAAATACAAAGCAAAGAAGGATGTTGTTCTTATTAGGGATGGAGCTACATACAATCTCAAGAAGTCATCTCAAGAAGAATTAGCATATCTATATGAGGATTTAGGATTGACTAAATTAGTAGAAAAATTATCAACTATAAAAACTGAAGATGAGCCAAAAAAAGAAAGTAAGAGGGGAAGGAAAAACAAATCTTCAGACTCAAAAGAGTAGTACGTTTGAATTTGGGGTTTTTAATTTAGCAGTACCTCAGAACATTGAAGAACCTCAAGATATATCTAAGATAAGGACTAAGTTTATACCATTTGGTACTAACAACTTATTTCCTCAATACTTAGCAGAATTAAAGAGAAAATCATCTACACACAGAAGTGTACTTGCTCAAAAGACTATCTTTACGAGTGGTGCAAAATTTGTTAGTAATAATGAGGATGTTTTAGACTTCATTAAAGATGTTAATGCTGATGGAGAGTCATTAAGAATGATTTTCAAGAAACTAGCAGATGATTATTATACATTTGGAAATGCTTACTTAGAGGGCGTTTTATATGATGGTGGGATGAATCTATACCATATAGATGCAACTACTGTTAGGATGTCTAAGAATAAGAAAGAAGCGTATGTACACCCAGATTGGGCTAAGTACAATACAATGAAAGATGATTTGAATATAATTCCTATCTACCCAGAAGTTAAAGGTAATAGATTTATACTTCAATTTAAAGATTACGAACCTACATTCTCATTTTACGGATTACCAGATTATGTTGCTGCATTAGAGCATATTGCTGTTGATTATGAGATTGGGAAATGGAATCACACAAAATTTAAGAATGGCTTTCAACCATCTGCAATCGTTGAGATTAGTGGAGATATGGGAGAGGAGGAAGCAAAAAAACTAGTAGATGAAGCACAAAAGAAGTTTGTGGGTGAGGGGAATAATGGTAAGATTATGTTTATCGTTAAGAATGGAGATACTTCTGCGGCTAATGTTTCTATTATAAAAGATGACCAAGATGGTAGCTGGTTAGATTTACAAAGAATAACTGACCAGAATATTGTAACTGCTCATAGATGGCAACCATCTCTAAGTGGTTTAGTTTCAAGTGGTAAGATGAATAATACAGGTAGTGAGATTAGAATTGCTTATGATTTAGCAATGACTACTGTAATTAAAGACACTTCTGACTTACTGTTGAATGGTATTAAGACTTTATTGTATAAAGAGTTAGGTTTTCTTCCTGAAGATTTAATCATTCACTACGAGCCGCCAATTAGTTTTGCTACTCAGATTGACCCATCTAAAGTACTTACAATTAACGAGCAAAGAAGATTGTTAGATGAGGATTTACCAATGCTTGAGGAGGGTGATATGTTCTTGACTGATAGAGAGCAAATCATTGTAACTAAAGATATTGATGGTGATGGAGTGGGAGATGATGCTGCTGGGGACTTAACAGTAACTGAGAAAACTAAAACAGAGTAATAACTATGGCAAACGTAAATCAATACAAAACATTAGCAACAGCAGGAGAGGTTATAAGTAATAGTTTTACTAATGCTAATACTGACCCTGCTTTAATATCAACTAACACTATATTGCTTTCTGAGTTAGCTCACTTGAAGTCTGCTATCGGTAAGAAATTTTATGAGGAGTTGAAGACACAGCATAATGACGACACACTAACTACAGCTAATCAAACTTTAATGGATGATTTCTTGGTTAGAACTCTATGCTGGTTTGCTAGGTTTGAGGTTATAAATGAAATACAAAGCAATAGTAGTAGTATGGGGATTGTACATAATATAGATGAGTTTTCTACTATTATAGACCCTTCTGAGCTAAACGCTTACAAGCAAGACACATATAGAAAGTCTGAGATATACCTACAGGATATGCTAAGTTTCTTAAATGATAAAGATAATAGTGCTGACTATCCTACATATACAGCTAATAAGCCTTGTAACGTAACTACATACAAGAATCATGGAATAATAATGTACGATAGCATCTACTCAAGACCAAGTAGAGGTTATAATAGCTGGAAAGATTTTTGTTAATATAAATATATAAACTATGGCTGCAAACGAACATAAGAATTTAAGTGATATAAATAGGCATAATCCTAAAGGGTTTGAAACTGCTACTAATGACACTATATTAACTAAGGATTCTGGTACATCTCCAACTGGAACTGACGGGAATCTTGTATGGGCTGATAGGAGCGCAATAAAGACTACTACACACGAAATGATTGGATATAGTGTTGGTAATGGTAGTACATACGAATACAGACAAGGAGTAGCAGATGCTCAGTCTCCATTTGAGATGAACGCAAATTTTGGTTCTGCTACTATAGGTACTCAGACAATAAATTCAATAAACTTATTCAGAACACCTACTTATGTATCTGTAGATGACTGTAAGTTGAAAAAGATTACGGGATGGTTTACTTCAAGTACTTCATCTGATATGTCTATAGCAATATGTAAGGTTACTCCTGTAACTGATACTACTTCTGCTTTTACTCCTGTCGCTTTAGACATAATAACTTCATCTACTGCAGGTGGTAACTCTTTAGTGCAGTCATTTCAAGAGATTACATTTGACGTCTCTGATGTAGCTCAAGGAGATTTAATATTTCCAATGGTTTTAACTACTGACGCTTCACAACAAATTTATTTCACCTTAACATTAGAGTTTGGCTATGACAACTAAAGAAGAATTAATTTCAATGAAAAAAGACATCAGCACTATAACAGGCAAGATAGATAGCATAGATACAAAACTAGATAAGCTAACTGAAAAGTTATTAAATCCAGATACAGGAGTTACAGCTAGAGTAAATAGAAACACAGCAATGAGGAAGGTTTTAGTGAAGGCAATGTGGGTGATATACGGAGTAGCAGTGGCAGCGATTATAAAAATATTTACAATATAATAATTTAAAAAATAAAAAAATGAGTACATTTGATACAGACAATACACTATTACTTGAGATGCTTGGGAAAGGCGGTGGTAATGAAATTTTTACTACAGCAGCACAAACAGGTAAGGACTGGTACTGCATCCAGTTTCCAGTAGAGTCGGTTATAGCGTCTATTACGGTTGGGAATATGACAGGAGAGTCTGCTTTAGTTGGATTGACTTTACCTGCTGGAACTACATTGTTTATGAGAACTACTGCCATTCAACTTACTTCTGGAGTGTGTATTGGGTACAGAGAGAGTGATGGAGAGGTTGGTCAATAATATATGCTTAGTTTATCAAATACATTAAGACGGAATAGTGTTAATAATACGGATAGTGGATTTACTAATCTATATTCTTTAGCTTTTGATGGAGTAGATGACGTTCTAATCACTACTAAAGATAGTAGTATTATGCCTACAGATAATTTAACAGTTGGTTGTTGGGTAAATCCTAGTACTTGGGCTTTTTCAGGAGGTTATCAATCTCGTTACCCTGTAGGCTGTGTAGGTTCAGGTGGGTGGGGTCTTTTATTTGCGAATAATTATAATGGAACTGTAACTTCTTTTAATTCGATTATTAGAGTAAGTGATACAGGAGAAGGTAGTGCGGGTTATTTACAACCATCAGCAGGAACAGGATTCAGTAGCACCCTAAGGGCTTTAACAGGATTTCATTATATTGCTTTAACTTATGATAAGGCAACAGGAGTAGCTGCACTTTATTTAGATGGAGTTGAGAAAGGAGCAAGAGGTGGAGCGGCTGGAGCAGATATAGTTTACCACGCTTCAAATAATAGACCTTTAATGTTTGGTGCAGACGCTAAAACAGATACAGCAGGAGAGCTATTTTTTGAAGGAAACATTGATGAAGGTTCAGTGTGGAATAAGGCTTTAACTTCAGCAGAACTTTTAGAAGTTTACAATTCAGGAGTTCCTATTGACCTTTCAACTGATACAGGAAATTATGTAAGTAGTGGTAATTTACAGGGTTGGTGGAGAAACGGAGATACAGAAGGAACTTCAGTATACCCAACAATTACAGACTATAGTTCAAACAGTAATGATGGAACTATGACTAATATGGATTCAGGTGATATAGTAACAGATATACCTTAATAATAATAATATGATTTACGTAATATACGAAATGAGGGAAGTTGCAAAAATTGATTTCTCTGAAATAATGCAAACTAGTGAATCCACTTTAAGGATTTCGGTAGATGGTGAGAAAACTGTTTTAAAATTTGCAGGAGAAACTCCTTCTTTTTTAGTAGGAGTAGAGCAGTTTAATCACTCAGAGATTTTAGAAATAATGAGTACTCCAGAATGGACATCAGAAACAGAAAGAATAACAAAATAAATAAATAAATTATGGCAACAACAATAGTACCATCAGACTTAATAGTAACGATAACAGAATCTTACACTCTTAATGGAGTTACTTACGGGAATACAATGAACAAGACATACGCTGACAATGGTAAGGTATCTCAAAGAGTTATGAGTATTACTGCTAATGAGGATAGAACAGCTTTTGTGGATATATTATCACTAACAACAGAGGATGGTCAAGGTCAGGTTGTTAAGACTGATTACAAGTATTTTAGAATTACAAATTTAGACACTGCTAATACACTATTACTTAGAGCTTTCAATGGTGCAGACTATCTTGTATTTGAAGTTTCTCCTTCAAGCAGCCTATTACTTATGGACTCTGGTATTGACTCTACAGAAGTAGACGCAAGTATAGTATCACTTGCAGCTATTCAAGGTATAGATGGTCAGTCAAGCTCAACTACAGAGTCTATAGATATTGAATTTATAATGGTTACGGCTTAGTATGAATTTAAAATACTTTAAAAAAAGTGAGTTCAACTGCAAGTGTGGTTGTAATACTAACCTTATAGATGATGAGTTCTTATTAGCAATAGATAAGGCTAGAAGAATATCAGGAGTTTCTTATCGTATCAATAGCGGATATAGATGTAGTAAGCATCCTTTATCTATAAAGAGTCCTACATCATCTCATATAAAAGGAATAGCAGCAGACATTAGATTTACAGATGGAAAAAACTTAGCACTTATACTTAGCGGACTAGGTGGTGCTGGATTTGAAAGATTTGGAATAGACTTTAAGAATAAGTTTATCCACGCAGATTTAGATAAAGACAAAGTATCTCCTACTATTTGGGGTTACTAACTTAAAAATAAGAATATGTTAAATTTAAAATTAATCGAACCAATATCAAAGTTATTAAACACTACTGTTGGTTTATTTAAAGACACAAAAGGAAAATTAAGTAGCAAAAGAACGATAAGTGGTCTCATCATAATGACTGCTAGTGCTGATATAGCTACTAGTGGAATAACAGCGAACAACCTGATACTTACTGCGTTAGGAATTGTTCCAGTTATATTTGCGTTATTTGAAAAAAATAATCTTAATTGTGATGGTAGTTGTAAAAAATAAGTATCTTTGCTTTAAGATTTAGATAGGGTTGTGCCTATCTTTGTTTCATTGTTTATAGTTTTCAAGAGTGAGGTGTTCAAAAACATCTCACTTTTGTATTATATACGATTTTTTATTTGTATGTTTGTTGCTTAATAACTAAAACAATAAACAATATGAGTGTTAATTTGTTAAGCAAAAAGAACAGACAACTAATTATAGACCAGTACGCTAGTAACAAGTCAAGAAAAATAGTTCAAGAAGAATTGGCTGAATTTCTTTCAGTAAGCGAAAGAACAATAAGGAATTACGCTAAAGAGCTAAGTATAAGTATTAAGTCATCTGAAATTGTTGATGATAAGATAATGGTGTATGATATAGAAACAAGCAGGATAGAAGCGACAGTATGGTGGACTGGGAAGCAATACATAAACCACAAACAATTAAAGACAGAGCCTAAGATAATAAGTGTAGCGTGGAAATGGATAGGAGAGGATGAGGTTCAACATTTAACTTGGGATAAAAAGCATTGTGATAAGGAGATGCTTAAAACCTTCCTTAAAGAATACAACAAGGCATCAATGGTTATAGGGCAAAATAATAACTCATTTGACAATAAGTGGATTAATACTAGAGCTGCTAAGCACAGTTTAAGGGTCGATAGGTATGTGAAGTCCTTTGACATCTATAGAATGGCTAAGAGGTACTTTAGATTGCCTAGTTTCTCTATGGCTTATATGGCTAACTACTTTGGATTAACATTAAAGCAATCTCACGAGGGAATACATATGTGGGATATGATAGAGTATGGCAATAAAGAAGAACAAAAAGAGTACTTAGGTAAGATGGTAGATTACAACAAAGGAGATATTGTAACCACTGAGGAGTTGTATATGACTTTAAAACCTTACTTTGGAAGTGTTACTAATATTGCTGTGAAGAAAGGATTACCAAAATGGGCTTGTCCTGTTAGTGGCTCTATTGAGATTGAATTATTGAAGACTATATTCACAGAGCAAGGAACTGTACAGAGAATACTGTTCTGTAAAGGTTCAAATCATCAATACAAAGTAAGTAATAAGTCTTATATGGACTTTTTGCAAAGAAGAATGTTAAATTAAATCATAGTCTACATACAATTTCACTCTAGTACATTAATATTTTTCTAAAAATTGTTAAAAAGTACTTGCTTATTGATTCCAATTTTATATCTTTGTGGTCTACTAACTAAAACAATAGACAATTATGGCTAACAGAACTGAATACATAGGTAAAAGCAAATACAAGGGAGTACAGATAAGACAAACAAAAGATGGTGTCTTCAAATACATTGCTTGTATTAGAGTAAACACAAAATCATTTGATGATGAAAGAAGTGCAGCTAAATGCTATGACTTATGGAGAATTAGAATGGGTAAAGAGCCTGTTAATGTGTTGGTTCGCAAACAATCACTATAATCATGGGAAGGCAAAAAGATATATGGATGGACATTAAAGAGCAAGAGATGGCTCAACTAGAAACAAATACTAATCAATTAAATAATAACAAAATGACAAAAAAAACAATGCAAGAAAAACTAACAAAACAACCAGAGATAGTTGTTGAGACAAGAACAGAGGCTTTAAGAAGACTTTACAAAGAGAATGGCTTAACTGCTGAAGATGTCTTTAAAGACCCTAGAGGGTTTGTAATCATCACTAGAACAGGTATTGATAAGATTTCTGCTAAGAATGGAATCACTATCGGATATGAAGTAGTTACTATGGATGTAGATAAAGGTATCTGTGTATTGAAAGCAGCAGGAACTATGAAAGTTGGTAATGATGTAAGAAATGTAATGAGTTTTGGGGAAGCATCTCCATCTAACTTAAATGGTGGTGGTAAGAAATTCCCAGTATCAATGGCAGAGAAAAGAGCAATGAGTAGAGTAGTTCTTAAGCTAACAGGATTCTATGAGCAAGGAGTGTTTGGTCAGGATGAAATTGTAGATGAGCCTAAGTAATCAGGATATAGATGAACTTTTTGATGGAAAGCCTAGTGAGCTAACATACTCACAATGGCTGACCATTGAAGGGAACATTGACTTCACATCACTCACAACGACAATGAAGGCTGATATTCTCAATAGGCTAAATGATTTATCAGAAGAAGAAGCAGAAGAAATAATAACTAAACTATACAACAATAGATATGAAAAAGACCCACAAAAACAATGGCTCAGGATGCTCAAAGACGGAGTATTTAACTATAGAGATTTTTAAACACTTCTTAAAGTCATTCACTTACATTATATGGGAAGATAAAAATGTATTGGATTTTGCTACGGAAGATGATATTATGAGTCTGTTAGATGAGAAGCAATTACTAGACTTCTATCATTTCAATAAGACAGAGTTCAAGGTAAGCACTGATAAGATTGACAAACATATGCACAGAAATGACTAAAAAATATTCATTACTAAAAATAAGACAATCAAGGAATGAGTTTGAAGCACTGCTAAGGATTTACGGAATATCTAACTCAACTCTATGTAAGGTAATAGGAGTTAATTATGCTACTAGCAGAGACTTCATAAAGATACCATCCAACCTTAGATTTATACACGCACACAGATTAGCAGACTTTATAGGCTTAACAGTTCAGGATGTAGTTGATACAATAGTGTACGACTTAAATAAACAATAAAACAAAC
>Ga0308024_1000547_pt1 | contig 15128 bp, 14 predicted proteins | sample Neamet420_FD_201295 | JGI IMG/M metagenome (GOLD analysis project Ga0308024, IMG submission 201295) | Marine microbial communities from water near the shore, Antarctic Ocean - #420 | ecosystem: Environmental > Aquatic > Marine > Unclassified | place: Southern Ocean | collected 2014-10-03
TTTCCCGTATTATTATCATCACTAAGCAAGGCTATATACCGATACACTATGAAAATACTTATTGCCCTATCACTTCTGCTTACCCTTTTTTTCGCTAACGCGGCAGATGTTCGTCTGCCCGATCTAAACGGCGTTACGGACAAAGGCTTGAAGATTGAAATCTATAGCGAACTCTCGCCTCTTAGTATCAATCAAATTCATAGTTGGCATGTACGCGTATTGGATCGGAATAACGAAATCCTTGAACTCGAGGAGCTGAACGTATACGGCGGCATGCCTGAGCATGATCATGGTCTCCCGACCCAGCCGGAAGTGACTACGCGCCTCGACAACGGCGATTATTTACTCGAGGGCGTGCGCTTTCACATGCAGGGACATTGGCAATTACAGGTTGAACTTCAACTCAACGGTGTTGAAGACACTGCTATTATCGATTTCGACCTACAATGAAGAAGGATCTGCTGCTGCCACTACTCGCTAGTATCGCGCTGATCGCTGTTGTTGGCTGGAACTACTTGTCTATTCCTGGCGTACCGGATTGGAGCGAGGAAGAGCTCAGATTAATCGCTTCGTTATCTCTGGACTCCCTTCCACCGTTACCGCTAGATCCTAGCAATCTAGTAGCTGACGATCCTGCGGCAGCGGAATTTGGTCATCGCCTCTACTTCGACACTCGCCTCAGCAGCAATACACAGGTTGCCTGCGCGACCTGCCACAAACCTGAATTAATGTTTACCGATGGACTAGCCCTCGCAGTTGGAGTCGGCATCGGACCGATGCATACGCCCAGCCTAGTTGGGCTCTCCTATAGCCCTTGGTTTTATTGGGACGGAAGGAAAGATAGCCAGTGGGCACAGGCCCTCGCGCCTTTGGAAGCGAAGCATGAGCACGCAACCGATAGGGTGCAGCTGCTGCGCCTTATTTCCAGCGATACTGTCTATCGAGACATGTATGAGAATGTATTCGGGCCACTAAGCTTGCCCGCGATGTTGCCAGAAACTGGTACGCCCCAGGGTGATGCTCAGCAGCAGTCAAACTGGAATACACTCGAGCGCGAAACACAGACGGACATCTCTCAATTCTTTGCGAACCTAGGCAAAGCAATTGCAGCCTACGAGCGTAAAATACTACCCGGGGGTACTCGCTTCGATGACTACGCCGCACAAGTAGCAGCGGGTTCGGATGATGACAACGCTCTAAACAATTCGGAGAAATCCGGTCTGAAGTTATTCATCGGAAAAGGCCAGTGTGTTACTTGTCACAATGGCCCCCTGTTCACCAATCACGAGTTTCATAACACAGGTGTGCTGGCAGTGGGCGGCCAAATGCCATCCATGGGTCGATACGATGGAGTACGAATTTCTCAAGAGGATTCTTTTAATTGCCTAGGCAAGTTCAGTGATGCCTCTTCTCAAGAATGTATTGAGCTGCGATTCGCGCGCGATGCTAACGACTTAGTTGGCGCGATGAAGACTCCCACCCTCAGAAACATTTCTGAAACAGCGCCCTACATGCATGGCGGGCAAATGACGGATCTCGCTCAGGTAGTAAATCATTACAACGATGCACCAAGCTCCATGCTTAGTCACAACGAAGCGAAGCCTCTTGGTTTACGCATAGTAGAAAGAATTCAGCTCGAGGATTTCCTCTTGACGCTTAGCGCGCCCTTGGCCACCGAGCAGAAATGGCTTGTGGCCCCGGACTACTGAGGTCTAGAAACTGTGCTATCCCAAATAGCCGTGTTGCGCTAACTGAACTAGGATGCCATCCGGATCGTTAAAATACAGCTGATCACCCCCACTGGTTCGGTTCGCGGCATCACGATTAACATTTGCGTCTATGTCGTGATCCAGTAACTTCTCCGCTAGGGCATCAGGATTGTAATCATCAACACCGATACACATATGATGCATGCTCCCGGGGTTTGGAAGGTTATACAGACCCAGAAAACTCTCGTTACCTAGACCCATATTCAAACCACCATTCGCTGGCCGCGAGATAATTTCCATACCCAAAACACGATTGTAGAAGTCGGCTGAGCGGCTCACGTCATTCACCGAGAGCGAAACATGGTTCATCGATCTGCCGATAGCGACGGGTGCTGCCGTCTGTGCGGAAACTGAAGGCACGGTCGATGCAGCAGTGGCAACAAGTAAGGATGCCACTAGCTCTCTTCGTGTCATCTTCTTCTGCTCAAACTTTTCGACCAGATTTTCTATGGCGTTGATGTTGTTCATCTTCTCTTCCTGAATAGCTTATTTAGTGTCATTCGGCCTACCATCTTCGTAACAATCGACTGCGTTTCATAACTTAGTCGGGTAGCGCAAAAACCCAAATTACACCACCCTGAGGTACATAGTGGCTTTCGCCTTTAGCCATATTGAGCAAGTTCTGTTCGCGCTGAGCATCAACTCCCCAACCGGATTGAACGGCGACATATTGCTTACCATCTAAGGTATAGGTAACCGGCACTCCGGTGATACCGGAATTTGTGCGTTGCTGCCAGAGAATCTCACCCGTCCTCGAATCGAAGGCACGAAAGTACCGATCGTTTGTGCCGCCCATGAAAACGAGGTCGCCCGCGGTAGCCAACACTGGGCCCCAGTTCTGACTCTCGAAAGTTGTCGTCCATGCTCGCTCACCTGTATCTACGTTCCAGGCTTGTAGCTCACCGATGTGATCGGTGCCAGGTCGCACAAAAAAGCCACCATTCTCGGAAGTGCCACGGCCCATATAAGATCGACCGGGGCTATATTGAACCTCTTCTCCGACCATGGTGGAGCAGACATTGTCGTTCGCGGGAATGAACATCAATCGCGACTTTGGATCGAAGGCGGCAGGAGGCCAATCCTTGCCGCCCCAAAGTGATGGGCAGAAACTCGCCTCATAGCCCGTGCCCGGCTTCTTAGTCATATCGTACTCGGGCCGCCCGGTAACCGGGTCGATGCTGGTAAAGACGTCTTGATAGACGTAGGGATTCGCATCGACGAAGTTAATCGCATCGGCCTCGCGCTCGAGATACCAAAGATAACCATTACGACCCGCATGAACCATGCCGTTTACGCTACGACCATCGCGCTCGAAATCGATTAGTATTGGCGCGGAGACCTCATCCCAGTCCCATGAGTCATTCCAGTGATATTGATGGTGATTCTTGAGCTCGCCTGTCGTTACGTCCAAGGCAATGACAGAAGAAGAATAGAGGTTGTCACCCGGTCGCGTATCGCCCATCCAAGGACCACCGTTGCCGGTACCCCAGTAGGCGAGGTTTAAATCGGGATCGAAGGAACCCGTTAGCCACACCGGCACCCCGCCAGTCTCCCAGGTATCTCCTGGCCAGGATTCAGAACCCGGCTCACCAGGAGCGGGAATCGTGTACGTCTTCCATGCCTCTTCGCCAGACATTACATCGTAAGCAGCAACGAAACCACGAATGCCAAGCTCTCCACCGGACACTCCCACCATAACTTTGCCATCGGCTATGAGCGGGGCCATGGTCATATAATAACCGCTATAGTAGTCCTCGACGGCAACCTCCCAGATTAGCTCGCCTGTTAACGCATCAAGCGAAACTAAAAATGAATCTACCGTTGCCATGTAGACACGATCGCCATATAGCGCAACGCCACGATTCGTCGGATGGAACTGTTGTAAATCATCGGGCAGATAGCGGACATAGCGCCAAATTAGATCGCCCGTGCGAGCGTTGATAGCGAGAATATGATTCTGTGGCGTGGTCACGTACATGTAACCATCGTTCACGATAGGCGGCGCCTGATGCCCTTCTCTTAGACCGGTTGAGAAACTCCATATCGGGACAAGGCCATCGACATTCTCGGTGTTGATTTGGTCGAGACTGCTAAAGCCGTGAGAATCGTAACTGCCACGATACATCAGCCAATTGCTCTCCTCTGGGTTGAGAAGGCGCTCTGCAGTGACGGGATTGTACGGCGGCAGATCCTGTGCAAAAAGGAGACTGGAGACTAGTGAACAATACAGAAAAATACTGGAGCGAATCATAATGCTTAAACCTCTTATTGTTTCTTCTAGCTGTTTCTTCTAACTACAGCGTGCCAGAATTGGCATCAAACTAGTACGGATTAAAATTGCTGCGTAAACCCAACCCGGCCTCGAAAACCGGCGGCAACCATTACGATGCCATCAACCACCTCAAGCGGCAACATGGCGAGCGGCCTAGGCGCTGGGCCGCCTACCACTTTAGCACCATCGTAAATATCGAATTGAGATTCGTGACAGGGACAGGCCATGCGTAACTGCCCTTCATCCCAGTTAGTTACATCGCAACCGGTGTGCGTGCACACAGCAGAATAGGCTATCACACCCTCAGCAGCATTCGCCTGATAGCGCGCACTCATCAATTCAGGATCGATACGCATGATCATCATACGATTCAGCCTAGAACCATCTCGCAGCACCTCTGTCGCTGGGTCGCGAGCGAGGGCAGACAAGGGTCTGGCTTCCAATTCAAGAAGTTCTGGGCGTACCAAAGCGTCCTGATTGGGTCCTTCCTCAAACACCAATTGATCCCCAGGTTGTGGTCTAAGGCGGCTGGGTGACTGCCCTAAGGCCGACATGGGCATCGCGATTCCAGTCGCTAAGCCCATTTTAAACACGGTACGCCGACTAATCGGTTTTGCCACCCGATCTTTCTTTTTGGAACTACACCCATTGTCGGTATTTTTGCTCATGTCTTGTCCTGAGTGCTGTGGCTATTCTAGGGAATAGCCCATCTTGGCGATAGAAGGTATCAAAGTGCTGGAACCGCTGCAATCAAAGCTCTTCGCTGGAAATTGCTTAGCCTCAAGTCGAATGCTATGTTGTTGATTGCACGTGCACAGAACGCAGTACCATGCAGACTCATACACAAGCCAGATGACGCAAGAGAAACAGCCATGAGCTCCTCCGCCCGCATACTCCTTGGACTCGCGCTTGGTCTAATAGGTGGCATTGGTTTTTCACTTCTCGATGCAAGCTCGGCATCAAAGATACCATCGATGATAGAGCCCATAGGAACGCTGTGGGTGAATGCCATTCGCATGACCGTGATACCACTCTTAATGGCACTCATGATTACCGCTATAGCCGGTCAAGGAAATACCGGCATAGTCGCACAGCTCGGCGGCAAGACCATGGCCTTGTTCATATCCATGATAGCTGCTTCCAGCCTCTTCGCCTTCCTAGTCGCCCCGCCGTTAGTTGCAATGCTAAGTGTCGATCCTGAAGCAAGTCTTAGACTACTAGAGAGCACAGCAACGAAAAATGTAGGCAGCAGTGAATTGCCTCCCTTTCGCGACTGGCTAGTTGCACTCATACCGACCAATCCCATCCGGGCAGCTGCCGACAATGCAGTGCTGTCACTGATGATCTTTACCGGTCTATTTTCAGCGGCATTATTAAAGATTGGAAACGAGCAGCGAGCTCATATCGTGGGCTTCTTCGCAGCCATCAAAGAAACAATGTTTGTGTTAATCGCCTGGATAATAATGCTCGCACCCATAGGCATCTTTGCACTGGTGTTTCCACTCGCTGCGACACTCGGCGTTTCTGCGATTAGCGTTCTGGGTTCATTCATTGTTATTGTGTGCGCGCTAATCACAATCTTCACTCTGGCACTGTACCCACTCGCCACCTATATAGGTGGAATTAGGCTGCGTGATTTTGCCCGCGCGTTAGCACCGGCGCAGATTATCGGTTTCAGCACGCGCTCTTCACTTGCCGCCCTGCCTGCCTGCTTCACAGCAACCGAAGCCCTAGGAATCTCCAACAAGGTGTCGGGCGTAGTATTGCCTATCGCAGTAACGCTTTTTAAATTCGCGTCACCGATCGGCAGAACCGCCGGCACCTATTTTGTAGCGAGTCTGTATGGAATTGATCTGACAACTTATGAGCAATTTATTATCGCCGCTGCCATAGGGCTATTCAGCTTCTACTCCCCTGCGATTCCCAGCGGCGGGCTACTCATTATGACGCCGGTCTACATCTCTCTCGGATTGCCAGTACAGGGTATTGGCATTCTTATCGCCATCGACTTGATTGTAGATATGTTTATTACTGCAGCAAATGTCAGCGCTAACGTGACTGTAGCTGCGATACTTTCCAGAAATATTTCCTAAATCGCCAATAGAGCCCTATCCAAACCAAGCCCAATTGTTAGAGACAGCGATTTCTCTGCGCTTCTCTATTTTCCTCCTTTAAGAACGCCCGCCAGGTAGGTATGCTCGTAGCTACCGAATTCTATAAGCCTAAGGTAGTATGCCTGCATGCCTTACTCCCAGCGCGACAAAAAACCCTACGACAGAGACCACACTGAAAATATACTCTCCGTGAGCAGCCTCAATAGTATGGCGCGCTCGCTACTGGAAAGTAACTTTCCCGCTGTCATCGTAGAGGGTGAAATCTCGAATCTCGCCGTGCCCTCCTCCGGGCACTGGTATCTGACTCTTAAAGATAAATCCTCACAGATTCGCTGCGCGATGTTTGTAAATCGCAATCGCATGGTTCTCTTTAAGCCGGAAAACGGCAAACAGATCATCGTGCGGGGCCGCCTTAGCATCTATGAAGGTCGCGGCGACTATCAGCTCATCCTCGATGGCATGGAGGAAGCAGGCGATGGCGCATTGCAGCGTGCCTTCGAGCAATTAAAGCGCAAACTGCACGACGAAGGTCTTTTCGCTGACGAGAACAAGCAGGAGATGCAAAACCACTATCAACACATTGGCGTAATCACTTCGGCAACAGGCGCTGCGGTGCAAGACATACTCAGTGTTTTCGCAAGGCGCTTTCCGGCAACTAGAATCACCCTGCTCCCTGCAGTCGTTCAAGGTGCAGGTGCTGCCGATGAGATCGTGCGCGCCATCGAACGGGCAAACACGCTTGCCGAAAAATTAGGGCTACAGGCTTTGATCGTCGGTCGCGGCGGTGGTTCCTTAGAAGACTTGCAGGCGTTCAACGAGGAACGCCTGGCTAGGGCAATTTTTGCAAGTGAACTGCCAATCTGCAGTGCAGTCGGTCACGAAGTAGACTTCACTATTGCAGACTTTGTAGCGGATCTGAGGGCGCCTACGCCTTCCGCTGCTGCCGAACAACTAAGCCCCAATCAGGAGGATTATTTTGAGCTGCTGCTTTCCACTAGCGCGCAGTTCAAAAGTGCTATCAGCTTGGCGATCAAGCAGGGCCGGCAACAGCTAACTTGGATAGCGAAACAGCTAAAACACCCCGATCGTCGCCTGCAGGAACAGACGCAGAATCTGGACCGACTCGATATTCGCCTACGCAGAGCCATGAGCAGTAATATCGCAACGCAAAGAATTGAACTAACGCAGATGCAACGCACTCTCTCGGCCAATTCACCGAAGCAGTTGCTTGAACGTAATAAAATACGCCTTGCCGCGGGTCGCGGCAGGCTGGATCAGTCGCTGCGCTCAGTATTAGCCTCGCACCGATCGAGCCTGCAGACACTGAGCCGCAGTTTGAATTCTGTTAGCCCGCTAAGCACCCTCGCCAGAGGGTATAGCATCACTGTTGATAGTTCCTCCAAAGTAATTCGATCCACTGATGATGTAAAAGTAGGGGCAACTATCACTTCACGACTCGGTGCAGGCGAGATAGTTTCTACAGTTAGCGCCGTAGCGAAAAAATGATCCTGAGAGGACAAATATGTCGCTATGATTTTTAATAACCGCACTGCCCTCCCAACCCTTGCGTGGCGAATGCCTCACCGCATTGTTTTAGACTCTCCTCTTCTAGGGCCCTACTTTGTAATCCCTCCTTTTTGAACCTTGGTACGCTCCACTGTTAGCTTGGCTATTCATAGCTTTTCTCACGAGGCCCAGGATGGTTTATCTGGCTTCACAAGGTCCCAAATTTGGTCAGCTTTTCGCACTTTAGGGTATTTAGTTACCTCATGTGCAGCGTCGTTTTTTTTACAAAATTATTATATTTCATAGCCTTACGGAAAGAATTAAGCCTCATAGGTAAATTTATAGGCAACATCGAAGCTATAGTGTGAATCAGCTAGAACATTGGCTATCGAATAGGCTTGCTTGGTACCGAATATGCTTATGATCAAGTATCGCTAATTTAGGCAGCCTGCTTAGTAGCTTAGCCACAAGTTCGTAGACCGAGGTAGTAAATGCTGTTTTTTGAAAATATTCTCATGTTGATTTTTGGCAACGCTCTTGCAGACTTCGTGCTGCAACCAGAGGTAATGGCAAAAATCGCAATGACAAAATTCACGATAAAGAACACAGCCTATTTCCAGTCTGACACTACTGGCTAACAGCCCACGCGCTAGTCCATAGTGGCATCGTCTATATGATCACCGGCAATATCTGGCTCGGCGTGTTCGAGACTGTCGTGCACTGGATTACCGACTTCGCCAAAAATGAAGGCTAGATTGGCATGCATCAGGATTAGGGTATCCGCATTGGCTATAAAATTGGTTACGCCTTTCTACTCTAATTGACTGAATCCACGGCCCTCAACCCTTACCACACTTGTGTCTAATCTTGTTTGACTCACTGCGTCCAGACGTTATAGTAGGGGCCGTAAGCACCCCATTCCAGACAAGGTAGCATTGATAAATGAGCAAAAGAGAAGAACAGAAAAAGCGCAAAGAAGCGAAAGAACATGCAGCTAATGGCAGAGATCAAACCCGCAAACTAATGATGAAAGTAGCCATGTACATAGTGGCTCCGGTTCTTGTACTTCTAACTCTCTACACGCTCCTAAGTCAGGGTCCTACCTATTCCACTGTTGAAATCGCCGACAACGATCACGTTAAAGGGACAGCCGCCACACCCGTAAGCATTGTTGTGTATGCAGACTTTCAGTGTCCGGCCTGTGCCACCGAAAACGATACGATGACGCGAATCTGGCCCGATTTGCGTGATAAGGCACACCTAGTCTTTAGGCACTTCCCTATTACTGCCGCACATCCCAATTCCTGGACCGCTTCTCTGTATGCCGAAGCCGCTGGAAACCAGGGACAATTCTGGGAAATGCATGACTACCTGTATGCCATGCAAGCCATTTGGTCCGGCCTTTCAAATGTAGAAGGTGAGTTCGATAGCTATGCGCTGGAGTTAAACCTAGATCTCGATCGTCTCCATGCCGATGTCGAATCCGACCAAGTAGTGCAGAAGGTTCGCAACGACCAACGTGGTGGCAACTCGTCTGGCGTGCTTTCAACACCCGCCGTATTTATTAATGGCAGGCTACTCCGACAGCCCACGGCAGAACGAATCACTGAAGTCGTGAATGAAGAATATGCGGAGTCTGCGGACTAGCGCCTGGGCACTCACCCACTATTTTTACTGCACATTGTTGAGTAGCCCAGAAAATTTCTGCAGCAAACTCACAGAGACTGGCGTAGCGTCCACTCTAGCGAGCAATTCCTCCACATTGAGACCCTCCCTAACGATGTCATCCCTGCGCTCGCGGATATAGATGCTCATTACATGCGCGCTAAATTCAGGATGAAACTGTACTCCCCAGGTCGATGAACCCAAGCGGAATGCATGATGTGCGTCGAAGCTATTCTTTGCGAGAAGCACCGCCTCATCCGGCAAGGATAAGACTGACTGCTGATGTGAGGCCTGTGCGCTGAATTGCGTCGGCATTTTGGCAAACAGTACATCGCTCGCAGCCTCTTGAGTAAGCTCCACATCGATGGTTCCGATTTCTCGACCGTTGGGGTGAAATCCGACTACACCGCCAAAGGCCCACGCCAATAATTGATGCCCATAACAAACACCCAAGATAGGTTTCTGCCGCTCGTGAAGGAGTCGCAAATAATCGGCAGCAATTTCATTCCAGGGAGCAAGATCGGTGACATAGGCAGGCGAACCAGTAACGATTGCGGCGACGACATCATCTATCGCTGGCAAGTACTCGCCCTTGTCGACCGCACAGCAAATAAAACGGTTTGAGTCCAAACCCGTTCCGCGGATAAACCAATCCTCGAAGTCTTCGTTCTCCTCCAGCAAACTTAGTATGGTATTTCCTGTCTTGATTATCAGTATCTTGCCGCTCATCGTCTGTCTCTAAACCCTTACCTAGTCCTGTCTCAAAAATACATGGGGACGCTAATCGTCTACCAGCTTAACAAGACTTGACAGTAACGACCGAAAAATTGAAATTCGCTAGCCCTTGGAGCTTACCTGAGTGAATAGCCAAACAGCAGGGAGATTCCTTAAGCTATTAACTATTAGTGGCCCTCTAGGCCCACTATCGTACACACCGGAGATGAAGGTTATTGCAATTTGCCAACGCTTGAAACAAGATTCGAACACGAAAGCTTTTACTGAGCACCCATTATTAAAGAAGCTGCGCCTATGCTTGGCAAGATCAACTCTCTCTTCGAAGGAGTCGCACAGAACTCCAAAGAATGGACTTGGACCCTTTTTCGGGTGCTTAGCGCTGCTATGTTTATGACCCATGGCTACGGCAAACTGTTCGGTGAAAATCCACAGCCCTTTATGGGCGGTGGCATGACATCGATCAATATCGCGGAATTGCTCTCCATGCCAATACCGATGGATATCAACGCCCTATTTATAGCCGGCGTCGTGGAATTCTTTGGTGGCCTGCTCATATTAATCGGCATGTGGACCCACCTCGCCGCTCTTCTCGCCACCTTCATCATGCTTATGGCCTATCTGACAGCCCATTTGGCGTGGTTTCCGACGCTTAACAACGGCGAACTGGCAGCCATGTACTTTACCGCCTTTATAGTGATTTTTGCCTACGGACCAGGACCCCATAGCGCAGATTCATGGCTCTCCATGCGGCGGCAAGAGAAGAGAAAGGACAATATGGACAAGAATAAGCTCTGAGTTTACGCCAAAGGCCATTTCTTCGGCCTGCGGCCTTTGCTATATTCATTACTCAGTTTCGAGAACCTGCCGTCGTATGAGTGCTCGAAGACCCCAGAATCACGGATTTTTGACCATTGAAGCAAACAAGCCTGATCATTTAAGAATGCCCTTTTAGTATGACAAGGAAAATAACAATGAAATCTCTAAATCTAACAACCAAGCTGATGTTCACCCTTTTAACTGCCCTTTCGTTCGCACTCGCCGCTATGGCACCGGCAAGCGCTCAGGATGCCGATGAGCCAGGACGCTACCGTCCGCAGGGTCGCGAAATCGCCCGAGCTATCGGTAACGAGTTTGACGCGGCTTTATATGAGGTCAGGACCTACGAACCTACTGTCAATGTTGATGAGTTTGCTTCGGCTACTATTTTTTATCCACTAACGCTCAGCTTTGCCGCGCCTTCTAGCGCCGTTGTGCTAGTTCCGGGCTATACCGCTACTCAGGAAATCTATGACTGGTGGGGACCCGCTCTCGCCTCTCTGGGCATAGTAGTGATGACTATCGATACCAACGATCCACGCGATACATTCCAGCCTAGAAAAGAAGCGCATATCGCCGCCGTCGCATTCTTAAAGGGTGAGATCAACAACAGCGAAAGCCCAATAAACGGAAAAGTCGACACGACTAAGCTCGCAATAATGGGACACTCCCTAGGTGGCGGCGCAGCATTAGCCGCGGCGCAGGAACTAGGCAGCGAGATCAAAGCTGTGATACCACTAATGCCCTACTGCTGTGAACTTGGCCAGTCATTCGACGGTGACTACAGCGGATTAACCGTTCCAACTCTAATTTTTGCCAGCAGCGAGGACACCGTAGCGCCCCCAGCTGGCCATGCCCGTGCTCTGTATGATTCTATTGCAGACAGCACCAACAAAGCCTATGTGGAATTTGCCAAGGGAACTCACAATTTGCCGACGAATGGTGGCAGCGAATTAGCGAATCAAGCGCGCTTTACCTTTGCTTGGTTGAAATTGCAGATGGACGGTAATACAGCTTATGCCGCAAGTTTTAGTGGTGATTTAAGCGAAGAGCTAGATGCAAAGTTATCGGTACTAGAGACTAATCAATAACGCTACAACTCTCTTCTAGCAACAGCAAAGGGGCAGCACTGAATTCAGTTCTGCCCCTTCTTTTATTGTTTGAAGATGAGCAAGTCATCTATTCAACCATAATTCGCGCATTGCTTCTCATAGGAAACTATTGGTAAGGCGCATTTTTTTCCAAGCTGCTAATAAAGGAGCGAAACATCGAATCATTCATACTAGATTGGCTAGATAGCAATCGCGACTACGCTATCGCTCTCGTGCCCCTACTCGCTTTTGCAGAATCGTGCGTCGGAATGGGCCTAGTCATATCAGGCGTTCTATTATTGTTGGTGAGCGCCACTCTCTATAACAATGGCATTGCTGGACTCGAGGTGTTGTTACCTCTCGCTTTTTTTGGGGCGCTGCTAGGCGATCATGCAGGCTACTATTTTGGGCGGTCTTTAGGGCCGAGATTTCATCAAATCGGCATGATCAAGAAATATCAGGCCAATGTGGCGAAGGCGGAAGGTCTCATCCGCCGCTACGGCAACGTCGCCATCTTCATCGGACGCTTCATTCCTGCAATCCGCAGCATTATTCCCGCACTGGTAGGCGTCAGCGGAATCGAGCGACTACGCTATAGTTTCATCGATGCACTAGCCTGCCTCTGCTGGGTGTTAGCGTTGGCTGCGATACTGATAGGCATCGACGAGTTTTTATAAATGAATTGTAAAAATTGCTACCGTTAATTAATGCCAGCCTCGTATTGCTTCATCCCTTCAGGAATTTCAACCTCCGCTTTCTTATCACTCACATAGCCACGACATGCAGGACGGGATTCAAATGGTGGCTGCAACTGGCTTACCATAACGCCTAGCAAATGCGGAAATCCTTCGGAGCGATCAAACATAACCGTTTCGCACTGAACACAATATTACCTGCAGGTTTCATTGCCTGATGTCGCGAAATAAATTCAGACACAAAAAAGCCGGAATGAGTTGGTATCAATCCGGCTTCTCAGTTTCTCTATCTTTTTACTTCTTCTCTCTAAGCGATTTCTTATTTAACGCTTAGTGAGCGCCTCCAGCTTCGTCCGCTGCGCCTGGCAGAGCCATCGCCGTCAGTGAAGAACTAGTTTGCAACAAGATATACTGATGGCCATCGTGTACCCAAGAGCTCATGCCATAGCTACTTCTGCCTGGCGCCTCCATCTGAGCCATGATGTCACCACTATCCTTGTCGATAGCGTAGAGCATTGGCGTGCCGTCACCGGCTTGGTCTGAATAAACCAACATATTCTTGGTTACGACCATTGGCACCAACGCACCTGTTCCAGTATTGCCTACATCTACGCCCGAGAGCGCAGGATGGTTAGCGATACGATCAGGTGTTTCTCCCGTAGGAATCATCCAAGCGTGATCGCCACTGTTCATATCGATAGCTGTAATTCGGCTATACGGCGGCTTCACGATTGGGATACCTGAACTTAAGCGTGGAGGTCTTGCTGTCGCGCCGCGCACACCGTTTGCATAACGCGCAGTGTTAATACCTGTGGAGTTCGGGAACAACAGATCGGACTCTTCGCCCGGTATCAGTCGTAGAGCAAAACAAGCCTTGTGCGAAGAAATATACATCTTGCCTGTCTCGGGATCTGCTACAGCCGGTGCGGTGATATTTGCGCCACCGGCGCCGCCAGGACAGTTCATCGCGGCATATTTGCCCATTGCATTGTCAGCATGAATGGGTGGATTAAACAAAGGACCCATTACATATTCTTCCATTACCTCCAAGGCCTCAGCTCGCAGTGCTGGAGTGAAGTCGATCAGATCGTCTTCGGTAATTCCCTGCATATCGTAGGCTGCTGGACGTGTTACATGAGGCTGAGTAGGCGAAAGCACCTCGCCTGGCACGATTGATGGAGGCACGGGACGATCTACGATTGGCCAGATTGGCTCACCGGTTATTCGATTGAAGGCATAGACCCATGACTGCTTCGTTGCCTGCATAACTGCCGGCACTAGTCCCTGACCTGGCACATTTAGATCAAGAAGAACCGGTGCAGTTGGATTGTCGAAGTTCCAAATTTCATGCTTTACCATCTGGAAATGCCAAGCACGTTCACCAGTTCGCGTATCTAACGCTATTAGAGAAGCACCGTACAGGTTGTCACCCGGACGAAAACCGCCGTAGTAATCAATAGTTGCGCTGTTAGTTGGGATATAAACCAGATTGTTAATTGGGTCGGCAGAAAGTGGAGCCCAAGAAGAGACATCACCAGTCCACTCCCACGCATCGTTTTCCCAGGTTTCGTGACCGTACTCGCCCGGCTTAGGAATGACGTTGAATTTCCATTTGAAGTCACCCGTGCGTGCATCATAGGCTAGGATATCGCCCGGTACGTTTTCGATACGCGCCTGGTGATAGCCCTGCTCTGCAGAGTTACCGACAATGATAGTCTCATTAACCACGATCGGTGGTGAAGAGGACGTAATATAGCCTGTCTCTAAGGGGATACCTTCATAGGGGTCATAGGGATGACCCAAGTCCGCCAACAGGTCGACGATTCCAGTCTGTGGAAACCCATCGATGGGTACTGGATTTCCGAAACCCTCAAGTGGAATACCTGTATCAGCATCCAGCGCTGTCAAGAAAAAACCTGGAGAGACAATATAGACAATGTCTTTGCCATCGATATTGGCATAGCCAACGCCCTTACCGTAGTCGCCTCGCATTGAGTAAGAGGCACGCGGTGTGTCCGGCTCGCGATAAGACCAGAGCGTTTCGCCTGATTTAGGATCTAAGGCGACAACGTAGCGCTTATTGCCCGCTACGGTAATGAGTTTGCCATTGATCAGTGAGGGTGTGGAACGTCCACTAATAGCACCGAAGCTGGCACCGTCCCATTCCCAAACAACTTCTAGGTCTGTGAAATTTTCCGGCGTGATCTCAGCTGCAGGCGTATAGCGTGTATGCCCAAAGTCGCCACCCAATGTGTACCACTCACTCGGATCCTCATTGAACAAAGGAATATCCTGAGCATTTAGAAAACTTGAAGAACACAGCAACAGACCCGCGGTGGCGGTGGCGCAAGCGCGCCAGGTAAGTTTGGATCTCTTCAAAGTTGGAGTTTGCATAGTTGTCTCTCTATTTATGTAGTGCTTCGCACCAAACCATTCCATCCGCTTTTAGCCGCGGCTAGGCCAGC
>Ga0308024_1000567_pt1 | contig 14776 bp, 23 predicted proteins | sample Neamet420_FD_201295 | JGI IMG/M metagenome (GOLD analysis project Ga0308024, IMG submission 201295) | Marine microbial communities from water near the shore, Antarctic Ocean - #420 | ecosystem: Environmental > Aquatic > Marine > Unclassified | place: Southern Ocean | collected 2014-10-03
ATACATTCTGGGAGAGGCAGTTTTTGCCAGGGACATCTTACCAACGAGCCCAAGATGTGAGGATATGGCCGTCTGCTATAAACTGGAAAACTGGACAGACCGTTCCAATCACGACGGCTGATAAGATTGACATAGATCTGGGGTCGGGTTTCGCGGGATATTGTGGACCTATTTGCTTCCTTACCGGCACTGCTGAAACCACCATATTCATCATTAAGCCGGGTGCCATTTCAGGTACTGAGCTAACCCGATATGTATCGATTCCCTTTACAAAATAGTAATATCTATAAAACATAAATATAAAAAACATACTTATAAGAGGAAAAATAATGACCAGTTGGAAACCAAGTAATAATATTTTTAGAGACCCAGATTCACTGGTAGATGCGGTTCGTTCAGTCCTCATTGGTGAAACTAATAAGAACGATAAGTCCGATGATGGTGAAGGATTAGATGCTGTACAGCCTAAGGCCGTAAAGAAGAAATTTAAAGATCGTAAAGATAAAGATATCGACAATGATGGCGATACAGATTCTTCTGATAAGTATCTTCACAAGCGGCGCAAAGCGGTTTCTAAAGCAATGAAAGAATCAGATGTTGATGAGGCAAAGTCGAGTTTCCGGCCAGCAGTAGCAATCAAGACTTTGAAAAAAGAATTTGAGCCAATGCGTGGTAAGAAGATTAGCATGGATAGTGCTAAGAAACTATCAACAATTATGAATAAGTTTGCTGATGATAAAGATATGTTAATTCAATTAATGAAAGCCGATATTCCTTTTGTAAGTCAAGGTGCTGTTACTAGGCTTATCTCTAAGCATGGTATGAAGGGTGCCGAACTTAATAAGATGATGAAAGAAGACGTTGAATCTGAAGGTTATACTAAAAAGCAGAGAACGAAAAAAGCCATTAAAGGATTTTCACCGAAGGCTATTGATGATGTATTAGCAATAGCTAAAGATAACGCTGCCAATAAACATAGCCCTAAAGGCAGAGATTGGGGTAAACTATCAGCTACGGCCGCCCAAAAACTCATTGATAAAGAGATGGAAAAATTAGGCTATACTATGACGGCTGGCGGTAAATGGGTTGCAGAAGATGTATATGAAAATGATGTACCTTGTGCTGAATGTGGTAAAGTACATGAAGGTGCTTGTGCGCCAGAAGATATGAAAGAAGCCAAGTCCGTTAAAGAAGAAGATGATGAGGACGGTAGTGAAAAGACCGATGCTCAAAAAGATGATATGGACGGTGATGGTGAAAAGGATAGTAAAAAGAAAAAGAAGAAGAAAAAAGGTGACGATGAAGATGAAGAGTCTAGTAAGCCAGACAAGATAGATACAGAACCACAGATTAAAACTATGGTATCTGAAAGAGAAATGTCTGAAAAAGAGAAAGTCAAATTAGAACACCTGAAGAAGAACTTCGAAGGTGGTGAAATGCATAAATCTATGAAAACTAAGTATGGTGATAAAGGTGATGATGTTTTCTATGGCAAGTTAACAAAGATGGCCATGGGCGAAGAAGTATCACTTAATATTGATGAAGCAGAAGATGGTGGTAATGAAAATCTAATGATGGCTTTACGCAAATCAGTATCTCTTCGTGGTCAACATCAAGTAGCTTTCAAAGATGGTAACAAGGTTAAGATATCTCAAAAAGATGCACAAAATTTATTAAATAGATTACAAAAAGAAAAGCCCGCTAGTCGAGAAGCTATGATGAAAAGTGCATATAAAAGCGAAAAACATTTTAAGATGGCTCTGAAGGGTAAAGTAGAACCCAAGAAGAACCCACTTGATTTAGATTAAAAGGAGATTATAAATGAAGAGTAGAGCTGAATTACTTATGATGAGTAAAAATCAATTAGAAGCCTTTGGTAGAACTTTGGGTGTTGAATTAGATAGGCGTTTGCATAAATCTAAGTTAATCAATGAACTAGTAAGCCATGCAGAATCATTTCTATCTATTTCTAAGACTATTAAGGAAGTCAAACAAGGCTTGGCTGAAATGCCACCAATAGCTAAGGTAGAAGAAGTAGTTAATACTGCTAAATATGCTTTAGTACAACAAGGAAGTTTCTGGTCAGTATCTGAAGGAATTCAAGAAGTATATAAATCATCTAGTGAGAAGAATGCTTTAAGATGGATTAAAAAAAGAAGTTAATTAATTGATTATGCCGAGTAGGATAAGTGGTTAAAATCCGAAAAGAGAAAAGGAGACATTAAATGTCAAGCTGGGGTTTTAGTAAAGAAGGCGGCCAAGTAGTTAAGGGCGCCAACACGGTAGCAGGAATTGTCCGAGGCTTCCAACCATTCTATGAAGCCGATCATATGGCTTCTAAACGTAACGTTATTGCTACATCAGCGGGCTGGGTTCGGCGCGAATTTGTAGGAACTCGTAAGAAAGAAGAAATTCTAGTAGCTGCTAATCCAGGGTCTGGGTTTTCTTACAACTCTAATGCACATCTACATTTTCCTGATATTGCACAAATGTATGTTAAACTAAATGCAAACGGTGTTATTTCCGCCAACGTATCTAGTAATCTATATGTCGTGTTCAATACACCTATTAAAGTTAAAGCATCTAGTAATCTTATTTCTATTGCTGTAGCTAACACCATTGGTGGTAATACTGCTAATGCTCATATTGTCACACAAGGTGCGGCAGGTAATACTGGAATTGGTGCTAATAACACATTAATCTTCACTATTGCCCCATTAAGAGGCGGTACTGGTTCAGCTAAAGGTACATATCAAATTGCTGCACAGGCTGCTAGTGGTACTGGTAATCCTGTATACAACCCAGAGGTTAATACTGTTTGTTCAGCTAATCTAACTATTACTGGCGCAACATCAAACAATCTTCTAGACGGTGCTGGCAGTAGGATTTCTACTTTCCAGGTCAGTCCAAAAGGCGTATAAGGAATAAGTAATGGCAGATAAGAAGGTAACACAACTTACAGCATTGACATCTCCTAATGATGAAGACCTTCTTCTCTTAGTAGATGATCCTAATGGAACTCCAATAAGTAAGTCTATTACAGTGAAAACATTCTTAGGTGCGTTACCGTCAAATACCTCAATTACAGGTAACTTGACGGTAACGGCCAACGGGTCTTTTACTGGTAGTAATGTTAATTTCACTTCTAATGTAGTAGTAACAGGTACAGCTACTATTACTCAAGCAGTGGTTGCTAGTGACAGACTTACTATTAAAACTACTAAAACACCGTCTAATAATAATGCTACTACACAACTAGGTACCCCCGTCACTGATAGACCACACGATGGCACTTTGTTTTGGGATAGTAATTATCTTTATGTTGCAGTTTCCAACACTGTAATTAAAAGAGTTGCTTTATCAGTATTCTCGTAAGGAGTAAATATGATTTATATACTAACTATGAATACATTATGGACGAATCAGAGTCGGGGGTTCAATCGAACTCCCTACTTTGCCCCTTAAATGATTCTCACAGATTTGAATGTAGAACTATATGCTGCTAAAGGTTATGAAAATCCTAACTGTGCCAGTATAGAAGAGTTCAATGAAGATTATAATAGACTTAGATATGTTAAACGTTTAATTAAACGTTATGCTCAGAATGGAGAATTGAAAGAAAGATTAATATTAAATCATTTAGTAATTTTATATAATATCTTTGATGATGAAATTTGTACTAGATTAATCTTTTATAAATTAAAGAAATATTTGGAATATATTGTACCATTTCTTTTATTATTAAACAGATTACCAAAAACAGTTTTAGATGAAAATTTTAAAGTTATATATACTACAGATATAAAGATGAATTCATATATTATAGATAAATTAAGAAAGATTTAAGATGTCTCAAGCGGTCGACTTATATTTAGTGTATTCATTCGTCAAACGTCTTGCTACGCCTTTTAACGAGACAAAGGCCTTTGAATTAGGATTGATCGATGAAAAGGGTAAGAAATTAAAGAAAGCATCTTCTAAAGAAGAGAAGAATGCTATGACATATTTTGATAAATTAATCTTTAATCTAAAAAGATTGTTATCTAAAGTATCTGGTATTGAATCTAAATTCACCACTTTAGCCGCTGCTTTATTTTTATTAAAAGAAAGTGAAAAGCCTAAAGACCAAAGAAGACAGTTTATATCAGAAAGTGATTTTTTTGATTTTAAGAGAGAGAACACCGTATTAATAGAGAGTTTATTATTGACAGAAGATGCACCTGCTAATGCAGTAGGTAGTGGTAATATCGCCGGTGCTGGCGATGGGGAAGATCCTCCTATGAGAAAAAAAGTCATAGCTAACTACAAGAAAAAGAATAAAGCACAAGCAAATACAGTAGGCCGTAAAACTTATTCTGCTATAAGAACAGCATAGTTATGTGGATATGGATTATATCAGCTATTGCCGGCAGTATATTAGGGTCAGCTACAGATAGTTGGTTTGCAGAAACTAAATTAGGTATATGGTTTTATAAAAAAGTAGATAATGTATGTACTTGGACATCCAAGAAATTACATATAAAAATCTTAAACGAAGAAGATAAATGGAGAAAAAAGTATCCCAGAATAACAAAACAATTTGATGATTACGAATTGAGAATAAACAACTTGGAAAAGTTAATAGAACACTTTAAAAGGAATAAATAAATGCTCAGTTGGGTAAAGAACAGATTAGCAGAACGTACATCACTAGATGGCGGTATGCTTCTTGCAGTTGGTTTAGTAGTATTGTTTTTAGGTCCATTTGCTAAATGGGCAGCTTATGCTGCTATTGCTTATGGTGCCTGGACCATGCTGAAATCTGAAGAATAAAGGAAAAATATAATGGACTTTGAATTAACTATAGATCAATTAGAAAAGATGTTACCTAAGTGTAAACGTATTGAGGATCTACATGAAGCTATACTAGATGTATGTCCAAGATATGAAATTACTTCTAAAGATAGATTGGCCGCATTCTTAGCACAATGTGGACACGAAAGTAATAACTTTAACACTCTTAAAGAAAATTTAAACTATTCTGCTAGTGCGTTAAAAAGAGTGTGGCCAAGACATTTTAATGAAGAGAATGCGGAAGAATATCATAGACAACCAGAAAAAATCGCTAATAGAGCGTATAGAAATCGTATGGGTAATGGTGATGAAGAATCCGGCGATGGTTGGAAACATCGTGGTCGTGGGGCTATACAGCTTACTGGGTTTAACAATTACTCTAAATTTTCTAATGATATTAATATGGATGTTGACGAAGCAGTGGAATACTTAGAAACATTTGAAGGTGCCGTAGAAAGTGCCGCTTGGTACTGGTATAATAATGGCTTAAATGAAATGGCAGATGATAGAGATAATACCGCTATGACTAAACGTATTAACGGCGGTACTCATGGTCTAGAAGATCGTAAAGATCGTTATGTACTTAATCTAGAAGTATTATTGGGATAATAATATGTTGGGTGGTATAGCAGTAAAGATTGCTTTATTATTTGGTTTAATGGGTGCTATAGGCGGGGGTTGGTTCTATGTTCAGAGTTTAAGATCTGAATTAGATGCCGCTTCTGTCCGTACTGCCCGTGCTATGGATGTAGTAAATGAACAAGCTATCACCATGAAACAACTACAACATGATATGAAGTTAATGCAAGAAGTTACTAATAAACTTAATATTAAAATGGAAAATGCTGAAAAAAGTGTCAGTGTTTTAAATGATAAATTTGATAAAAGAAGAGACATAGCTAATGAAGCAGTAATTAACCCTGCTAAGATAGAAAAAACTATCAATCGTGCCACATTACATGCCTTACGTTGTAATGAATTAGTTACTGGTGCTGAACCTTTACCTAATGAAACTAATAGTCAATGTCCAGAGTTGGTACCAGGTAAATATGTTAAACCAGTTGATGATATTAGAAGTACTATAAAATGAATAAGTTTATTTTACCGGGCCTTCTAGTAGTATTATTAACATTATCTTCTTGTAGTAATGTAAAAGAATTATTAACTATTAAACCTGTAATAGTAGAGAAACCTGCTTTAATTGTTCCTAAACCTCGACCCGTGAAAAGTGAACTTGTTAGTTTCATTGTTATAACAAAAGATAATATGGAAGATAAGTTTAAAGAGTTAGGGAAGAGTGAAAAGGATGTAGTAGTATTTGCATTAACAGATGATAGTTATAAAGCTTTGAGTTTAAGTGTGGCTGATTTGAGAAGATATATAATACAACAGAATGCAGTTATCAAAGCCTATAAAGAATATTATGAACCAGTCAAAGATAATATCAAAAAGAAATAAATATGAAAGACATTAGACAAAAATTTGCACAAGAATGTGAAAATATAGAACAAGATATTAAAGATTTTACATCGTTACTTAAAGATACTAATTTACCTAAAGATTATCCTATACCATGGGATGAGATCTTAAAACCCTTCTTAAAGGGTGTAACTTTGCATTAATAAGAAAAGAGTATAAACATGGAAGATAATAGCAAGAATAAAGTAGACTGGTGGTGGCATGCCCCAGAATATTTTAGTAGATGGAGATTGTTCCCTAGAGCATTCATCACAATGTATATCTATTTGCTATACGAAGTGTGTACTTGGTTTATGGCATTACCAGTACCAAATAATGCACAAGCAGGCCTTGTTAGTGTAGTAGTAGGTGCGGGTGCAGCATGGTTCGGTTTATACGTTAATAGTGTAAGTAGTAGTGGAAAAAGTAAAACTAGCCCGGTCGCTAAAGCCAAAGAGTCTGCTGAAAAACCTGTTGTTAAGTAAGTAGATGGAAAGTATAGAAAGTGTAGATACTAATATAAAACTTCTTCAAAAAGAAGTAGCTTCTTTCCAACAGATCTTAGCAAAATACGATATAACCATTATAAAGATTACAGATGTGGTTAATAAATTCGATAAAGTAATAGCAGTGCAACAATCTAAGATAGAGACCCAAGAAAAGGCCATAGAGATAATTCATAAACGTATCGATGATATGAAAGACGAACTACATGATGAATTTAATAATCACTATCATTCCATATTAGAAGAAATTAAAGAACTACAAAAGTTACAGAATAGTCATGCTTCTAAAATGTCTAAGAGAGTAGATGCTTTAGAGAAATGGAGATACATAGTTATGGGTGGTGCAGTAGCTTTAGGTTTTCTTCTATCTAAAGTACCCTTTGAAGCACTATTCTAATAACACTACTAATAGTATTCATTAACTCTCAACATAGTAATATTAGCACTTGTCAACCCCTATGTCAAGTAAAAAATGACAAAAATGTTAAAAAATATTTCTTGACATATCCTACTTTTTGCTATATAATCTAAGCTTAAATGGGAGATAAGAATGCTTTGGGTTGATACGAAATACGCCAATTTGCTTTCATCAAAATTAGAACGATATAGCGTCAAGAGTCATAATCCATTCTTGGCCAATTTTCGTTGTCCTATATGTGGTGATAGTTCTAAAAATAAAAGCAAAGCCAGAGGATATTTCTATCCAAACAAAGCCGGGTTAGTTATGAAATGCCATAACTGTGGTGTGACTATAGGATTTAGTAAGCTAATTGAAAAACTTGATTATATGTTATATCAACAGTATTCATTAGAAAAATTCGGCAATAAGAATATAGAAAACAAACTTAAAAATACATTCGATTTTACAGCTAAATTTGAGTCTAAGCCTATATTAGAATTGCCTAGTTTTATTATAAATTTAGAAGAAATAAAAATGGTACATGGCTATAAACATCCTGCGGTAGAATACTGTATGAATCGTAAGATACCTGAGAATAAATTTAAGTATATATACTATATTAAAGACATCTCAAGAGTATCTGAAATAGCAATAGAGTATAAAGATAAGATCAAGACTAATGAACAAAGAATAGTACTACCATGTCTTAATAGACAAGGCAAGCCGATAGGCTTTGGTATGAGAGCTATGGATGATAATAAGTTACGTTATATGAATATTAGATTAGATGAGAATGAACCTATGTTATTTGGTTTAGAACGAGCTAATTTTAAACGGCCATTGATATGTGTTGAAGGCGCTTTTGATAGTTTATTTTTATCAAATAGTGTCGCGGTTAATGGCAGTGATATGAAGAAAGCTATGGATATTCTACCAGATAACACGATATATGTATTTGATAATCAACCGAGAAATCGTGAAGTCTGTAAGAAGATGAAAAGTATAATAAAAAACGGTAAGAATGTCTGTATCTGGTCAAATATTATATATGGAAAAGATATTAATGATATGGCTAAGATAGGATACAGTGTTGAAAAGATTATATATAGTAACTCATATTCAAACTTAGAAGCGGAAAATGCATTCGCTAGATGGAGAAAGTGTTAATGTCATGGCCCGCAAAAAATAGACCTAGAAAAGGTCGACGTAAATTAGGTTCTACTAAAAGAAAGAATAGAAATAAGAACAAAAACAAAAAGAAATAAATATGGAAAGGTGAAATATAAATTATGAGTGAATTTAGTACTAAGTTAATATCTATTACAAGACCGTATGAAGATAATGCAGGATATGGAGTTACATTAGATACGCCAGAAGAATTAATTGCTTATTGTGCTAGGGTTTCAAGCCCAGATAATCAAGACAATAAAAACACGGCTGACAAATTATTAAAATATTGTATTCGGAACTCTCATTGGTCTATCTTTGAGATGGTGGATGCTACTATTGAAATAGTATGTACCAGAGATATTGGTAGACAAATTCTAAGACATAGATCATTTAGTTTTCAAGAGTTTAGTCAACGTTATGCTGAAGCTATCGATTTCACTAGAGGAGAAGCTAGGTTACAAGATACCAAGAATAGACAGAATAGTATTGAAATTGTTGATAAAGAATTAAGAGATCTCTGGGAAGAAATGCAAACGGATGTGTTAATCTTAGCTAAAAAGCATTATAAACATGCTTTGAATATGGGTATTGCTAAAGAAGTTGCTAGAAAGATTCTTCCAGAAGGCCTTACTAAGTCTCGTATGTATATGAAGGGGTCATTAAGATCTTGGTTACATTATTGTGATTTAAGAAGAGGTAATGGGACACAAAAAGAACACAGGTTAATAGCAGATAGTTGTTGGGAAATTTTAAGTAAAGAATTTCCATCCGTATTTCCAGTCGTAGAGGGACAATAAATGAGTAATCATCTTCCAACCGAGTATCAACAATTCATTCATCTTAGTAGATACTCCCGTTATCTTTGGGATGAAAAACGAAGAGAAACTTTCCCGGAAACTATTGCTCGTTATTTTAATTTCTTTGTAGAAGATCTAGATGAAAAACATAACTTTAAACTTACACCAGAAGACCGTGAAGAATTAGAAAATGCTGTTCTAAATCAAGAAGTAATGCCTTCTATGCGTTGTCTTATGTCTGCTGGTCCAGCATTAAAGAAAGAAAATGTAGCTGGTTATAATTGTTCCTATCTTGCTATCGATCGTGTACAAGCATTCGATGAACTCCTCTATATTCTTATGAATGGTACAGGCGTCGGTTTCTCCGTAGAAAGACAGCATGTTTCTAAGTTGCCTGTTATAGCAGAAGATTTCTATAACACAGATATTGTAATTTATGTAAAAGATTCTAAGATAGGTTGGGCTAAGTCATTAAAAGAACTTATGGCTCTATTATATCAAGGCCAAGTTCCAAACTGGGATATCTCTAAAGTACGACCTGCTGGTTCAGTATTGAAGACCTTTGGTGGTAGAGCTTCCGGTCCAGAACCCCTAGTAGATTTATTTCATTTTGTAGTTAATATTTTCAAGAATGCTCATGGTCGTAAATTGACTTCATTAGAATGTCATGATATTGTATGTAAGATTGCGGAGATTGTAGTAGTTGGTGGTGTTCGTAGGTCTGCACTTATATCATTATCAAATTTAAATGATGATCGTATGAGAGATGCTAAGGCGGGTCAATGGTGGGAACATAATCCACAAAGAGCCCTATCAAACAATTCGGCTTGTTATACAGAACGTCCCGACATCGGTATCTTTATGGATGAATGGAAGGCTCTATATAATTCTAAGTCGGGTGAACGAGGTTTATTCAATCGTGCTTCTGCTAAAATTCAAGTAGAACGTACAGGCCGTAGAGATGTAGATCATGAGTTTGGAACTAATCCTTGCTCAGAAATTATTTTGCGGGATCGTGAATTTTGTAATCTGAGTGAAGTTGTTATTAGAGAAAGTGATAATTTAGAGACGTTAAAGAGTAAGGTTCGTATTGCTACTATTCTAGGTACCTTTCAATCTACATTAACTAATTTCAGGTATCTATCAAAGAAATGGAAAGAGAATTGTGAAGAAGAAAGATTATTGGGTGTATCTCTAACTGGTATCATGGATAACAATCTGACTAATGGTAAGGCGGATGAAGCATGGCGAGATGATAGTTTAAGAGGATATGCCAACACAAAAATGATATTGGAGACTCTTAAAAATGTTGCTATTGAAACAAATAAAGAATGGGCTGAAAAGATTGGTGTGCCACAATCAGTGTCAGTTACTTGCGTTAAGCCTTCTGGTACTGTTAGTCAACTTGTTGATGCTGCCAGTGGCATTCATGCACGACATAATCCTTACTATATACGAACGGTTCGTGGAGATAAAAAAGACCCTCTTACGATAATGATGCGTGATTTTGGTTTCCCTCATGAAGATGATGTAACGAAACCTGAACATACTACAGTATTTTCTTTTCCTATGAAATCACCAGAAAATTCAATATTCCGAATGGATATGTCGGCCATTGAACAACTAGAATTATGGAAAGTATATCAAGATTCCTGGTGTGAACATAAACCATCTGTTACCATTTCTGTCAAAGAAGAAGAGTGGATGGACGTGGGAGCTTGGTGTTATAAGTATTTTGATTACATGAGTGGTGTATCTTTTCTACCTTTCAGCGATCATACATATAGACAAGCACCTTATCAAGATATTGATAAAGATACATATGATGCATTATTAGAAACAATGCCAACAGAAGTATCATGGGGTTTGCTTAGAAACTATGAATTGTCCGATACTACTACGGCAAGTCAAGAGTTAAATTGTACGGCGGGAGGCTGCGAAATTCTATAAGGAGATAAGATATGACCGTTCAAACTAATGAATGTGATTTATGTGATGCCGAATTTGATATTATGCACACAGAAGATATTGTAATCAAGTACTGTCCATTTTGTGGAGAAGACTTGATTAAAAATAATACTGAGGAAGATTGGTTGGATGATTATGAATGGGACGATGATTCATAAATGTATCCAAATCCTTGGATCTATCAAGGTGAAATATTTAATGAGATTTTAGTTGACAAATACTATGGAATGGTGTATTGTATTACTTGTAAACTTGATGGAAGAAAATATATAGGCCGAAAGACATTTTGGTTTATGAGAAAAAAACGAGGTGCTAAAAGACGTTCTAAATTAGAAAGCGATTGGAGAGTATACTATGGCTCAAGTGAAGTTCTAAAAGAATTGATTAAAGTATCTGGTAAAGATCATTTTCACCGTGAAATATTATCTTTACATAAAACTAAAGGCGCAATGAATTATACTGAAGTGAAAGTGCAGTTTCAGGAAAATGTTTTAGAGTCTAACAACTATCTAAATGATAATATAAATGGTAAGTACTTCAAATCGAGAGTGGAAAAGTGGAATGAATGAATCTGAACTGGTATATAAAAGTTTCTATAAAACTTTAGATAGAGCCCCATTGAATGATATTGTTAAGACAAAAAAGGGGCTCCATCTATATCGTAAATTACAAGCAGAAATTAAACATTTTCAACGAATTCAAAATGTCACATTGTCTTCATCATCTTGGTGGTCAGAAAAAGCATCTAAAGAACAAGAAGAATATTTTAAGAGTGGTATTGTAATCTATAATAACTTCATCGGCTCTACTGTCGATGTGGATAATATTAAAAAAGAATTCGATAGTTATCCGATGGGCGTTTCTAAGAATGCTAGTAATATCATATTTCAAAATAGGGACAAGGGCCGCCGTCTGTATAATGTATCAGATTTGATTTTTCCTATTGTATGGAATCTAATCGGCGGTACAGAAAAAGAAGTAGAAACTAAATTTCGTAATAATACATTCGCTCAAAGGGTTCAAAATAAACCTTTAGAGAAAGACCATCAAAAATTAATCCATCTAGATACTTATTTTCCCGCCATCAAATTCTGGTGGTTCCCAGAAGCTGTAACCAAAGCTAATGGACCTCTATGTTATGTTAAGAATAGTTGTTATGCTGATGAAAAGTTACAAATGTGGTACTATAAACAAAGTGTAGATGTATGTGAGAAGAGTTATGAAAGTTGGAGAGGTAAAGATCATACAGAAGGTTCGTTCCGTGTAAGTGAAGAAGAACTAGCTGAACTGGGCCTAGAATTGCAACCCATAGAAGTTCAAGCAGATACCTTAGTAATCGCTAATGTGGCTGGATTTCATAGTCGAGGAGATGCTACTGAAGAACATACTAGAAATTCTATTCATGGAAGTATTAGATTAGACATACCATTGGAGTGAAAAAATGCTAAAAATATATTCTAATATTATTGAAGACAAATTGTTACATATGATTTATTATGAAGACGATTTGGATAAGACCCGAGATTTTCGATTTGATGTTGCACCTGAAGAACAATTTATTCAGGTATCAGCTTTAAGGTTAGAAGCTGGCAAGACATTTCGACCTCATAAGCATATTTGGAAAGAAGCACCAGAGCCAGAAGTTGTTGCTCAAGAGTCGTGGTGTGTTATGAAAGGCCGAGTTAAAGCACACTTCTATGATTTAGATGATTCTTTGCTTGGAGAATATGAATTAAATGCGGGCGATATCTCCTTAACATTTGAAGGAGGACATTCATATACTATTATTGAAGATGCTAAAGTATATGAATATAAAACGGGACCTTATCAGGGTGTCGAGAAGGATAAGGTTTTCTTAGAATAATGTTTCATTATAATATAAGAGGTGGTTTGGGTACTCAAGTCTTACAGTTTGTTAATGTCTATGCTGATGCATTAGAGAAGGGATTGACAGATGAAAGACTTGAGATTACTCTAAATTTTGGGAATTATGATAAATGGTTTTATACTAATCCGGGCAATCATATAGTAGATTTAGATTTTATTTCATTACTATTCGATTTCGACCCATTCCCTAATATTAAAAATAAAATAGGTACTAATAAATCAAATTGTTTTAATAAGAAATCTGCTATAAAGATGGTTAAGTATCGTGATAAGATTATTGATCTTATGAAGTTCAAGGCTTATTCTTTTACACCATTTGATAGAGAATATGTATTGCATACTAGAACTAAGGATAGACAACTGATTTCTAGGAATGAATATATATATTATATGAGTAATTTTGATAGCGGAATTATTATTGGGGACGATTCGACGTTCTGTAAATCTTTAACTGAAGAAAATGACAATTGGAGTTTAAGTAATAATGAAACCTCCGTGAACGATTGGCTTTCATTAGCCACTGGAAATAATAAAGTAATATCTTCATTCACAACATATACATTGGCCGCTGCCTATTTCAATCCAAACTCGAAATTTTATATTCTAAAAAATGATCCCAATAAACTGGTAAGAAACAGTGACTGGGAAACAGTAGACTATTTTATTAAAGAGTTTAATAATCTGGAGTATGTATATCTTGAAAATAGTACTAAACACAACTAACGATAAAACTAGAAGTATACTTAGATCTTACGGTCATGATTTAGTAAATACAGACTATAGTGATCCGGACTATATTATATGTTATAGAACTTATAATATTATATCTAAAGAATTTATTAACAGTGCTAAGATAGGTGCTATTAATTTTCACACAGGACCTCCTCAGTATCCAGGCCGTGGTAGTGTAAATCATGCACTATATAATAATGATACTGAATTCGGAGTTACTACGCATTTGATGTCACATCCCATTGATAGTGGACGAATTTTAGATGTTAGATTTTTTGATATAGATATAGATGACAATGTAGAAAGTTTGTGGGAAAAAACTGAAGAAAATTTGTTAAATATGTTTACAAACTTTTGTATGGGTTTAGATGAGCCAGAATACCTTTCTATGAAAATGGAACAAAATATTAATTATAAATGGGAAGGTAAAGCTAATAAAATGAAACAGGTTGACAAATTACAAGAAGTACCCTTAAACTGTAATGAAAAAGAATTGAAAAATATAATTCGTTCTACTTATACACCAGAGTTTAGACCAAAGATTCTTATGCATGGCTATGAGTTTATTATGAAAGAATTAGAAATTAAGGATAAAAAGTAAATGGCAGAGTATAATGCATGGCCGATTGGTAATATTCCAAAAGAATTTCAACGGCCTGAACTAGATCAAGTTAAGGAGTTAGGATATGATTGGAAAGACCCCAGAGATGTTGTTGATATGTTTGAGAAGAAAGTGGCTGAGTTTGCAGGTAGCAGATACGCCGTCGCTGTTGATTGTTGCTCTCATGGTTTGTTTCTGGCTCTACAGTGTTTAAAATATTATAGAAAATCGTTATCTGATATTACTATACCTAAAAACACATATATATCAGTGCCTATGTTAATTTTACAAGCAGGCTTCAATTTACAATTTGAAGAAAGAATGTGGTCTGGAATATATCAACTAAAGCCTTATAACGTATGGGATGGAGCTACTAGATGGACTAAGGGGATGTATAAGGGTGGATATCATATTGTATCATTTC
>Ga0308024_1000576_pt1 | contig 14685 bp, 9 predicted proteins | sample Neamet420_FD_201295 | JGI IMG/M metagenome (GOLD analysis project Ga0308024, IMG submission 201295) | Marine microbial communities from water near the shore, Antarctic Ocean - #420 | ecosystem: Environmental > Aquatic > Marine > Unclassified | place: Southern Ocean | collected 2014-10-03
TGAGCGGCGGACGGGTGAGTAACGCGTGGGAATATGCCCTTCTCTAAGGAATAGCCTCGGGAAACTGAGAGTAATACCTTATACGCCCTTCGGGGGAAAGATTTATCGGAGAAGGATTAGCCCGCGTTAGATTAGGTAGTTGGTGGGGTAATGGCCTACCAAGCCTACGATCTATAGCTGGTTTGAGAGGATGATCAGCCACACTGGGACTGAGACACGGCCCAGACTCCTACGGGAGGCAGCAGTAGGGAATCTTAGACAATGGGGGAAACCCTGATCTAGCCATGCCGCGTGTGTGATGAAGGCCTTAGGGTCGTAAAGCACTTTCGCCAGAGATGATAATGACAGTATCTGGTAAAGAAACCCCGGCTAACTCCGTGCCAGCAGCCGCGGTAATACGGAGGGGGTTAGCGTTGTTCGGAATTACTGGGCGTAAAGCGTACGTAGGCGGATTAGTAAGTTAGAGGTGAAATCCCAGGGCTCAACCCTGGAACTGCCTTTAATACTGCTAGTCTTGAGTTCGAGAGAGGTAAGTGGAATTCCGAGTGTAGAGGTGAAATTCGTAGATATTCGGAGGAACACCAGTGGCGAAGGCGGCTTACTGGCTCGATACTGACGCTGAGGTACGAAAGTGTGGGGAGCAAACAGGATTAGATACCCTGGTAGTCCACACCGTAAACGATGAATGCCAGACGTCAGCAAGTATACTTGTTGGTGTCACACCTAACGGATTAAGCATTCCGCCTGGGGAGTACGGTCGCAAGATTAAAACTCAAAGGAATTGACGGGGGCCCGCACAAGCGGTGGAGCATGTGGTTTAATTCGACGCAACGCGCAGAACCTTACCAACCCTTGACATCCTGTGCTACTACCAGAGATGGTACGTTCCCTTCGGGGACGCAGTGACAGGTGCTGCATGGCTGTCGTCAGCTCGTGTCGTGAGATGTTCGGTTAAGTCCGGCAACGAGCGCAACCCACATCTTTAGTTGCCATCAGGTTATGCTGGGCACTCTAGAGAAACTGCCCGTGATAAGCGGGAGGAAGGTGTGGATGACGTCAAGTCCTCATGGCCCTTACGGGTTGGGCTACACACGTGCTACAATGGCAGTGACAATGGGTTAATCCCCAAAAGCTGTCTCAGTTCGGATTGGGGTCTGCAACTCGACCCCATGAAGTCGGAATCGCTAGTAATCGCGTAACAGCATGACGCGGTGAATACGTTCCCGGGCCTTGTACACACCGCCCGTCACACCATGGGAGTTGGTTCTACCCGACGACGCTGCGCTAACCCTTCGGGGAGGCAGGCGGCCACGGTAGGATCAGCGACTGGGGTGAAGTCGTAACAAGGTAGCCGTAGGGGAACCTGCGGCTGGATCACCTCCTTTCTAAGGATGTTCTTAGTAGACAAGTTCGCTTGTCTCGTAGTTCACTTAGCATGATATGTCCTTTGCATATCAATACATCAGTGCATCTTCGGATGTACTTGGGCCGAGCCGTCCTCATATCTCTTCAGAAAATACACGGGTTACCGCCCGTACATGGGTCGGTAGCTCAGGTGGTTAGAGCGCACGCCTGATAAGCGTGAGGTCGGAGGTTCAAGTCCTCCTCGACCCACCATAAATTGCATACACTTTAAAGGGGCGTTAGCTCAGATGGGAGAGCACCTGCTTTGCAAGCAGGGGGTCATCGGTTCGATCCCGATACGCTCCACCAAGTTTAGCTGCAAAGGTTTGACTGTTAAGCAACATTGGTTGCTTTGCTGTCCAACTTGGACAGATTGCTGTTTGATCTTCGGATCTACAGCGTGCTGATTGTTCTTAGGAACTCCAGCGATTGACATCGTAAAGAGAGATACAAACATCAGAATTACTGATATGCCGCGTAAGGTATATCGTGATGTTGTTTGGTATCGTGTTAGATAGGGGTGATTAATCACGTCTGTCGAGTGTGATGCCAATTATAGCAACAGTTCACAATGTAATTTTGTTCCAAGTTAAGTACAATTATACCAATGTATAGCCTTTCGAGGTTATACTTTCTGTTTCTACTCGTAAGAGTGGAAGCGGCACGAATGTAACCCCCTCTTTGAACCAGCGGGGGTTGCGGGAATAATTTTGTATGACTTTTGGTTCAGAACTAGGCCATCTTCGGATGGTGTTGATAGGACACGCAAAAGGCCTGTCTTCTTCTGGATCAAATCAAGCGCGAAAAGGGCGTTTGGTGAATGCCTTGGCAGTAAGAGGCGATGAAGGACGTGATACTCTGCGATAAGTTATGGGGAGCTGAGAATAAGCTTTGATCCATAAATTTCCGAATGGGGCAACCCACCTGATATTCTACTATTGTTGCACTTCGGTGCATTCAATAGTCGGGTAAACCAGGTATTTATAACTTGAATACATAGGGTTATAAAAGCAAACCCGGGGAACTGAAACATCTAAGTACCCGGAGGAAAGGACATCAATTAGATACTCCCCTAGTAGCGGCGAGCGAACGGGGATCAGCCGAGCCATGAGTGTGACTAGAATGTGTTGGAAAGCACAACCAAAGTGGGTGACAGTCCCGTATAGGAAGCATGATTGGACGTATTAAGTAGGGCGGGACACGTGAAATCCTGTTCGAAGATCGGAGGACCACCTCCGAAGGCTAAGTACTCCTTACTGACCGATAGTGAACCAGTACCGTGAGGGAAAGGTGAAAAGCACCCCGACGAGGGGAGTGAAACAGTTTCTGAAACCGGACGCCTACAATCAGTCGGAGGCCCCTTGAGGGCTGACGGCGTACCTTTTGTATAATGGGTCATCGACTTAGTGTATCTAGCAAGCTTAAGCCGTTAGGTGTAGGCGCAGCGAAAGCGAGTCTTAATAGGGCGATTGAGTTAGATGCATTAGACCCGAAACCGAGTGATCTAGGCATGGCCAGGTTGAAGGTAAGGTAACACTTACTGGAGGACCGAACCCACATCCGTTGAAAAGGATCGGGATGAGCTGTGCCTAGGGGTGAAAGGCCAATCAAACTCGGAGATAGCTGGTTCTCCGCGAAATCTATTTAGGTAGAGCGTCATCCGAATACCCCGGGGGGTAGAGCACTGGATGGGTAATGGGGCCTCACCGGCTTACTGATCCTAACCAAACTCCGAATACCCGGGAGTAATAGATGGCAGACACACTGCGGGTGCTAACGCCCGTAGTGAAAAGGGAAACAACCCTGACCGACAGTTAAGGCCCCTAATTCATGGCTAAGTGGGAAAGCAGGTGGGACGACCATAACAACCAGGAAGTTGGCTTAGAAGCAGCCATCTTTTAAAGATAGCGTAACAGCTCACTGGTCTAATTAAGTTGTCCTGCGGCGAAGATGTAACGGGGCTCAAGCCATGAGCCGAAACTTCGGATGCATTTATGCATGGTAGCGGAGCGTAGTGTGACATAGTTCCATGCGTCTTTAACTTCTTTCGGGAAGTATTGGACGCAAGGAGCTTTCTGTGAAGCCGGCCTGTGAGGGATCCGGTGGAGAGATCACTAGTGAGAATGATGACATGAGTAACGACAAAGGGGGTGAGAGACCCCCTCGCCGAAAATCCAAGGGTTCCTGCTTAAAGCTAATCTGAGCAGGGTGAGCCGGCCCCTAAGCCGAGGGCGAAAGCCGTAGGCGATGGGAACCAGGTTAATATTCCTGGGCCAGGAGGAAGTGACGGATCATGAAGATTGTTGGATCAGGCGTAGTTGCCCCAGCAGTTAATTGGTTCCTGGAAATAGCCCTCCATCAGACCGTACCCTAAACCGACACAGGTGGATAGGTAGAGTATACCAAGGCGCTTGAGAGAACTATGTTGAAGGAACTCGGCAAAATACCTCCGTAAGTTCGCGAGAAGGAGGCCCGGTTTCTAGGCAACTGGAAGCTGGGGGCACAAACCAGGGGGTGGCGACTGTTTACTAAAAACACAGGGCTCTGCGAAGTCGTAAGACGACGTATAGGGTCTGACGCCTGCCCGGTGCCTGAAGGTTAAAAGGAGGGGTGAGAGCTCCGAATTGAAGCCCAGGTAAACGGCGGCCGTAACTATAACGGTCCTAAGGTAGCGAAATTCCTTGTCGGGTAAGTTCCGACCTGCACGAATGGCGTAACGACTTCCCCGCTGTCTCCAACATAGACTCAGTGAAATTGAATTGCCTGTCAAGATGCAGGCTTCCCGCGGTTAGACGGAAAGACCCCGTGCACCTTTACTACAACTTTACACTGATAACAGGCACAACATGTGCAGAATAGGTGGTAGGCTTTGAAGCAGGGACGCCAGTCCTTGTGGAGCCTCCTTTGAGATACCACCCTTGTTTTTCTTGTTATCTAACTGCGGTCCGTTATCCGGATCCAGGACCCTGTATGGTGGGTAGTTTGACTGGGGCGGTCGCCTCCTAAAGCGTAACGGAGGCGCGCGAAGGTTGGCTCAGAGCGGTCGGAAATCGCTCGTTGAGTGCAATGGCAGAAGCCAGCCTGACTGCGAGACTGACAAGTCGAGCAGAGTCGAAAGACGGCCATAGTGATCCGGTGGTCCCGAGTGGAAGGGCCATCGCTCAACGGATAAAAGGTACGCCGGGGATAACAGGCTGATGGTGCCCAAGAGTCCATATCGACGGCACCGTTTGGCACCTCGATGTCGGCTCATCTCATCCTGGGGCTGGAGCAGGTCCCAAGGGTACGGCTGTTCGCCGTTTAAAGAGGTACGTGAGCTGGGTTTAGAACGTCGTGAGACAGTTCGGTCCCTATCTGCCGTGGGTGTAGGATACTTGAGAGGAGTTGCCCCTAGTACGAGAGGACCGGGGTGAACGATCCACTGGTGGACCAGTTGTCGACTACGGCAGTGCTGGGTAGCTATGATCGGACAGGATAACCGCTGAAAGCATCTAAGCGGGAAGCCCCCCTCAAAACAAGGTATCCCTGAGGACCGAGGTAGACCACCTCGTCGATAGGCCAGAGGTGTAAGCGTGGTAACACGTTCAGCTGACTGGTACTAATGGTCCGATAGGCTTGATTTGATCCAGTAGAAGGCAGACTAGCCAATACTAGACCGAAAGCCATACACAATAATAAATGCCGCATAAGTGTGCATAACTTGGAACTCTCTGACTTTGATAAAGGGACAATGTCCCTAATCAAACTAAGTTCTATCTTGGTTTGGTGATCATAGCACCAATGAAACACCCGATCCCATCCCGAACTCGGCAGTTAAGCATGGTCGCGCCGATGGTACTGCAACTTAAGTTGTGGGAGAGTAGGTCATCGCCAATCCTAGGTAGAACATAGGTCAATCTGTATCTTTCAATACGGTCAATTAATAAAATAACACAAAAAAAACGTTATTATCGAAAGATTAAAGGGTCCATAAGGATACTCCCTTGTTTTATGGTAACTAATTTTCTGTACGCAGTTTTATTTAGTTTAGAAACTAAATTTAGCTTCAAGGTCATTCGTATGGCGATTTTCCATCAGCATTCAGAGGCTAAAACCTACACACAAAATCATAGTTCCAATCTGTTGTGTTGCTAAGGGTTGAAACAGTTCGCAACACAGCGTATCTGAACTGAAACACAAATGTTCTGAGGACTTTCATGGCGCGCACTAATCCATTTCAATTTATTCAGCAAACTCGGGCCGAAGTGACCAAAATTACTTGGCCTACTCGTCGCGAGCTTTTGGTAACTACTGCGATGGTTTTGGCCTTTGCAATCATCGGGGCAATTTTCTTTTCAGGAATCGACGCAGTTATCCGTTTGGGCCTGCGCTCTATCTTGGGCATGTTCTAGACAAGCTTTACGCAGGCTCTTGAAAATAAGACTTATGGCGGGTAGTGCGAACACTAACATAAAAGGTGTGTGACGATTCTGTCTCACGCCAGTTTTGATTTGGCGCAATCCGCGCTAAATATTGAATATTCGGGGTATCCCCGAGCAAGGTGAAGGGCCATAAAATGGCAAAGAGATGGTATTCCGTAAGTGTTCTATCGAACTACGAAAAAAAGATAGCAGAGACCATTCGCCAATCAGTTATTGATTCGAACATGGAAGACCAGATCGAAGAGGTGCTGGTACCAACAGAAGAAGTGACTGAAGTGAGGCGTGGTAAGAAGGTAATCACAGAGCGCCGTTTCATGCCGGGCTATGTTTTGGTTCGTATGGAGCTGTCCGATGAAGGCTATCACCTCATTACATCTATTAATCGTGTAACCGGATTTTTGGGTCCACAAGGGCGGCCAATGCCCATGCGAGATGCTGAAGTAAATCAGATCTTGAATCGTGTTCAAGAGGGCGAAGATGCTCCACGGACACTGATTCACTTCGAAATGGGTGAACAGGTTAGAATTAACGGTGGTCACTTTGAGGGCTTTGACGGCAATGTTGAAGAGGTTGATGAAGAAAACCAACGTTTAAAAGTGACCGTGTCGATATTTGGTCGAGCTACACCGGTCGAACTGGAATTCACTCAGGTATCTAAGCAAAGCTGAGAGTTTGGCGCATAACGCGCAAATGGCCTGTAAGGGCATGTGGGAGGCAGTTGTCACGCGTGATGATCCGTACCACATCAACATAGCCCACTGATCGCGATCATGGGTGTTTGAAAAGGAGCAGCCACTATGGCTAAAAAAATCGCTGGTAAGATGAAACTGCAAATCCCTGCAGGTGCAGCAAACCCCTCACCGCCAGTAGGCCCAGCATTAGGTCAACGCGGAATCAATATAATGGAATTTTGTAAGGCTTTTAACGCCAAGACAGCTGACATGGAGCAAGGTGCCCCGTGTCCAACGGTTATTACATATTATCAGGACAAGTCTTTCTCTATGGAAGTTAAGACACCGCCAGCGTCTTACTACCTTAAGAAAGCTGCTGGTCTGAAGCCGGTTGGAAAACGTAATCGCCCACGCGGTGCGGAAAATCCAGGACGGGAAGTTGTGGCGACAGTCACAGTGGGTCAGGTGAAAGAAATCGCCGAAGCCAAAATGAAGGACCTAAATGCTAACGATATCGAAGGCGCAATGCAAATCATCCTGGGCTCTGCTCGGTCTATGGGCATAGAGGTGAAATAAAATGGCTAAATATGGAAAACGCACCACAGCTGCGCGCGCAGCTTTTGCTGGAAAGTCTTTGGTTTCTGTTGAAGAAGCCGTGGCGCTCCTAAAAAGTAACTCGAAGGCAAAATTCGACGAAACTATCGAAATTGCTATGAACCTTGGCGTTGATCCGCGCCATGCTGACCAAATGGTGCGTGGAACGGTTGATCTACCAAACGGTACTGGAAAAACTTTGCGAATCGCTGTGTTTGCTCGGGGCCCAAAAGCTGAAGAGGCTTTGGCTGCTGGCGCTGATATTGTTGGTGCAGAAGATTTGATGGAAATTGTACAAGGTGGCAAGATCGACTTCGATCGCTGTATTGCGACCCCTGACATGATGCCGATCGTTGGCCGTCTAGGCAAAGTTTTAGGTCCACGCAATCTGATGCCGAATCCTAAAATTGGTACAGTGACTATGGATGTGAAAGAAGCAATCGAAGCTGCTAAAGGTGGCCAAGTTCAGTTTAAAGTTGAAAAGGCTGGTGTAATCCACGCTGGTATTGGCAAAGTATCTTTTGATGACGTTAAGTTAGCTGAGAACATCCGTTCTTTTGTTGATGCTGTTGCTAAGGCAAAGCCTTCAGGCTCTAAAGGTGCATACATGAAGAAGATCGTTGTTAGCTCCACAATGGGTCCAAGTGTGACGTTAAATGTGGATAGTGCGACTGGTTAATAAGGCTATAAATTTAAGCAGTTTGAATGGCGAGTCCTTGGGCTCGCCATTCTGATTTTGTACTGCAGATGCCATCTGTGTTAATTCGGGCAGTTACGAAATAGCACATTGATGTACTTCGCTACCGAGACGTGATGTGGTCTTTTTGCGGCCACTCTAATCAACCTAATTTATTCATAATACGGACTAAATATTGTTAATGATATTAATTCGGCTACTAATTTCATCCTGTGCATGCATGATTAATCATGACAACAGTATACCTACCGATAGAATTGCACTTAAACCCTTGCTCAAGGATAAAGAATCCCCTAAACGACCACGTGATCCTCTGGCACTTTATGACCGGGGTGTCGTTCTGTCCGAGATGGTGGGGGCCGCTATGGCTTAATATCCTGCCTGAGATGGAGATTAAGACGGATTTCCAGAAGGTTTTCTTCGGGTGATTTTGGATTTGGTCTCATATCGTGGACTCTAACGTGATGGGTAACCATCACAGAACTGAGCCGAGGGGACCTCAACCCCCCCTCATAATTTGGAGTGAAACTGTGGATAGAGCACTGAAAGAGAAATTGGTCGACGAGCTCGGTCAAATCTTTGAAAGCTCTGGCGTCGTGGTGGTAAGCCGCTACGAGGGTATGACAGTTGCCGAAATGCAGGATCTGCGCGCGCAAATGCGTGAAGTGGGTGGATCCATACGTGTTGCCAAAAATAGGCTCGCCAAAATCGCCCTTGATGGGAAGCCTTGCGTAAGCATTGCCAACCTTCTGACGGGTATGACCGTTCTCGCTTATTCCGAAGACCCTGTGGCAGCTGCCAAAGTGGTTCAGGCGTACTCAAAGGGAAATCCAAAACTGGAAATCCTTGGTGGTGCGATGGGCGAAAGCGCGTTGGATGTCGCCGGTGTGAAAGCCGTTGCCGCAATGCCGAGCCGCGAGGAGCTTATTGCTTCGATCGTGGGTTGCATTGGTGCACCAGCAAGCAACATCGCCGGGGCCATTGGCGCACCTGCAAGCAATATCGCAAGCATTCTTTCTACGATTGAAGAGAAAGCTGCATAAGCAACCTAAATGCCCTCGTGGGTCTATGCCCGTCGTTGGAACACACTTAATAATTGGAAAGAGTCTAAAATGGCTGATCTGAAAAAAATGGCAGAAGACATCGTTGGTCTTACACTGCTTGAAGCACAAGAACTGAAAAATATTCTAAAGGATGAGTATGGCATCGAGCCTGCTGCTGGTGGCGCTGTAATGATGGCTGGCCCAGTTGATGGTGCTGCTGATGCTGAAGAGCAAACGGAATTCAATGTAATTCTTGTTTCCCCTGGTGCATCTAAAATAAATGTTATCAAGGAAGTCCGCGCCATCACTGGTTTGGGTCTGAAAGAAGCAAAAGAACTGGTTGATGCTGGCGGCAAAGCTGTCAAAGAAGGCATTGATAAAGCTGAAGCTGATGACATTAAAGCCAAGCTGGAAGCAGCTGGTGCGGAAGTCGAAGTTAAGTAATTTTGGACTTGTTCTGAAATTGGCTGGGGGCAGTCTACTGCTCCCAGCCATTGCTGTCTCTAAACTAAAGGTGTTTGGCCTTGGTTGAAGGGCCGCAAACCTTTCCTGATAGGCGCCCAATTTAGGGCTTCTTTCTGGGTAGGTTCATAGGTCGGGCGGGTGTCTTTGGGACGACATTCAAGAATAGGCCGAACCATCACCCGTTCTCAGATGTTTGCCCTGCCGGTCCCCGACGGCAGTGTGACAGGCGAGATGAAAGGTTACGGAACGCATGGCTAAGTCATTCCTAGGTCAAAAACGTTTGCGCAAATATTACGGAAAAATCCGTGAAGTTTTAGAAATGCCAAATCTAATTGAGGTCCAGAAATCCTCTTATGATTTGTTTCTGAAATCTGGTGATACACTTCAGCCGCTCGACGGCGAGGGTATCAAGGGTGTTTTTCAATCGGTATTCCCGATTAAGGATTTCAACGAGACAGCTATCTTGGAGTTCGTTAAATACGAGCTAGAAAAGCCAAAGTACGACGTTGAAGAGTGCCAACAGCGCGACATGACATACGCAGCTCCCTTGAAGGTGACGCTGCGCTTGATTGTTTTTGAGGTGGACGATGATACTGGTGCGAAATCAGTTAAAGATATTAAAGAGCAGGATGTGTTTATGGGCGACATGCCCTTAATGACACCAAACGGAACATTTGTAGTGAATGGTACTGAGCGGGTAATAGTCTCCCAGATGCACCGCTCGCCCGGTGTGTTTTTCGATCACGACAAAGGCAAATCCCACTCCTCTGGGAAATTGCTGTTCGCTTGCCGGATTATTCCTTACCGTGGCTCCTGGTTAGACTTTGAGTTCGACGCTAAGGACGTGGTTTATGCGCGTATTGACCGTCGCCGAAAATTACCAGTGACTACATTGCTTTATGCATTGGGGCTCGACCAGGAAGGCATAATGGATGCCTATTATGAAACAGTCCACTACACTTTCAAAAAGGGTAGCGGCTGGGTAACTAAGTTCTTCCCAGAGCGCGTGCGGGGTACGCGTCCAACATTTGATTTGGTTGATGCTAAAACAGGTGAGATGGTTGCGGAAGCTGGTAAAAAAGTAACGCCACGTACGGTCAAAAAATTAATTGATGAGGCTTCTGTTTCTGAATTATTAGTTCCTTTTGATCAAATTCTCGGCAAGTTCGTGTCTAAAGACATCATTAATGAGGAAACGGGCGCCATCTATGTGGAAGCTGGTGACGAATTAACTTGGGAACTGGATAAAGAAGGCGAGGTGATTGGTGGTTCTGTAAAGGAATTGCTGGACGCAGGCATCACTGATGTCCCAGTTTTGGATATTGATAATGTGAATGTGGGCGCTTATATGCGCAATACAATGGTAAAGGTGGACAAAAATATGTCCCGGGATACCGCGTTGATGGATATCTATCGGGTTATGCGTCCCGGTGAGCCGCCCACCGTTGATGCGGCCTCGGGTCTTTTTGACACATTATTTTTTGATAGTGAACGTTATGATCTATCGGCAGTTGGGCGCGTAAAAATGAACATGCGTTTGGCTCTGGATGCGGAAGACACTGTGCGCACGCTGCGCCGTGAAGATATTGTGTCTTGCATCAAGGCTTTGGTGGACCTGCGCGATGGTCGTGGCGATATTGATGATATTGACCACTTGGGTAACCGTCGTGTTCGCTCTGTCGGCGAACTGATGGAAAATCAATATCGCGTTGGTTTGCTGCGGATGGAGCGTGCAATCAAAGAGCGTATGTCATCAGTTGAAATTGATACCGTGATGCCGCAAGATTTAATTAACGCGAAACCTGCTGCTGCAGCCGTGCGCGAGTTCTTTGGCTCGAGTCAACTCTCCCAATTCATGGACCAGACCAACCCCTTATCGGAAGTTACGCATAAGCGACGTTTGTCTGCGCTTGGCCCTGGAGGTTTAACCCGGGAGCGAGCCGGCTTTGAAGTGCGCGACGTTCATGCCACTCACTATGGTCGGATGTGTCCAATTGAAACACCGGAGGGGCCAAATATTGGTCTGATCAACTCTTTGGCAACATTTGCTCGTGTCAATAAATACGGATTTATTGAAACGCCTTACCGCAAAGTCGTTGACGGTGTCGTGACGGACGAAGTTCAATATATGTCTGCAACTGAAGAAATGCGTCATACGGTGGCGCAGGCAAACGCAGCGTTAGATAAGGATGGCAAGTTTATCAATGACTTGGTCTCAACCCGCCAAAACGGTGATTACACTTTAGCGCAGTCTGCTTCTGTCAACTTGATCGATGTTTCGCCCAAGCAGTTAGTCTCAGTCGCTGCGTCTTTGATTCCATTCCTTGAAAATGATGATGCAAACAGAGCCTTGATGGGCTCGAATATGCAACGTCAAGCCGTGCCTCTTCTGAAGGCTGAAGCACCTTTGGTCGGTACGGGTATTGAAGAAGTAGTTGCTCGCGACTCTGGTGCTGCGATTATGGCAAAGCGTGGTGGTATTATCGACCAAGTGGACGCACAGCGGATCGTTATTAGGGCAACTGAAGATCTTGAGCTGGGTGACGCGGGCGTTGATATCTACCGCATGCGGAAATTCCAACGTTCAAACCAAAATACATGTATTAATCAACGTCCTTTGGTGAAGGTTGGTGATTATGTCACCAAAGGGGAAGTGGTTGCTGATGGTCCATCGACGGATATTGGCGAATTGGCATTGGGTAAAAACGTAGTTGTCGCGTTTATGCCGTGGAATGGCTATAATTACGAAGACAGTATTTTGATTTCAGAGCGTATCGTCCGTGATGACGTTTTCACATCTGTGCACATCGAGGAATTTGAAGTAGCTGCACGCGATACGAAGTTAGGTCCGGAGGAAATCACTCGTGATATTCCAAACGTAGGTGAAGAAGCTTTACGTAATTTAGATGAAGCTGGTATCGTTTATATTGGTGCGGAAGTTGGTCCTGCGGATATTTTGGTTGGCAAGATTACACCAAAAGGCGAAAGCCCGATGACTCCAGAAGAAAAGCTTCTGAGGGCGATTTTTGGTGAGAAGGCATCTGATGTGCGTGATACATCTCTGCGCTTGCCGCCTGGGGACTATGGAACCATCGTCGAAGTTCGTGTGTTTAACCGTCATGGCGTTGAGAAAGACGAGCGTGCTTTGCAGATCGAACGTGAAGAAGTTGAGCGTTTGGCCCGTGACCGTGATGATGAGCTGACAATTCTTGATCGTAACATCTATGCCCGTTTACGTAGTATGATCGAAGGTCGTGAAGCTGTAAAAGGCCCTAAAGGCACACGCGGTGGTAATGTTTCAGCTGAGATGCTGGATGACATGCCACGCAGCCATTGGTGGCAGTTTGCGATGAAAGAAGAGGGTGATGCCCAAGTCGTTGAAGCTCTGAACGAACAATATGAGGCGCAGAAACGTACATTGGATGCCCGCTTTGAGGACAAAGTGGAAAAAGTGCGTCGTGGTGATGATTTGCCACCAGGCGTGATGAAGATGGTCAAAGTATTCGTAGCGGTCAAGCGCAAGCTGCAGCCAGGGGATAAAATGGCTGGTCGTCACGGTAACAAAGGTGTAATTTCTAAAGTTGTTCCAATGGAAGATATGCCTTTCTTGGCTGATGGAACGCCGGTCGATTTTGTATTGAACCCTCTTGGTGTACCTTCACGTATGAACGTGGGGCAAATTCTTGAAACCCACATGGGTTGGGCTGCACGCGGTTTGGGTATCCAAATTGATGAAGCTTTGGGTGAGTACCGCCGGTCGGGGGATTTAACTCCAGTGCGTGACGCGATGCGGATTGCTTATGGCGATGACGTTTATGCTGAAGGTATTGAAGGTATGGATGAAAAGTCTTTGGTCGAATCTGCGGGCAACGTGATTAATGGTGTGCCAATTGCTACACCTGTATTTGATGGTGCCAAAGAAGCTGACGTAAACGATGCTTTGCGTCGGGCAGGCTTTAGTGAAAGCGGCCAGTCGGTATTGTTTGATGGCCGCACCGGTGAAGAGTTTGCACGCCCTGTGACTGTGGGCATTAAATACCTGCTGAAGCTACACCACCTTGTGGATGATAAAATCCACGCACGCTCTACCGGTCCGTACTCGTTGGTTACCCAACAGCCACTGGGTGGTAAAGCGCAATTCGGTGGCCAACGTTTCGGGGAAATGGAAGTTTGGGCCTTGGAAGCTTATGGCGCTGCTTACACTTTGCAGGAAATGCTGACGGTGAAATCGGATGACGTTGCTGGTCGGACTAAAGTCTATGAAAGTATCGTTAAGGGTGAGGACAACTTCGAAGCTGGCATCCCAGAATCGTTTAACGTTCTTGTCAAAGAAGTCCGTGGCCTTGGCCTTAATATGGAACTCCTGGATGCGGAGGTGGACGAGTAGGTTGCGCGTTAGCGTAATTTACTCCCACCGTCCCCTCCCTCTGATTTAAAGGAATTTAAGATGAACCAGGAACTATCAACCAACCCGTTCAACCCAGTCGCACCTCCTAAAGCCTTTGATGAAATCAAAGTGTCGTTGGCAAGCCCAGAGCGGATTCTGTCATGGTCATTTGGTGAAATTAAAAAGCCAGAAACAATAAACTACCGGACTTTTAAGCCTGAGCGTGATGGCTTATTCTGTGCCCGTATTTTTGGCCCAATCAAAGATTATGAATGCCTGTGTGGTAAATATAAACGTATGAAATATCGCGGCGTTGTCTGCGAGAAATGTGGTGTGGAAGTAACGCTACAAAAAGTGCGCCGTGAGCGGATGGGCCATATCGAATTGGCCAGCCCGGTAGCACATATCTGGTTTCTGAAATCACTGCCATCGCGTATCGGCCTCATGCTGGATATGACTTTGCGTGATCTTGAGCGGATCTTGTATTTCGAAAACTACGTGGTTATCGAGCCTGGACTGACTGACCTGAGCTACGGCCAGCTGATGAACGAGGAAGAATTTCTCGACGCACAGGACATATACGGCATGGATGCCTTCACTGCCAATATTGGTGCTGAAGCAATCCGAGAAATGTTGTCATTGATCGATCTTGATGGTGAAGCGGAACAACTGCGTGTTGATCTGTCTGAAGCCACTGGCGAATTGAAGCCAAAGAAAATTATTAAACGTTTAAAAATTGTTGAAAGTTTCATCGAATCCGGCAACCGTCCAGAGTGGATGATTTTGACTGTGATCCCTGTGATCCCACCGGAACTGCGACCTTTGGTACCTCTAGACGGTGGCCGATTTGCCACGTCTGACTTGAACGACTTGTATCGTCGTGTGATCAACCGCAATAACCGTTTGAAGCGTCTTATTGAATTGCGTGCGCCAGATATTATAGTCCGAAACGAAAAGCGGATGTTGCAGGAATCTGTCGATGCATTGTTTGATAATGGCCGTC
>Ga0308024_1000579_pt1 | contig 14673 bp, 11 predicted proteins | sample Neamet420_FD_201295 | JGI IMG/M metagenome (GOLD analysis project Ga0308024, IMG submission 201295) | Marine microbial communities from water near the shore, Antarctic Ocean - #420 | ecosystem: Environmental > Aquatic > Marine > Unclassified | place: Southern Ocean | collected 2014-10-03
CGCTTTCAATGGAGCTAACCGATAATGCCGCAAGGCAGGCTTTAAGTAACTAGGCGGGGTTGATGTGATTCAGGTTGAGGCTCCCCTGCGGGAGAGCTTAAAAGCTCAGATGACAGAGCACTTCGGCATGACCGAGAAGATGCCCAGACCGGTTGAGGAGCGCCCATGCAAACGCCCGCTTTTGGCCGTGAGTTCAACTGGTCAGCGCAACACACTACTACCAATTACGCGCCAATTCGGATACATATAGTTGTGATTCATAGGTGAATGCAGTTGATGAGCGAATTGCCTTTGGTTGATTTACATTTCTTTTCGCAAGAGCACCCGCTGCCATATTAAATAGGTCGCCGGAAGCACGAGCAAAGTTAAAAGCAACGTACTAACCATTCCCCCAATCATCGGTGCTGCAATGCGCTGCATCACCTCAGACCCAGTGCCTTGACCAAACATAATAGGGAACAGGCCGGCAGTAATCGCAGCCATTGTCATTACAATGGGTCGTAATCGTTGTAGGGCTCCGTCGCTAATGGCAGTGCGCAATCCTTCCTGTGTGATACCGCCGCTGGTTCGAGCCTGATCTAGATAGGCATCTTTATATTGGTTCAAATACACCAACATAATGACACCGATTTCTACAGCCACTCCGGCCAGAGCGATCAGGCCGACAGCGACCGCTACGGACAGGTCGAAGTCCAGGTACCACAATAACCAGCTGCTACCGGCAATAGACATTGGTAGGGTCGCCAGCACAATCAAAACTTCGCCCACGCGATTGAATGCTAAGTAGAGTAGGAAGGTGATAATCAGTATTGTGAATGGCACTATGATCTTTAATCGTTCGATAGCACGTTCCATATACTCGTACTGGCCAGACCACGCAATTGTGTATCCTGCCGGCAGCTCCAGTTTGTCTCGTAGATAAGCCTGTGCCGAGGCTACATAGGTGCCCACATCAATGTCAGCGAGATCCACATATACCCACCCAGTGGGTCTGGCGTTCTCACTCTTGATCATCGGGGGGCCATCCTCGACGCTGATGGACGCAATATCACTGAGTGGAATGCGCGCACCCTGTGCTGTTATCACTGGCAAGTCGCGGATATTTTCCAGAGAGTCGCGCACTCGAGAAGGGTAACGTAGATTGATTGGAAATCGTTCCAAACCTTCGATGGTCTCCGAGACATTCATGCCGCCGATCGCGGACGATACGACGGCTTGTACATCGTCGATATTGAGTCCCAACCGCGCGGATTTTGACCGGTCTATGTCTACTACGACATAGCGACCACCAACCACTCGCTCGGCATACACACTGGCAGTGCCGGGGAAATCGCCTAGCAAGGATTCCAGCTCTCTTCCCAGAGCCTGAACCACAGACAGATCCGCCCCACCGATTTTAATACCAACTGGAGTCTTGATGCCGGTGGCCAACATGTCGATTCGTGTTTTTATGGGCATAACCCAAACATTGGTCACGCCTGGTAATTGCACAGTCTGTTGAATTTCGTTGCGAATCGATTCAATCGTCATGCCCTCGCGCCATTCAGATTCCGGTTTGAAACGAATCAGCGTCTCGATCATGGTGAGCGGGGCAGGGTCCGTGGCTGTTTCCGCCCGCCCGATCTTGCCGAATACACTCTCCACTTCCGGTATGGTTTTGATGAGGCGATCAGTCTGTTGTAGTAACTGCGAGGCTTCCCCTATAGGCAACCCCGGGCGCATAGTCGGCATATACATCCAGTCACCTTCATCTAGCGGTGGCATGAACTCCGAACCCAGTTGTGACAGCGGCCATATTGCTGATCCCATCAGCAGCATAGAAATAGCTATCACCAACCAGGGCAGTTTAGTGGCAGCGCGAATCACCGGTCGGTAACACCAGGTGAGTAAGCGATTGAGCGGATTGCGCTGCTCGGCAACTATTCGTCCGCGAATCAGAAACCCCATCAATACAGGTATCAAGGTAATTGAAAGCAGAGCCGCAGCTGCCATAGCCCAAGTCTTGGTAAAGGCGAGCGGTGCAAACATCCTGCCTTCCTGTGCCTCGAGAGTGAACACCGGCAGAAAGCTGAGAGTGATAATAAGCAGAGAGAAGAATAGTGGAGGTCCCACCTGGGACGATGCTTTTAAGATTAATTGCCAGCGCTGCTTTCCGCTCACCGATTGGTTTCGCTCCAGATGCTTGTGAACATTTTCTATCATCACGATAGCGCCATCTACCATTGCCCCAATAGCTATTGCAATGCCTCCTAGAGACATGATGTTTGCATTAAGACCTTGCGCGCGCATTGCCAGCATGGCGCCGAGGATGCCTAGTGGCAACATCAGAATCACTACCAATGAAGAGCGCAAGTGAAACAGGAAAATCAGGCACACCGCGCCAACGATGAGGAACTCCTCGATTAACTTGGAGTAGAGGTTCTCGACAGCACTATCGATCAATTGCGATCGGTCATAGGTGGTAACTACTTCGACACCCGAAGGCAGTCCCGATTGGAGTTGCTCCAGTCGAGCCTTAACCGCCTCGATCGTGGTGCCAGGGTTCTCTCCATTGCGCATGATCACAACACCGCCGACCACTTCGCCTTCGCCATTGAGATCGGCGACGCCGCGCCTAAGTTGCGGCCCGAGTTTAATCTCGGCCACATCGCCTAACAACACCGGTACGCCGCGCGCATTCATTTTCAATGGGATCTGGGATAGGTCATCAATACCCTTGATGTAACCAGTGGCGCGCACCATAAACTCAGTCTCCGCCATTTCGATCACTGAGCCGCCGACTTCGCTATTGCCGCGCTGAATAGCATCTTTAATCTGCAGGAGGCTCAAGCCCAGCGCGCTAAGCTGATCGGGATCTATCTCCACCTGGTACTGCTTTACCATGCCCCCAATAGTTGCCACTTCGGACACGCCCTGCACCGTCTGTAATTCAAACTTCAGGAACCAGTCCTGAATTGCGCGCAGTTCACTAATGTCATGTTGGCCGCTGCGATCTACTAGAGCGTATTCGAAGACCCAGCCGACACCTGTGGCATCTGGCCCCAGAGCGGGAGTGACATTCGATGGCAGTGTGGCAGACACTTGGCTCAAGTACTCGAGTACTCGACTGCGTGCCCAGTACTGATCGGTGCCGTCCTCGAAGATGATGTAGACAAATGAATCGCCAAAGAATGAATAACCGCGCACGGTTTCTGCGCCAGGAACCGAGAGCATGGCTGTGGTCAGAGGATAGGTAATTTGATCCTCGACTACCTGCGGGGCCTGGCCCGGAAACGGCGTGCGAATGATAACTTGCACGTCCGACAGGTCAGGAATCGCGTCCACAGGCATGGTTCGGAAATTCTGCAATCCGATAATTCCAAGCAGTAGTGCAGCAACAAGAACCAAGCCTCGCTGCTCGATCGATTTTTTTATTATCCAGGCGATCATTGTGCTTGTTCCTGATTGGAGATTATTACAAGTTGGTAGCTCCCCTGTGGTGTGGTTAAGAATTCAAACTGCACAGCATCATCGACCGCCAGGTTGCCAATATCCATCTGCGCGGGAATTTGAAATGCCATGGTCATGGCCGGCCAGCCGAGATCGGCGACTGGTTCATGAGCGATTGTTATGGTGGCGCCTGTCACGATCTGGCGAATGACGCCAACGCTGCTGTAGGTAGTTTCTGCCGTTCCAGTGTTGTTTGCATTGGCGGCTACAGTTGAGCTGAGGTTATCCGTGCCTGCCTCCGAAAGTCGAGCGAATGCCTGTTCGCCATTGGCTTCAGAATCCAGTAAGAATTGTCCGGAAGTGACGACAGTATCCCCTGCGCTAACCCCACTTATGATTTCGATGCGGCCACTGCTGACTATTCCAGTGTGTACCACTTGTGGCCGGAATCTTCCCTCGCCCAGAGCGACGATGACTCGCTCGCCAGCACCGGCTCGAATCACGGCTTCACGGGGAACGGTTAACACATTGGGTTTTGGTTTCGCAGAAATCAGAACACTCGCAAACATATTTGGACGCAGGCGATGATCAGCGTTGTCTACTATCAGGCGTAGCCGCAGACTTCGAGTTGTCGAATCCAAGTTGGGGTAGATAGTGGCAATCTTTGTTGTCCACGTTTCTCCAGGAAACGCCGGAAACGAAACCGAGACAGGGAGCTCTGGTTCTATCCAGCTGGACTTGGACTCGAACACCTCGGTCTCTACCCATATGCTGTCTAATGAAGCCAGAGTAGCCAAGGGAGTCTTCGGCTCAACGTAATTACCTTGCCGTACGCCAATATGTGTAACCGTGGCATCACGCTCAGCCCGAACGATCAGGCGGTTACTCACCTGTGAACTGCTGTCCAGCTCCTCAACCTGATCCAGAGTGAAACCAAGCGCGAATAGTCTGTCTCTAGCGATCGCTGTTAGTGTTCTATTGCCGGAATCTCGAGTCGTTAGATATTCTCTCTGCACGCTTACCAGATTCGGCGCAAAGAGTTCATAGAGTATATCTCCTGCTTTTACCGTATCGCCGACGCTGGCCAGATTGAACGCTTCCAGCCAGCCTTCGGCGCGCGTGTGTAACATCTGAATGCTGGATTCATCCCAGCCAATGGAGCCAACAGCGTTAATGATCGGCGAGAAGTCTTCCCTGATTACTAAGGTTGTACGCACGCCTAGATTTTGCTGAATGGATGACGCGACTGTAATAGTATCTCCAGATTCGTACACTGGTATCAAAGGCATTCCCATGGGGGAGAGACCCGGTTCATCGCGCCGGTAGTTGGGATCCATCGGGGCGACCCAGTACAGAGGTCTGCGCTCACCTGAGTCCGGCGTAGACGAAGAAGACATAACGCTCATATCATTCATACCAGACACGCTCTGTATGTCATCACTGGATTGGTATAGCCACCACCCGCCAATCAGCATTACGCTCAGAATACTTACACTCGTTACGATAAATTTAGAGTTCATTGATTTTCTCCTTGCGTCCACAGTTGCCCGCCAGTCAATTGGTTCAGGTCAGCCAGCGCCATATATTGTTCAGCCATGGAATTTGATAGCAGCAGATGCATATCTAGCAACTGTTCCTGGGCATCGATCAGCTCGAAGAAATTACCACCACCGCTTTCATAGTTCGCCAGTGTGGCGTTCACTGTTTGCTCGGCACTCGGTAATAATTCGGTTTCAATCAGAACTATGCCATGGGCTGACTCTTCGAATTCAGAGAGAGCGGCCTCCAGTGACGACAGAAGTTCGCTGCGTTTGTTCTGCAACGCCATCTGCACGCTATGGTACTCAAACTGTGCTGAATTCTTGCGCGCAGAGCGCTTGCCGAAGTCCAGAGGAATATTCAGACTTACACCAACTTGTAGGCGTAGTGCGCTCGCATTCCACAATTCGTTATAGCCAACGTTGAACTGCATATCAGGGTAGTCATCTTTCTCCGTCAGGCGCTGGTTCAGCATGGCGACGTTAGACTCAGCCTGCAGTTCTTTGAGTTCCGGGTGGCGGCCCATAAGCCAGCCTTCGAGAACGACCTGAGTCGGGAGATCAGGCATTAGTAATGCCCCGGAGGGGTCTGGGATTGCAGCGCGGGCTCGCCGGTTAAGAAGATGATTGATATGAGCCTGAAGCCGGCGCTGCTCCTGTTCAATTACTAGATGCTGGTGCCGTAGTTGAATCGCATGAGTCTCTACTTTCAATACGTCCTGCTGTAGGCCGATGCCATTGCCATACCGCGTCTCGGCTACCTGTGTGAGTTCCATGGCAAGCCGTTGGTGTTCAAGGTTGGTAACTAAGGCGTCGTTCACATACCACCACTGTGCCCAGAGCAATCGAGCCTGCGTAATCAGGTAAAGTCGCGTTACCTCGTAAGTCTGCTGTGCCACCTCGGTGTTGGCCGCCATCTTCTCGGACCGCAGCGAGCGCTTGCCTGGCCACGGGATGGTCTGGCTCAACTGAATGTTTTGACGAACACGCAGCGCGTCGCCGAATTTACTTGGAATGCTGTCACCGATGGAATTGGGAGCAATCGCATAGCTGATTCGAGGATCGTCCAATGCTCTGGCGCTTGCTATCAATTCTTCTCTCGCAGCCACGCGAAGTTGCTGAGATTCAAGCCCAGCGTTATTAATAAGAATACTCTCGATCAGGGATTCAATATCCGTTGGCGCGATAGTTGATTGCGCAGTCGCGTGAAAAGAAACTCCAGCAACCGAGAATAATGACAAGTAGAAAAAGATATTCAGGCGAGTTCGGCGCGAGCAGACTCTGTCAACAGAACACATAACAATACTCCTAATAACAAACACGATTGCACTGCCTTCGAAAGGAAAGCGCGCAGACTAGTGAATAATTAGGAGTGATTTAAATACGGTAGCGTTCGGTGGATTTGTACAGTGGAGGGGTGATGTAAGGAGGGTGGAATTCGGACTGTTCTACGCGGGGTGCGACCCTGCACAGATTGAAGGGTTTCGCCAGATCATAAGTTGCCACGGCAGGGGATTTGTTGTCCTGTTGCTGTGGCAATTTTTTCTGAGCAGATTTAGATTGTGGGACTGCAGCGTCGTCATCACCGGTAGGATCATTGATACCGACGGACACCTCGACGATACGGCAGCCCATCTGCGGGTCGTTACATTCTGGCCCCTGTGCAGAATGGTCTGTCTCGCCTAGCACAGAGTGATTCTCATGCATTCCAGCCATGTCGTCCAAGCGGTGGCTAGGGTCACAGCAGCAACTAGTCTGCTCCTGCTCCATGTCCGGCATCATGGCACAGGCGTAGCTGGCCTGAATATTCAACAGGAAGCCGGCTATGCACAGAATAGTCAGCGATTGACGGATAGTCTTTTTATTAAGCTGAAACATAGTAAATAAGACAGTGACCTAGAACGAATACTTTTAATAAATTTAAGATACAGTGAGACCGACTCTAATACAATAATCGAATCCGCCTTCATCAATCCTTCGTAAGACATGCCATTGTACAGTGGCATGTTGCCCTCATGCTAATTAAAGCCCTAGATACTCTTTGGCTTCGGCTACTTCTGACAAGCTATCGTCTTGCCAGAGTGCATTGAAAGCTTGATATCTTTGGCGCGCGCTGTATTCATCATCCATACCTGCATAACTTCTAGCAGCGCCCAAAAGTGCCCGTGGCCGATTAGCCGTTCTTCTTAAAGAAGCCTCGTAGATGCGGCTAGATTTAATCGATTTTTTATGGCTTTGACCTATTATTATGTATATCAACAGCCTACGCAGGCATGTTTCTGTTAATACTAAACATTTCTAGTAGTTTTAACAGATGACGTAACTCTTATCCAATGGATTCTGTATATTAATTTGTGATCTGTATTTTTTTGTAGCAAGAGTGGTACCAAGGACGGTTCCATCGCACCCCTATACATACTATATTTGGACGAACGGTTCTAGCTCTGAAGATCAGCCATTTCTGGTGTTTCCTGACACTAAACCGAGTATCTTCAGGGTATGAATATGTTCTGAATGATTTCCTAAAAGGTAGAGCGAAGCTGATGTCCAAGTTCTCTAGATTTATTAAAGATATTGTCCTTCCAGATAAAGTGGATAAAGAGAGACGAGAAAAAATTCTTAGCGAGGGCATCATTGACACATGGCAAAGTGAGGAGCAAGAGCGGAGGGTCAAAGAAGCTAGGAAGATAGCTAAGGAGACTTATAAGAAAATTCGATCAAGCGAGACTGATGAGAATAAAGAACGATGAAACTACTAACAACAATAACCCTACTCTGCTTTTCTGTTACCAAGACGCAAAGGCACGTGATCTAAGAAGGTAACTATCAATATTAATTCTGTGGAAATTCTTGAACGCGAAGAAAAGGTTATTAACTAGAGCAGGGCTATTGTTGTTAGTAGTTCCATTTAACAAGCTACCTCTTTCCAGTTTTCTTCTGCATAGTCGATGAGAGAGGGGGTAAAACTAGCCGTTATCCAAGGCCTCTCGCGGCAATTGTTATACATGACTTCTGCCCGACTAGCTGGTACTTCCCAGGCATCGTCAGTTAAAAGTCCTAAGGACCATTGCTGCCAAGCGTTCGTGACTGTTACAGATCTATGCAGGATAATTTGTTCGCGTATCAGGAGCTGAGCTGGACTAAGGCTTTCGTAATCTTGCGAACGTCGTAATTCAACTGCTTGTAACTGTCCCTCTAAAGGAGCAAGTAAATAATTCGATTGCATCTGATTCCTGCCTTGAATTGCACTCGCGATTGCAATTCGTTGGGATTGTTGAAGCTCTAATCCTACGAAAGCTAATCCAGCAAAAACCCCCAGCATTCCAATTAATTGAATCCACACATCTATGCTAACTTTTTTCACAATAAGTCTCCGCATTAGCAGCAACAGAAAGGCAGAGTAGGGTTATTGTTGTTAGTAGTTTTTTCAAAATATCAAGACAGTTTACTCTCTGTCTCCTGTCCATTGGAAAAATATCTTCCAGCTACCTGTTTCTTTTCCATAAAGATAGATACTGCTTCCCTCATAAAGAAGTTCGTCAGCATCGTTGTAGCGAGAATAATCGAGGTCTAAGTAATAAATGGGGCCTGATAGGCGATGGATTTCTAGGCTGTCCGTCGTACTGTATGCGTATCCATCTTGCAGTGGAAATGATTCCCAATACTTAATGATTTCCTCCTTTGTATGAAAAACACTGTCGGGGGTCGTGACCTGAATTAATGAAGGAAATTGGAAGTGTGTTGCCAGTCCAGTCGCGTCTCGGGCGATGAAATCTTTAAGGTATGCCTCGAAGCCATTTTGTATGAGCGCAATGTTAGGGTCTACTTCCTCAGCATAAGAAAGGCTAATTGAAAATAAAAGTATTGCTCCGGTTAAAAGCTGTTTCATAACAGTATCCTGTTTTGATTACAAAGAAGGTGCTACAAGTATCGGCTGTCAGAGAGTTGGGTGAAGATTGTAGAGATGATTAGTTTCATAGCCTTGTTCTCAGAAATACCTAACCGTTCGTCCACAATAGTATGTATACGGGTGCAATGGCACCATTCTCGTGCAAGGGGGCTGACGCTGTTGTTGCCTTAAGGCCACATTCCCTTTCGGGGTACTAATCATCTGTGACAATGCTACCTATTTAGCTTACAAGGAATCTAGAAACTTTAAAACATCTGCGGCAGTGAGCGTCGGGTTTTCTTCCATCGGAATATGGCCCAGATCAGGATAGATGATCGTCGCTGTATTAGGCATATTTTTTTCAAACAGGGGCGCTACTGACACAGGTATCACCGCATCTTGTTCTCCCCACATAATCAATGTGGGCTGAGTAAGAGCACTAAAATCGGTTAGCTGATCCGAGTCGCCATAGGATCCTGTTCGACTTAAGATTGCAGTGCGCGTTCCCTCTCGCATAATGAGTTCGTAGTAACGCTCGATTAGTTGCTCATCAACCACAGGAGAATCGTTGTAAGCCGATCTTAGCCCTTGTCCGATTAACGATGCAGGGTCTAAATAGCGGGCGATAGCGCGAAACCATTCTTGTTGCAGTAGTGCGAATGCTGCAGGGGCCTCTCTGTCATCGTCGGTGCCGCCTTCTTCGTCTATGTTAATGCTCGAGCTCTGCCAACTCCTTGGCGCTACAGAGTCGACAAGTATCATCGCGGACACACGCTCGGGGTGTTCGAGCGCGTAGCGCCAAGTTGCGCCTCCACCCATGGAATTCCCACCCAGCACGAAGTCTTTCAAACCAGCCGCATTAGCAACCGCATCGATGGTCTGAGTAAAAACGTCACCTCCGTATTCGCCGCTAGGCACCTGTCCTGTGAGTCCATGTGCTGGGAGGTCTAGAGTGATTATTCGGTACTTCTGACCCAGAATACTTACCCACGGCTCCCAAGTGTGTAGCGATGCCATCGCCCCGTGTACGAGCACCACTGGTAGGCCGCTAGCATTGCCTTGGTCGCGATAGTGCACGCGACTACCGTTTTCCATAATGAGAAATTCAGATTCAGAATTACTATATTTCGCATCTACTACTGACGCCGGCAAGTCACCTTCGAATAGGAAAATTGCCGCTACAACAGCTAATATGATGAGCATAACTAATAAGCCTTTGACCAATTTTGACACTTCATTCTCCCAAAGTGAGTGACTCACGCGTCGCCCTTTCAAACGTGGTCGTGCGCATCGTGTCTTTCACGTAACTGTTCTTCTCCGAACTCCCAAATTTTATTCTCCCTACAGTCTTGCTGTTTCAGGGTATATGCACTGTCTAGGTTGTACCGCGCACCCCATAACGGCGTTGGCATCACTAATGAAGCCGCACCACCCTAAAACGAGCGCCAATCTGTTGTTTAACTAGGGCTTAGTCACGTAAATTCAAATCGTTCGTCCACAATAGTATGTATAGGGGGGAGATGGAACCATCCTTGTGAAGGGTGTGTACCCCGGGGGTGGGTGTGCTGGCTGGGCGGTTGCTAGGAAATAGGGAACCCCTACTTCAAGTGGGCTTGACATGCGGGGTTACAATTAATCCGCTTCGCTTAATCGCCGGGATTATAGGCACGCTGCGTATTTGCAACCACATCATCCCAGTGAAACCACGCCGGTTTGAAGCGCCGTTCCGACAAGAGTTTTGCCTGATCGAAAAAGTGTGGTGATTCTGGGTTGTGGCTCTGCCCATAGTGCAAGTAGCTCGCGGCCTTCACTCCATCCGGATGGAACTCATAAACCGCCTTATAAGACGACCCGGTAGTTGCATACTCAAATTGCCGATTAGGATCATCCGTCGGCGAGGTATGATAAATAGTAAAAGCAACACCAAGCGGACCGCGCACGCCCGCCACGCCCAGACTGGGCTCACGATCATCGAACGGAACGCTGCTAGAACTGCCATAAGGCGCGTGCCGTTGAAGTCGATGTACGTCGCCGTAGGAGACCTGCCAATTACCGTGGCGACCTTCCAGCGTCTTCGCTGCGCGAGCAAGCGCGCGAAATCGCGCGGGGATGTCTGCCACGAATTCCTCTTTCAAGGTTTCAACTGGATAGCCTCTGCCGTAAAGCTCCTCGTACCACGCGACGGCGAGTGTTGTTTGAGTCGATTTAAGTGAACTGCGGTAATCCCAATCGAGGAGGTGTTCAAGATAGGGCCTTACTTCGCTAGCCAGCTCTGGATGAGTTTGTTGCAACGATTCGAAGCGGCGTTGATAACGCGGTAGTTCCGTCATCGGCCAGTACAGCGTCGTGTCGAACGCCATCTCCTGCCACTTTTCGAACGTCACATCGTTAGCTTGACGCAGCAACCAACGAGACATTTGCGCCCGACGCTTGTCATCCGTGGCATCTTCTACCATGTAGGCTGGGAAATCTAACATCGACGGATTCCCATCGTCGGTTGTTGTGAATGGGGTCGAATTGGTGTTTTGCATGAAGCCAGAAGCTGGATTAAAGACCTGCGGCAGCTCCTCAATAGGATGGAAATCGCCCCACTCCAGTTCAGGATCGGAACCGTCTACGGGTTTCGTCCAATCAACACCAGGCTTCCGTTTCGCGACCGTGCCATTGTAGAGATAGAAGATGTTGCCGTCAGCATCGGCATACATTGTGTTGAACGTCTGCAGCTGGAGGCTCGATGCTGCTGCGTACCACTCGTCGAAATTCGTCGCGCGCGACTGGGCAAGCGACTGCACCATACGCGAACCGTCGTAAAGGCGCGGTACTTTTATTGCGAGAAAATGCGATTCGTCTTCTTGCTTGGTTATCGGGCCATGATGGCTCTTGCGCAGCTGATAGCGCCGCGGCTGGGCTTCGCCCTTCACAGCGAGCTCAATCTCCCAAGACTCTGCACGCCGCCAATCGTCGCCATAACGATACAGATCAGGATCGCTTGGATGATCAAAGGTCAGTCGATACACGTCCGAGATATCCGCTTCGTTGACCGTATAGGCCCAACCAAGATGGTTGTTAAAACCGGCGGTTGGGAACGGTGCACCCGGATACATTGCTCCGGAAAAATCCCAACCTGAATCGCTCTTCACGTGCATCTCGGTGAACATACCTGAGCCATACCAAGGTTGATGGGGGTTGATGAACAGCATTGCGGTGCCGTTGCGAGTGCGGTCGGGACCAATTGCCCATTGATTCGAGCCTAGCGATGCGAGCTCCTCGGCTTCCAATCGCGTCACCTCGCGGGACGGTGCATGTGCCGCACCTAACAAGCGCGGCAATATCATGTAGCGCTCAAAAGCCAGCACGTGCCACGGTTCCATTCGGGTAATGAGACGCGGAGTTACATCCGGATTGCGCTCGAGGAAAAAGTTATAGCCGTCGGCAAACGCGCGAGCAAGCGTTTGTATTTCTAACGGGAGCGAAGTGAAATCGCGCTGCGAACTTCCGACGATGTCAAAAAGCGCGACGTCGAGATCACTACTGACTCCGGAATCACCAACCATTTCGGCGTAGCGCCCAAGCGCCTTTATGTAGGTATCTTCAAGCTGCCAGAAATGGTCTTCACTCTGCGCCCAGGCGGAGCCGAACACAACGGCAGCATCGGACTCTCCGCGGATGTGCGGCACACCCCATTGATCACGGTGAATAACGACCTGTTTTGCCAGCGGCGAGGCATATGCTGGGCCGGCCAAACAAAATAGGATTAACAGACTGCTAAGTAACTCAATGAATTGACGTGATCGCATTTAGTGAGCACCTCTGAAGTAGGAAGAATAAAGGTACCTTTAGACTGGCAAGTTGTCTAGATCAAAGCATAGCAGCGCACCCCAAACCAACTACATTCAGTCCCAACAGCTCCCAACCAACCCGTATTATGCGTCCAGTTAGCACCGTCGGTGGAGTTATATAGTGCGACTAAGGCATCACGCTCAATCTGCGGAATCTGACCCTACTTATTCCTCTGACCCTACCTATTTTCTGGAATAAGCCTGACAATTTGTCCACCAGCATTGTGTTCGAATAGAACATAAATTGTACCGTCATATCCCTGCTCAACATCCCGGACGCGGCCAATCCCCTCAAAAAGTGTTTCCCTACTTACAAAGCTATTATTCTCTATAGTGACGCGAAACAGGCTGCGTGCTTTCAGTGAGCCTACAATAAAATCGCCCTGCCATTCAGGGAACTGTTCACTGTTTGCAATAATAAAGCTGGACACAGCAGGGGAAGGCGTTAAATCCACAACAGGCTGTTCAATGTCTGATAATTCAAAGGCTATCCCCAGATCTTTCCCATATTCAACCGGGGTTCCGTCGTAATCGATTCCCAGAGAGTACAACGGCCAGCCGTAGTTTGCCCCTGGTCGCAAAAGATTTATTTCATCGCCACCGCGCGGACCGTGCTCGCTGCCCCACAACTCACCATTGGCTGCGTCGAATTCCAATCCTTGCGGGCTCCGATGACCGTATGTATAAATGCTGCGATAAGCATCGTTGCGGTGTGCAAATGGATTGTCTATCGGGATACTGCCGTCGTCATTCACGCGATGGATTTTTCCACAGGGTGTAGCCAAATCCTGAATGCCGCCTGCATTGCTACCGCATTTCATACCAATGGTGAAATAGATATGACCGAAATTATCAAACGCAGCACGTCCACCGGCACCAATGTCACCAGCGAGACCGTAATCTTCAATCGGTGCCTGCCAGATAACTTGCTCATCAATCCAGGCGCCGTCCTCTATACGGCCGCGTACTAGCCGGTTCATCGATACAGGGCGTTTCCGTTCACGACTCAAGTCGTTGCAGTTTTCGCAGCGATGGCTGTGATATAGGTAGATCCAGCCATTTTCTTCGTAGTTAGGGTGAAGCAGGATATCGAATAGCCATCCCATTCCCCGTTCAATATCGATACGCGATTCAAGTCGATAAATATCATCGTAGGCGTCAGGCGTTCCCTCTATGAGTTCCGATTTCTGGCCATCAGGGCTGATAATGCGCAGGCCTCTGGTTTTTTCCGTTACTAGTAGGCTGCCATCGGGCAGAGGCGCAATGGAAAACGGCAAGGGGTCAAGATCATCTACCAGGGTGTCTAGGCGAAAATTATGACTTTCAGTCTCGAATACATTATCTGGAATTGAGAGCGGAGCATCATAGTTAGAGGTGACGTAGCCGACGTTGGCACGTGTTTCCAACACATACAGTGCAATACCCTTGACCTCAACCGGCGAGAAAATATCGCGCCAGGCAGGCATGCCCGCCGCTTCATAGCCATTAGTTATGCTGGCAGTGATGTCCGACATGGACTCACCATGGCTCAGGTCGCCACGTAACGGCGAGCCCTGAGGCGCACCTTCCAGGTTTTCACCATGACAAACAGCGCAGTTTTCCCGGAATAAATTTCTTGATTCTGTAATGCCAGAATAGGCGGCGGACTCAACCTGGGCGAAACTTGACGCAGACATCAGAAAGCTGGATGCCAGAATAAAAGCTGAGACAAATAATTTTCGTATCATGGGCATTGGAGCCTATTGGTTTTTTTATTGTGTCATGGCTATCGTACTATCTGTTGAAGCCGGTCAAAGTAAAAACGGTATAGAACACGTTTTAAATGGTCTGCTTTCGGCCAATAGCGGACCTTAACGCCTTTAATAATTGGACCATGGCACCATTTCCGGACGCTTTTGCAAATCCAGCGCCTAGAAATGCAACAGCCATTAGAATGGTTAGTGCCTATGTAACTTAGTTCTTAGTATTGCTCATTCGC